>Ga0209186_1000442_pt1 | contig 33920 bp, 35 predicted proteins | sample SidtaG_FD_187426 | JGI IMG/M metagenome (GOLD analysis project Ga0209186, IMG submission 187426) | Marine algal microbial communities from Sidmouth, United Kingdom - Sidmouth_Male2 metaG (SPAdes) (version 2) | ecosystem: Host-associated > Algae > Red algae > Unclassified | place: Sidmouth...
GTCAAGCAACCAAAGGTCAATCAATGGAAGAAAAAATATGTCTGCCAAAACCGATACGGGCAGCGAAAACAAATTGAAAAACAACTAAATAGCGGTGAGTCAGTATTTTAACAGATTACACACCCTACCATTAACCATTAACCATTAACCATTAACCATTAACCATTAACCATTAACCATTAACCATTAAATGGATGCAAAATTAATCGCGCCGCCGTCCCACTCGGCGGCTTGTTCGATGGCGGGAATGACTTCGTGTGGTTCATCTACGAATGTCCACATATTGAGGTGTTTTTCGTGCATAAATTTTTCTTCTACGCATCGTTCGAGCATCTGTTTTAATGGTTCGTAATAACCGTCTGTATTGAGAATAATGATAGGTTGGGTAAATAAGCCCAAGCGTTTGAGCGTAATCACTTCGAGCAATTCTTCGAGCGTGCCGCTACCGCCGGGCAGGGTAATCACGGCGTCTGTTCCTATGATAAGCAGTTCCTTTCTTGCGCTCATCGTTTCGGTATAAATAAAGTCTTTCACGCCGGGATGTCCCCACTCGACTTTATTCATAAATGTGGGCATAACACCCTGAATGTGACCGCCTTCTGTCAGTACCACATCCGCTAATTTTCCCATTAATCCACGCGAACCACCACCAAAAATGACTTGGATATTTTGCGCGACAAGCAAACGAGCGAGAGCTTCGGCAGCCTCGAAATATTTGGGTGCAATTTGTGCGCTCGACGCGCAATATATCGTAACTTTCATAGTATATCGTAGCACGGTACTTCCAATCCGTGTCCGTAGCATAGTGCTCTTGTGCCAACGAATGACGGCATCCTGCCCGTGCCGCATTAGGAACGCAAAACACATACGAATACCACAACAGGTTTAAGCGTTTTCGATTTCTCTTTTGAGGAAAAGTAGGAAATGATGTTTGCCGGAAGGATGTGCGATATGGTGTGTATCAATTAGTTCCCAACCTTTCAAACCAAAACCTGTCAACATAGATTCCATTTCGACATAATCGTATTTCATGCTGGTAATACCTTTACCATTTATCCTGATAATTTTATGCTCAAATTTTTTCATGGTGAATGTTTTTACGATTTAAAAAATCGTTTTACGTTGTTTCCATTTTGAAATTTTCCCCTTCGGTGTAGCAGCTTTTACGTTAACCGATTGTGCCTGATTTAAAATTTGAGTAGCCAATAAAGCGGTTACTTTCGCTTCCTCTTCATTTCCATTATTTTTTTCGGGAGAAAAATAATTTTTCACAAAATGCGTATCAAATTTCCCCGAAACAAAAGCCTCGTGTTGTAGAACAAATTGACCGAAGGGTAGGGTAGTGGCTACTCCGGTAATTTCGTAATCTCGAATGGCGCGTTGCATCCGACTGATGGCTTCTTCCCGATTTTCGCCATAGGTGACGAGCTTGGCAATCATCGGGTCATAGAAAATCGGAATATCCATGCCTTCCTCAAATCCATCATCTATACGTATGCCATGACCGCGCGGCGGACGATAGGTTTGTAGCTTACCGACACTTGGTAAAAAATTATTATCCGGGTCTTCGGCATAGACGCGCAATTCGAGGGCGTGACCGTCGATTTTGAGGTCGTCTTGGGTAAAGGAGAGTGGTTTGTCTTCAGCTACGAGAATTTGCTGACGCACCAAGTCGATACCTGTAATGAGTTCAGTAACAGGGTGTTCTACTTGGAGTCGTGTATTCATTTCCAGAAAATAATAATCCAAATTACTATCTACCAAAAACTCTACCGTACCTGCGCCCGAATAGCCGCAAGCCCGCGCTACGTCTGTCGCGCTCTTGCCCATACGTGCGCGAAGTTTGGGCGTGAGAATGACCGACGGGGCTTCCTCAACAACCTTTTGATGGCGACGTTGGATGCTACATTCACGCTCAAATAGGTGAACGACATTACCGTGATTATCCGCCAAAACTTGTATCTCAATATGACGCGGTGAGGTGATGTATTTTTCAACAAAAACAGAACCATCACCAAATGCGGAAGTGGCTTCGCTCACCGCTCGTTGCATTTGCTCTTCCAATTCGCCTAGATTTTCGACCACACGCATCCCTTTACCACCGCCACCTGCGGAGGCTTTTATCAAGATAGGAAAACCAACTTTCGCCGCGATTTCTTTGGCTTCTTCGGGGTCAGTAACGGCGCGGTCTATGCCCGGCACCATTGGGATGTCGTAGTCTTTGACGGCATCTTTGGCGGCGAGTTTGCTACCCATGACCTCAATGGCGTGTACGCCCGGTCCTACGAATATCAAGCCTGCATCTGTCACCGCCTTTGCAAATATTGCATTTTCACTCAAAAAACCATAGCCGGGATGTATAGCATCCACGCCCAATCGCAAGGCTTCTTCAATGATTTTATCGCCCAATAAATAGGACTGATTCGACGGCGGAGGACCCAGACAAACGGCTTCATCCGCATAACGTACATGTGGCGAAAGGCGGTCTGCTTCCGAATAAACAGCTACGGTGCTGATGCCCATTTCACGCGCGGTACGCATGACACGTAGGGCGATTTCTCCTCTATTGGCGACTAATAACTTGTTGATTTTCATAGATTTATAAGATGTAGCGCGGTACTTCCAGCTCGTTTCTCGCGTATGTATAGCCCAACTAACGCGGCGCAAGCCGGAGGCATTAGGCTACGGTGCGCTACGTTACATTTCATTTAAAACTTCATGTACTCTGTCGGGGTAATCGGAAATAATACCATCGACACCCCACTCGATAAGGCGGCTGATATGCGATTTTTCATTGACCGTCCACGGGATGACGCGGATGTTTTTGTCGTGCAATTTACGAATTTCTCCGGCATTTAAAAGAAAATGATTGGGACTGTAAATGGTGGGCATGAAGCCGAGTGCTTTGATATTTTGGTCGATACCGTCATTATTGGAGATGAGGAAAGCAGTGGTTATGCTTGCGTCTATCTTGTGAATTTCCTGCAAAGAGCGAAGGTCGAAGGACTGAATACATACACGGTCTTTCAATCCGGCTTTTGCGACTTCATCATAGACCAATTGAGCAAATTTTGCAGGCAGTGGTGTGAATACATCATCCCAAATCGGGCGGCTTTTGATTTCGATATTATAAGCAACTTTGGAGAGATTATTATTGTCAGTGTGTTGTTCTATTTTCGTAAAAACTTCGCTTAGTAGAGGCTTTTGTGCGGGAATTTTGACTTGTTCTGGATAGTCGGGATTGCCGCGTTTGCCGCAGTCGTATTGTTGGATTTGGTTGTATGTCAATTCCAATATTTTGATAATATCCTCTTCTTCTTGGGTGGAAGGAGTACCATCCGGCTTGGTGCATATCTTGTGATTGAACCACGGCTCATGCGATACAAGGACTTGATTATCAGCAGAAATAACTACGTCAAGTTCGAGTACATCTACGCCGATTTCGAGGGCTTTGAGGAAGCTGACCATTGTGTTTTCGGGGGCGTGTCCGCGTGCGCCGCGATGTCCTTGTATTTCTATGTTGTTCATTTTAGTGTCGGGTGTGCAGGTGCATAGGAGTAAGGTGGTGATGAAAAATAGTGTGTATGTTTTTATTTTTTTCATGGTGAAAATGTATAGTGTGCTGACAGACAGGAATGTCTGTGTTACGGGTATTTTTCGTTTAATCTATTTCCTAAATCAATAATATCTTCCATTCTTGCGAGTGAAACTATCCAATACTCAGGGATGCTGTCCTGTCCATAGTGAATTCCGGCAAGTCCTCCGGCTATTGCGGCAGAGGTATCGGTGTCGTGTCCAAGATTGATGATGGATAAAATAGTGTCTTCATAGGAATTTTTATTTAGGAAAAACCATATGCTTGATTCGAGTACTTCAATAACGTATCCACCTGATTTTAAGTCGTCTATGGGAGTTCTTCGTATATCGTTTTGAATAATTTTTTTGAAATGTTCTCTTTCAATATCCGAAAATTGCTTATCATTCCAGAAGTTTGAGATTTCCGTTCTTGTTTCAGAATATGCCGTTTCTTTGTCTTTTCTTTCCAATAATTTTTCCGCTAATTTCAAATATATCAAACAACTCATTGCGGCTCGTATATGCCTGTGTGTGAGGGCGGACACTTTCCATATGATGTCAAATTGCTCATCAATTGGTTTCCCTTTGATGTAAAAAAGCAAGGGCATAATTCGCATCAGAGAACCATTGCCATTATCGTATTCATCGCCGTAGTATTTTTGTTTTTTTAGTTCTTCTAAATCATTGCTTTCAATGATTTGTCTTAGTCTTGATATGGCTCTGGCGGTGGTGATACCGATGTCGAATACGTTTCCTCTTGCCGACCAGTATGCTTTATTTTTCCACTGAATGAATCTTTGAGAAATATCTTTCAGGTCATATCCATTAATGAGAGACTCTGCTAAGCAGAAGGTTAATGAGCTATCATCCGACCAAGTTCCGGGCGGTTGGTTGTGAGTTCCATAGCCAGTCATGTCCTTTGCCGGATTGGACTGCATTTCTTGTCTTGATTTAAATTCAAACGGTACTCCGACAGCATCGCCGACTGCGACTCCTAATAGTGCGTCCGTTATTTTGTTTGATTGCATTTTTTATTTTTTTGATGAAAAACAAGTAGTACGCAGTGCAGGCTGGAAGCCTGTGTTACGTTTCAAGTAGTACGTGGGCGCAAGCCGGAGGCGTTGCGCTACGGTGTTGTCAAAAATTTCATGGTGTCGATGTGATTGGGGTAGTCATTGAGGGTGGGGTAGTGGGTTTGTCCGAATGGGATGGTTTTGAGATTGTTTAAATTTTGATTGGTGATGATGGATTGGATTTCGTCTTGATGTGTTTGTATTTTTTTTGCAATTTCATCAAGGTTTTCATAATATTCGTAGAACAACATAGCAGTACGCGCAGAGATGTCATCGGTTTCCTGCATCAATATGATACCATTTGAAATATGAGGCAATCCATTCATCAAAATCAGTGAATAATTATAGTCAAAATTATTTTTGAATTTATCATGGTGAATGAGGTGTTCAAATCGTTTCCAAAATTCAAGTAGCGGTGCAAGGTCGTAACCTTTGGGCAGGTATAATTTAGCAACATTTTTATTGCCCATACCAAAAAAACGAAATACGTCTATACCCAGTTTTTTCCAATCTTCTTCTGTTTCATTTCCTGTGAGAATGGCAACTGATGCGCGTTGTTTGCGGATGATATTGGGATATTTTCCAAAATACGTCTCATAGTAACGTGTAGAATCGTTTACATTCGTAATTATCACACTATCAATGCTTTTTATACGCTCGGCAATTGGAAAATAAGCGGCACATTCAGGCTGTATTTCTGTTAACATGGAAATAAAATACGGTATCAAATGTTCGTCTTTTTCCGAAAGTTTGATGATAGATTGATGTCCTGCTACGAAAACATTGAGGATGTCGCGGAAGCCTTCAAGCGGAATATTGCCTGATAGTACGATGCCTACTTTTTGCGGTATCGGATTATCAGAAATATTGTATTGTGCTGCCCAAGTTTGGAGTTTGTCTTTATCCAAAAATTCTTGTCGAATGGCTTGTATGGCGAGTTGGGTATTTTCAGTGGTAAACCATTTATTATGCAGGTAGCTTTTTTGGATAATCGCTTCTGATTTTTCATTAGGTTCACCTAAACGGCGACCCAATTCGGCGAGTATTTCGATGCGTTGTTGTAAGGATAAGGACATGGGGCAAAAGTAATGAATTTAGTTGATAATTGGTAGTTGATAGTTCGTAGGAATTAGATGATTTATAACATATTTCGCTGACGATATTCAAGAATTTTGACGACTCGCTGCGGAATGTCATTGACGGCCTTTTTATCTGGTTCGTGAGTTGTAGGCTTTACGAGATGGTAGCCGTGATATTGATTTTGAGGATTGTCACCTTCGTATTCAAATTGAATGTAACGCTTGTATTTTTCGTCAAAATTATACAATCGATTGGGGCGTTCTCTTTTATCCTCTAGAGCATCTTTGAGTAAGTTTGCAGCATGTTGTTGCCCTCCGAGTCCGCCTAAAAGTGGTGACTTGGGTGGTCTATTTTTGTTTCCTCTATCATATTTGGGATGTGTTTCGATATGACGATAATCCTCAAAACTAAAGTTTCGAGGCTTTCTGTTTTTATCCAACCATTGGTCTAATTCTTTGAAATTTTTGGCGTAAAAAACATCTTGACAATCAGGTGGTATATTATTACAAATTTTACAAATAGTTATTTTTATATCATTGTAAATAAATTCATTATAAAGATTTAGTAAAATATATTTGCTTTGATTATCAGCGATTTTTCTTTGATAAATTTCTTTCAAACCATCAGGAAAATCAGTTATAATATTTTGATGACCATGTTTGTTTTCTTCTATTTGATAATGACATTTTTCGTCTGAATATTGTTGGTTTTCCTCCCAATTTACGGCATTAATTTCTTGTAAAAGGTAGTTGATAGAGACTTCGGGCGGTATAGTTCCGAAGTTGCCTATTTCTGAAAATTCTTGAATTAGAATGAGTTGTTGGAGAAACAAATCTTTATTGGAGCCTTGATAAAACAACTCCGTACCTTTCTCACAATCAGCTCTGTCAATACAGACAATTACTGATTCCATAAATGCCAAACCTTTATCCGCAGTGCTGATATATTGGTCAATATTTTCGGTAAGAAAATGCAGAAATACGTTGAATTTATCCATTTACGAAGGGTTTGTACTCATCAGTATGCGTAGGTCTTTGCCGATTTGGTCAAAAAATCCGGATGGTGCTTTTTTAATTCTGCCTTTACCCATTAATTCTACTTCAGTAACTTCAGAAGCGTTTTGCTCTTCGTCTCTGTCGAAATACCAAATTTTGATATTTTCTTTGTCGATGACAGATTTTTTATTTTGTACCAATACGCCATTGATAATGTGGTCGCTATGCGTTTCGGCAATGATTTGTATGCCCGCTTGTGCTGCGAGTGACATTAGTTCGGCGATTTTTGCTTGTCCGTATGGGTGTAGGTGTGCTTCGGGGTTTTCGATAATAAGTAAAGAACCGGGTTTGGAGGATAGAATGGCAACTATCACAGGCAGTGCATAAGACAGACCGAAGCCGACGTTTTTTGTAGTATATTCATCTGTTTCTCCTAGTTCGGAAGGAAAAGTATATCTGATTTCGTAGCTGTCCCCGACTTTTTTCGGATGAACTTTTACGCCCTTACAGATTTCTTGTTCCCATGCAGTAGTTTGTGCGATAAGCGAATTATCGTCTTTTACTACGGGGTGCAACAGACCTGTTATTACTTTTTTATTTTTATAATAATCTAAAAAATGTGCGGTCAGTTCGGCTTTTCCTTCTTCAAGAGATATTTGTCGCTCTATTTCAATGGCATAATCATCTGATTCGTATTCAGCTAATCTTCCTGCACTTATATATTGAAATAAATTACTAAATATTGGCACCAGACTTAACTCGTTATTTGAATATATTTTTGAATTTGATTTGTCGTAAGGTATGAAATCTGAAGTTAGTCCCTTGCCAGCATCAAATATCCATTGATAAATAGTTTCCTGATAACCAAATTCAATTTTAATTGTATCTTCTTCTGCAAATGAACAAAGGGCATCCTTACCCTCTCCAATATAGCATAATGGCTTGTTGAGACTTAAAACCTTATCCAATCTATTTTTTTGAAAAGATTGCCGTAAAAGGAGCAAACTTTGTATTAAGGATGATTTACCCGAACCATTCTCACCACACAATAAAGTGATATTTTTTAATTCTATATTTGTATTTTTGTGTGATTTAAAATGTTTAAGGTGAATGGATGTTATCATACTTGATTTAGTGTTTCTTGAATAATGCGATTAATGGCTTCAAATCGTTTGGTGACTCGCTCAGGTTGAGCTGTACCAGATGAAATAGATTGCACGAAATCATTATATTGATGTAATTCGATAAATGCTGTTTGGAATGTCTCTTTTCTATCATATAATAACTCACATTCTTCCCTTGAGAGTTTTGCAAAGTTAACGCTTAGTACTTCAAAAAGTGCCTTGTTGACGGGTTTTCTATCATCATATTCATCGAACCTTTTACGAAAAGCATCATTTCCAAAAATAGCGTATGCTGTGTTCATTGCACGTTTAAAGTTAGTTTTTAATTGTTGAATTTCTCCATCTGAAAGCTCATTTATTTTTGCCATTCCTTTACTTAAAAAAGAGTCCAAATCAGGTGCATATTCAGTATAAGGGATTAGATAGAATGCAATAAAACGGTTGGCAAAATCTCTGTCTTGCATCCTCTGCGACCTTATCTTTCCATCTGTTGCCCGTACAAAAGCAACACCTTCTTCTGTACTGGCTTTCTTCAATTCTCCATTATCATCCAACAAATCTTCACCGCGCACCAAATCTGCCACCAAATCGGAGGCTTTTCCCTGATGTAAAGCGTGACGCATTTCCTGCGGCACGAGCTTTAATCCACCTTGATTGATTCGATTGAAAATATTATATTTTACGACATCCGGCGTACCTCTGCCGAGTATATTTCCAGTGATAGGAAAAGTTTTTATACGTCTTTGTAGGCTACGGGGAAGGTCGTCAAAATAATCATTATTATAGTCTTTTAGAAATTCAAGATTTTCGAGTTTAAGCGTTTTATCAATTACAAAACTTTTAATCGTACTTATCCTTTGCAAACCATCTATAATCCGCCACAAATTATCATCCCCGGCATCAAAGTAAAACGCGGGAACAGGTAACTTTAAGAGTATGGATTCAATAAATCGACTTTTTTTTGTGGCGTTCCATAAATCAGGTAAACGCTGAAACTCGGTATCTATTTTTATTTCATTATGCTCTAGGCGGTCAATAATATCGCCCATATTGAGTGGTGGCGTGGAAATGACTATATCTTGATTAGGGTCAAAAGGAGCTGTGATAATGATATCCTCATTATGTTCCTGTTCCACTTCTTCAACCGATTGATTGATATTTGTAATCGTTTCGACCATTTAATTAAGCTGATTTTAAAACGAAAATATACATGCAAAATAACGTAAATTTTTGAATAAAGTCGGGTTGCATTGATTTTTTCTATATTAGGTCAAAATTAATTGTATCAACTCGTAATCGAATTTACTCAATTTTTAACTAAAATACCGTATTTTTGTGCCGCATAAAATAAACTTTTTACAAAAAAAACTCGTTAGTAAGTTCGTAATTCGTTTATCCATTAATAAATACGAATTACGAGTACACGAATAACGAATCAACGAATACACAAAATAATGGCGATTTTTATAACAGACGAATGTATCAATTGTGGGGCTTGTGAGCCGGAATGCCCAAATACTGCTATCTATGAAGGTGGTATCGAATGGGCGTTCAAAGAAGGCACGAGTGTACAGGGCGAGTTGCCGCGCGAAGATGGCACTATGGTATCGGTAGATGCTGCACAAGCACCTGTTGATGATGATATTTATTATATCGTACCTGAAAAATGTACGGAATGTAAGGGCTTTCACGAAGAACCACAATGTGCTGCCGTTTGTCCGGTAGATTGCTGTGTGCCTGATCCTGACCGCGAAGAGACTGAAGAGCAATTGCTTAAACGTCAGGGGATCTTGCATCCTGCGGGTTAGAAAGTTTAAGTCAATAATTCGTCAAAGGCGAATTATGATTTAGAAAAAAATTACACGATACAAAAAAAAGCGAATCCAATTGGATTCGCTTTTTTTATAATATTATGAAAGCGAGTATAAAAACTCGTGTCTCACGTTCTTTTATCTTGGTACACGCGAACTCTTACCGTTATTGATTTCCCAATAAATCTTATCCGAGCCATTGGTGTCACCATTAAGGTTGGCGTCTGAGTAACGGTAGCTGTCAAAGTTTCCGTTGCCGTCTGCCCAGATGATTTTATCTGCACCGGTGATGTCGTAACTGCCGGCGTCGTTGGTTTGTCCCAAATCTCCCGAAAGCATGACCCATACGCCCGGTGCGATTTCTTTCTGTCCAACTCCTGTACCTGCGGCATCTCTGTACGAATCTTGTGTGGTGAAATTATAGATGAGTTCTTTGTTGACAACCTCTATGGGTTGTGGCGTCATGATACCCATGTGGTTTCTATGTTCCACGACGATGTAGAATGGACCGGGGTGTGTTGTCTCTAATGGACACTCTGATGAGAAATTAATTGTACCATCTTTCATCAAAAGCCCTGCCGCTGCTGCCTCTTCCGATACTTTGGCGGTAGCTGTACGCACAGAAACGAGTACCCAATCGACTTCATTGCCTGTATAATTGGCATCAGTGAAGCCTATGCCCTCAGAACCAGTATGATTCCATGGAGCAACCGAGTATGGTTGTCCTGCCGGTGTAGGTGGTACAAGCGGACTGATGGGGGTTTGCCCGGGCAATATTTTACGGTCGATGCTGAGGGTAGTAGCCATATCACCGCTTGCACTGTCATAGGGACCTTCGAGCATAGCTGTGATATTGAGTTGATAGCAAGGACTGTCTTCATAAATAATTCTCCAGAAATCCAATTGAGTGGGCGTATTATTGACTTCATCAGAAGTATAGTACTCCAATTGTATGTATGGATATTGGGCAGCATCTATAGCATTGTTTTGCTCAAAAATAAGCTCATCAGCCGTAATTTGGCTAATTATTGGTTGGGTACTACGATTGCCATTGGCATCAATACCATATACGTTGACGTATGCGATGTCGTGGTCTTCTTGGCCAATCGTACCCCATTGTAGAGAACCCCATTCGGAAGCAGGTCCGATAATAGTAGAAGACATGGTACCTTCATACCATGGTTCGTCGATGGCGAAGAGTCCTTCGATAATATCGCCTTCACTAGCTCCAATTTCTTCTTGTGCTATATTGTTCTCCAAATCTATAAGCGCAGCATAAGGTACACCACCAAGCGAAGCCGAGTTTTGCAATTCGTTGATACCGTAATTTCCGAAAGCATCAAATAGAGATTGATTCCAAGTTTCCGGCTGATAGTCATTCATGGTGTAAATGATGACATCATGCACATCTGTTAATGTCGGCAATGTATTATTGAGGAAGTTTTGCAGATTTTGCTGTCCTGCCGGAGTATCCGTCAGGAAGGTATATGCAGGTCGAGTATTTGCACATAAGAATGTACCATACTGTCCGACGTCATTTGCTGCATTTACCTGATCGTTCCATATCGGGTCGCCATTTTCATCTATGAGTGCGATATAGACACCTTGTAGATTTTGTTCGCAAGGTTCCATGTCGTAGATTCGCTCACCTGCAATAGAATAGACAATTTTACTGTCATCCAATACCCCGTAGTGTGCATTATTAACTATAACTTCAATACCACCACTGATAAATTCGAATTCACGGGTATCTTCATTATAAACTAATGTATTCGGATAGCGGTCATCAAGAAATTGGTAATGGTGTGATTGATTCCAACCCGGATATTCACCATCGATATATACATATGACATATTTTGCCATCCGGCAGCATTAGGTACATCCGCAGCTTCTACTCTTACACGCCAATAATATACTGTTTCATTCGTATAGCTTACAGGAGGAGCCCAAGTCAATACACCGCCGGTTTGTTGGATAGACGTAGATTGATATAGCGGACTATTGTAGTTTTCCGTCGTATCAATTTCGATGTAGTAAGTGAGGTTTTGATTGGTGTATGGTGCATTGATTTGTGCTTGCAACGTGATGTCATTGGCATCAGGCTGTATGCTATAATCTGTTGGTGATATAGGTGTTACTACATCTGCATATACGAGTACTGTGGCAGAGCCGGTGTTGTTATTTTCAGCCGTAGGGTCGGGCAATTCGACCACTACATTATCTGAATCTACCGTAACAATAAATTCGTTGATACCGACGGCATCAAGAATAGGTGGTATGCTGTAAGTAAATGTTTCTTCAAAAGCAGGAGCATCTACCAAGTCGCTAAGTACTGTTACTGTAGTGCCATCAGGCAAGACTCTTTCTATAAGTACGCGAATTTGTGTATTATCCGTTCTGCCGAGATTGACTAAATTGAATGAAAGTTCAATTTCTTCAGAGGACTTTGGTTCTTCTGCCCCAAAATCGAATGCCGATTCTCTGACGGTATAATCCGGTGCAATATCGTTGTTGATTCTTATGGCAGGGTCGCCATTAACGGTCATTTGCTGATATACGATGCGGTTATATACATTCAAATCTTCCGACAGAGAAGCAACTGTTGCTTGAGCAATATCTCCAATGCCCTCACCATAATTATCTTTCGACATTTTTAGATAAAAAGCATCTGCAAATACATCTAATGCGCCGAGGCTTGAAAGTCCGATAGTTGCCATGAAGGCAATCGTTCCTCTGTCCGGCTCAAATACGAACTGCTCACTCATACCAAAGGTTTTGGTGTGAATCTGCCCATTATAACAACCGAGCGAAAAGAATACTGGAAATTTATTAACATTATCATATTCTCCCGGCAATTTCAAGTTGAAATCAATATTATTTGGTGTGGAATGCCCATAGAAAGTCAGCAAAGAAGCACCTTCGGCAATCAGTGAGTCTAGTCTTTGGCTAGCCGAACCTATTGTCGGTTCGGAGCTATTTTGGATGAAAGACTCTACATTGGCACCATAATATTCATCAGATATTTGTGATTCGTAGTTACTCAAATTATTAATAATAGTAGGTTGGATGTTTTGGTCACCACCGCCCATATGGATAACTCTTTTTCTCCATTCTTTTTCTTCTATCGTTTGTGGTAACGTGGTGTTTGTATTCTCATAAATCATTATTTTATTGAGGTAAGTCGCAATTTGTTCGGTTGTGGTTACGGGTAATTTACCAAAAGCCAATCGCGGTGCATCAGACTGAATAGTTGCTGTCAGCAACATATCCGATGGTTCGTGTCCGAATGTCGTAGTAAAAGCAGGCTGCTTATTCCAGTTTTTACGAACAGAATAATACGGACGCGATTTACCAATCATAAACATGTATCGCGGACGCGGTGTCCAATTGGCTAATGAATAACCTGTGAGGTTACGCACTGATTGTGAGTGACGGCTGATACCGTAGGCGAATTGGTCATACAATTGTTCGGTAGTAATCAGGACAGTTTGATAACCGGTAGAATTACGATAATCAGCATATTGCTGAACGTAATTATTGCCTGCACCGTCGTCCATCAAAAGAGGATTGGAAATGATAATGTAGTCACCCTGATTGGCAGACGCAGAATAGTCAACGAAGCTAACCTCGTTTGGCTCAAGCATTGTACGGGTATGATTTTCACTCACCAATATCAATTCGCGATCATCTGCTGAAGGTGGCAGAGCCACTCTTACAGTACTTCCACTTAATGCTGTGGTGATACGCAAGCCATTCGTCAGGTCGTATAATATAGGTGCTACGCCGCCGTGATTGAAATTCGTGATTTCCAAATATTTTTTATTGGATGGGTCGGCGGGTACATTGAATTTGAAATTATCTGCATTACCAAAGCTAAATTGACGCGGATATGTGATTCTCATAAAAGAAGTCGCATATTTGTCAGATGAGCCTAACAAACCTTTTACTTCAAGTGCATTTGCACCATTATTCAATGTACTCGTAGAGATGTTTTCATCTACTTGACGGTGCACATAATTATAAAAAGTAGCAGAATCAATTGCTACGGCTGCACCGTTGAGTGAAATCTGTAAGTGGTGATTGGTACCTGCACCGGAAGATGCTAGTCTGACGCTCAATTGTGCATCAGGACCACCTGTGTATAAGTCGCTTATCGTCACACTTCCGGGTGTAGTTTGATTGAGTTTGTATCCAAAGCCTTCACCCGCAGAAAAGCGAGATTCATACAGACCGCCATAAGGCTCACCTTTGTTATACTTCTTTTGGCTAAGGGTAAATGTTTCCACAGCTTGATCCATAAAATAAGGCTCTGCTGCGGGTAGTCCGGCAAGGTTGTTTGGAGCATCCTGAATGTGATTGTTACTGCCACTTCCCCAAGTCAAGAAATATGTCGTAGTATCCGTGAACATACTGAAGTAAGGGTTGAAAATGTCGTCAGGTGAAGGATATAGATGTTTATCCATTTCACCCAAATTTTCTTCACCGTAAAACTCAATGTAATCGCTGCTACCGAGTGAGCCGCCTGTGCTTGCATATATAGGCACTTGATTACCCATAGCGTATAGTTGAAAATCTCCGGAATTGATAGCTCCTACAGGAACTCCGGCGTCAACCAGTGCTTGTTGAGAGATACGATACATTCCATCTTCATGGACATATAGTTTGTAATAATCCTGACTGTGATTAATCCATTCGTTTCCGTAAAGCGTTTGCCCATTGATAATCATTTGGGCTTGCAATGTGCTGAACAAAAACAAAAAACTTAGAAGAGCAGTGCTTGATAGCCTTTTCATAAAGTTGAGTTTTTAATCAATTTATATGTTAGTGTAAAAGGCTTTAACCTGGGAGTTTAAAGCCCATGAATAATCTATTAAAGATTCTTTATATCAAATGCCAAAGTCCAATTTGAACGTATATTCGTATTGGAATTTTAAATTTATGATTAGAAATGTCTTAAGCTAGCGGGATATTCCGCAACTTGAAGGGCAATGAGTGGATTTACAAGTATTTACGCCTATATAAAGACTTAAATATAATGCAAAGTCACCCAAATACCTAATGCGACTTAATTTATGTCTTTCCCATGACATAAATAGCCTATTCTTTGTTTTGGTGAACTTAGTTATATGGTCATTTTGGACTTGGTTTTGGTTGGTAGTATGCACGAGTGCGAGGTGAATTAGTGCATACGAGATGAGTGTGTCAGTCTATTAGACGACAACTTTAGTAAAATAGTTCTGTTTTGCCTTAAAAAATAATTTCACGTATAAATACAATGCAAACATAAAGAAATGAACCATAAAAAAAAAGTTTATGCAAGCAAACTATGTAAACGAAATGTAAACATTTAAAGCAGATAGAGAAATCTCGAATCAAATTAATGCCCGATATGTGTATAAGGTAATAGTATTGACGTTATTATGTATCTTGATAAAATGGTAGAAATCTGGAAAAAGCTTTATGTAATCTCACTTTGAGCGTGATTTTTATAACAAGATAAATAAGTGAAATATGTGAATCAAATTCCAAATGCCCAAAAACCTTGATATTCGATTGAAATTTGGAGCTTGGTGCTTGGAATTTTTACACTTTATTTTTTACATATTTATCCAACCATTCTGTCATTTCCCAAAGCATGTGCATCACGGATTCGCGGGCGCGGTAGCCGTGACTTTCTTTCGGCAGGATTGACAGACGTACCGTTTTGCCCAAACCTTTTAATGCGCTATAAAAACGTTCGCTTTGCATTGGGTATGTACCCGAATTAGCATCTGCCTCTCCATGAATGAGAAGTAAAGGTGCATTAATTTTATCGGCATTTGTGAAGGGAGACATCTGCATGTAAGTCTCGGTAGCTTCCCAAAAATTGCGTTCCTCCGACTGAAAGCCAAAAGGTGTCAACGTGCGGTTATACGCGCCGCTACGTGCAATTCCTGCTGCAAACAAATTAGTATGTGCCAGTAAGTTAGCAGTCATAAATGCGCCGTAAGAATGACCACCTACGGCGATACGATTTGGGTCGGCGATGCCCATTTTTACGATTTTTTTAATGGCAGCTTTGGCGTTGGCGCGGATTTGTGCTACAAATTTTTCGTTAGGTTGTACATCGCCTTCACCCACTATCGGCATCCCGAAACCTTCGACTACCGCATAACCTTGCATGACCCAATACAAAGGAGAGTGTGCATACAAGCGCGTAAAGCGATACGGCGAATCTTTCATTTGCCCTGCGGCGTCAGCACTTTTGTACTCGCGTGGGTATGCCCACATGAGTACAGGCAGCCGTCCGTCTTTCTTTTTGTTGTAGTTGACGGGCAGATAGAGTTTGGCGCGGAGTTTTATGCCGTCTTTACGTTTGTATTCGAGTAGCTGCGGACTTAGTTTTTTGAGATGCGGATATGGATGAGGGAAATGCGAAACTTGTGTTTCTTTCCCTTTTTTTAGATTTTTTATAAAATAATTTGCAGGTTCGTTATTTGATTCGCGACTGGTGATAATAATTTGATTATCAGTATCTAATATTTTCATGGGGATTTCATAATTTGGTGCTTCGGATTGAAAAAGTCGTTTTGTTTTTCGTTTTTTTACATCAAATAAGTCGATAAAAGGGCGATTGCCTTCAGGCGAAGCCCCTTCGCCAATTAAGAACAATTTTCCTTTTTTATTTTGCATCAAAACATGCTTTCCATATTCATTAGAATGGGTCTGAAAGCTGCCGGGATCATTATATCTGTCTTCCCACGAATGGTCGAAAAGCACCGTTTGGTCTTTCTCCGGCGCATCCGGCGCAAAACGGGAAGTTACTATACGGCGGTCTTTCCACTGCCATTCTTCGACAATAGCGAGCTTGCCTGTTCCCCATTCAAATGAACTGAAGCGCATCTTGGTAGCAATACTCTTTTGTGATTCGCCGTCAAATGGAGCTTCGAGACAAAACACTTGGTCGCGTATATCTACTTCGCTCCGCGGGTCGCCGCCGTCTTGGGCTTCGACCCAGTAGAGTGTCGCGGGGTGGTCATTGCGCCAACAAAAACTACGCGGACCGGTACGCACAGCATCAAAACCTTGGGGGATATCGTCTGCTACCGGAATTTCGGCGAGGGTTTTGATGCGCTTGCCATCACGATTCCACAATTCAATACGCTTCGCAAAACGCGAATACGGCACAACATACGAAAACGGACGTTCGACCTGTGCCACACGTATATAATTGCCGTCGGGAGAGGGCGAAAATGCGGCGATAATAGCGGGTTTATTCAATTTGCGGGAGCGTCCTGTTTTTATATTAATACGAATCAATTGACTACATGTATAATACTCAAACAAAGCCGCGTCGTGTTCGTTTTTCAGCACATCCTGATAGGTACGATGAGCAGTTTTACGTGCTGTATTTTCCTGAATAATAGGTCCTTGTGGAACACGGGATGGTGTGGGAACTTTGCCTCTTTCGCCGGGAACTGTTTTGCAAACGATGGTTTCATTATCTGAAAGCCAACGAAACGGACGGTTGCCAAGCGTATCATTAATGATGATTCCGGTCAATTTTCTCGCAGTAAAGGGTTCGCCTTCTGCGACCCACAACTCAATGCCTCGCGCACGGGTGACGGTAAATGCCAAACGTTCTCCATCAGACGACCATGATACATTTTGAATCTTGGCGCGTGCTGGAATACCGCGTACTTTGAGTTGCTTGCCGTCTTGTTGAATGAAAAGTTTATCAAAATAAAACACACGACTACCGCCCGTAGTGCGCGGATTGAGGCGTACACCTGCAAGACGCAATTCGTCCACTGCCACCTCATCAATTGAGGGCAAATTCGGACGATGCAAAAACAAGGTTTTACGGCTAACGGAATGAATGCTCACCACAGGAGCAGGCGGAGCATCTATCAGGTCGGCGATGACCTTTGGCGGTAATTGGTATTGAGGGCGTTCAGGCTGTGGCATAATCGACTGTTGTAATTATTTTTGATTTAGTGATTTTCGATTTTTGATTGAGAAACTTGTAATGTTTTGCCATTCAAAAATCACTAAATCAAAAATCACTCAATTCACTCATTCATTCAAAATTCATAAATGAAGCAAAATAATTCCACAATAATATAACAATCAAACATTTTTACCACCAAATAATCATTATTTTTTTTCTATCAGAACGGCATCATTTAAGGTGTACATCAGGCGATTAATGTCGCCGGAGTTGAGTTCTAATGTGCCTTTGATGATGATAGGCTTGGAGGTGTAGGTGATTTTTGGGTCTTCTGAATTGACCTCCATGACGGTTTCGGGTCCTGCGCCACCACAGAAGAAACACATATTATAAGGATAGGCGGAAAATACAAAATTGCTCTGCTGCTTGTAGCCCTCGACAGGAATGATATAGCCCTCTACCTCGACTACTTTGCCCTCCAAATCCTTGACCGATTGGCTGAATACAGGCACATCTATGTCGAAACCCATGATTTCGTCATATTGCTGTTTGTAGGTGATTTTGGCAAGGGTTTTCCAGGTGTTTTCTTTTTTTTGCTCTTGGGCGAATAGGGTAATTGAGCTGATGATTAGGGCGATTAATATCGTTGCTTTTTTCATTGTTCTAGATTCTTTTTAATTTGAGGGAAATATGAGATTTATTCAATCTCTAATTCAAAACCAAAGTCTTTGATTAAATCCGTTTTTAAATATTGTTCGCCACGTTTCATTGCTTCATCAATAGTATTTGATTCTTCATCTTCCCAAACTGTTCCTCCTTCGTTAATAATTCTCAAGATGCTATTTGTTTCATATTCGTAGCCAATTTCAATTCGCCCCTGCGTTGCTGCCCATGTAGCCAAATACGGATAATTTTTTTCAAACATAATACAATTTTTTTTTGCAAAAATACAAACAAATTACAAAATCACTCCACCACAACTACATTTGTCAAAGTGTACATCAACTCATTCAAGACTATCTTCAAACTCCCGATAAGTGAGTATTTTAGTGTCTTCTATTTCACCGATTTCCAGTAAATCTTTATCACCTGTTATCAAAAAATCTGCTTTCCCATCTACCGCCAAATTGAGTAAAAAATTATCTTTTTCATCTCGGCATAATTGTATATCTGATTGTATTTCAATTAATTCGCCGACAGAATTAATTTGTTCAATCAAATTTGCAATATCATTTGTGCTAAAATACTTTTCAAATTTTGGTCGTTCAGCTACGGTGAGAAATTCCTCAATGAATTCTGTGCTGTAAAGTATGGTAAAATCATCTGATTCCATCAATGTATCCAACTTAATATGTCGACTGGAAATCAAGTAACTAATCCACAAATTGGTATCTAAAACAATTCGCATTCGAGGTTATTTCTGTTTATTTTGATAACGTTCACTTCGTACAGCCTCCACTTCTGCGGTAATTTCTTCAAAACTCATTTCCGTATCTGCTTTCTGTCTAATACGTTTAACCAAATCAAGAAAATCGCTACGTGACTTGCTGCTTTCTTTAACTCGAATCAGGTTGAGTTTTTCCAATTCCTCTAATAAATTCCTAACATCAGGATTAAGTATTTCTATTTGCAGATTCATATTCTTATGTGTTTGGTAATGTGTGAAATACAAGATACGACTTTTTCGCCACTTTAAAAAATCTCGCTACTCCACCACAACCACATTCGTCAAAGTGTACATCAACTCATTTACATCGCCATGATTCAAAGATAATTTACCGCGAATCGTAATCGCTTTGGACGTATATGGTACTTTTACTTTATCTTTTGTAAATGCTTGTAAAACCGTTTCGGGACCTGCATTACCACAGAAAAAACACATCTTATACGGATAAGCTGAAAACATAAAATGACTCTGCGCTTTCTCTCCTTTCAATGGAATGATATAACCCTTCAAGGTAATTTCTTCGCCCGACAAATCCATGACCTGCTGCATATAAATCGGCTTCTGCACATCCATTCCCATGAACTCGTCAAACTCCATTTTGTACGTCACCATAGAAAGTGTTTTCCACGCGCTGCCTTGTTGTTGTGCGTAAGTATTTATTGTGAAAAATAAAACTGCAATACATACGATAATTCGTTTCATATTATTTTTTTAATGTTTAAAAATTTCAAAACAAATAAAATATACAATGAAAAATAACTCACTCACTCACTCATTGGAATTATTTAAGCATTAAAGCATTTCATCATTTAAGCATTGTCGCAGCATCAGTATTGGACGCTTGAATGGCGGGAATAATCGCCGCTAAAAAACCAATGACCAATGCACCAATAATCAAATATAATTCCGCCGGAAGAAACTGCCAACCTGTGAAACTATACTGATAAGCATCTTGCATATAACGTGCCAATACGGACATGCTGACATGCGCCAAAAGAATGCCCAAAAGTCCGCCGACCAATGCCAATAAAACACCTTCCAGCGTAATCAAACCAAACAATTTGCTGCGCGAACTACCCATGACACGCATGATGGCAAGTTCGTAACGTCTGTCTTTCAATGATTTGTACAAAGAAATAAAAACGCTGAATGCCGATACAAACACAATCGCAAAGGCAAGAAAACGCAAAGCACGCTCGGCAATACCCATCATTTCAAACAAACGGGCGGTTTCGTAGGCGGGATTGGCGGCGAGCATATCGGTATTTTTATTGATGCCGCGTGGGAAATTGAGGGTGCGAAGGTCGGTTTTGTTTTTGTAAAAAACGAGTAGAGAAGTGATGTCTTGTTCCTCTTCGATGATGTCGTGACTATGCCCTTCCTCATCGTGCGAAGCATGGGAGAGCCAGACGTTGCGTATATCTGTAAGAATCAGTTGGTCGAGTACAGTATTGCTTTTTTGGAGGATGCCCGCTACGCGGAAATCGTGTTCGTCGTGATGCGAAATCGCTTCGCCCAAGCCGTGTGCGCTATGGAAAGTATCGCCAAATCTCAGCCCTGTCATCTCCGCGACTTTTGCACCAATGACGACCTCAAAATCGCCATCCCACAAACGCCCGTTTGCAATTTCGCCTTCATATACATCAAGGTAGTCGTGATTCGTGCCGACGATTCTATATGTCTGATAGCTATCGCCAAGTGCCAATGGAATCGCCTTTTTTATCAAGGGATGTTTGGGATTCATAAAGGGCTTGACGGATTTCAAGGGAATATTTCCATTCGGATTATCAATGTGATAAATACTTGACAATATCAATTGCAAAGGACTTCCTTTCGCGCCCAAGACCAAATCTACCCCGCCTTGATTGCGCTCAAATTTCTCTGTCGTCTGCTGATTCAACAAGAGCAAAAACGAAATCAGCCCGACACCCAAAGCCAATAAAATCAAACTCAACAAAGCCGCCAAAGGCTTCGCCGTAATATTTTTCCAACTAAGTTTTAAAATATTCATTTTTATTATGTGTAAAACGTAGCATAATGCCTCCGACTTGCGCCCTCGCGGATTGCACAAGCGAGATACCGTCATTCGTCGGTACAGGCGCATGTGCTACGGGGCGCAAGCCGGAGGCGTTACGCTACGGTCGAAAAAAATTAATCATTAATCGTTAACCATTAATCATTAATTCCCGTATTCATTGACACAATTTACGAAATCAATCGCTTCTTCTTCGTGGGCTTCCATCCAAAGGGCAATATCGCCGCCCTTTGATAAACCGATGTGGTAACAAAACGCCGTAATTACCTCACAATCAACCATATGAGCAAAGTGCGGTGTGTAAAAATCCCACCAAATGCCTTTGTTTTCGGCTTTCATTTCCGACATCAGGTTGAAAAAACTTTCTGTATTAATGATGAGTTTTTCAGTTTTTGTTTTTTCCTGAAACTCCTCGTCCCCCAAATTTTTTGCATCCTGCAAAGAAAGAAAAAGTTCGATGGATGAAAAGCCTGAAGCAAAACTTTCTTCATTCAAAGTGATGCTAATTTCATTATTGTCTGTCTTTTCAACATCTCCACTGCCTATTGATAATTCCAATAATCGGTCATAAATTTCGTCGGCACGTATCGTTTCGGGTTCGAGTAGCAGAAAGAAATAATAGGCAAGCATGGCAGGTACTTTTTCGTTTTCGCGCTCCATCAATTTACCGAGATAATAATGGCTTGAGGCATGTGAATAATTTTTTGAAATGGCATTGATAAAAGCATTTTTTGCTTTTGTGTTGTCGCCTGACCGCATGTGTGTGATGCCGAGATTGAAGTACAGCATCGGCATATCGGGTTGTTTGGCGATGCCTTGTTTGTAGGTTTTTATGGCTTGCTTGGTTTTGCCCATGTTGTCGAGTACATTACCCTTGATGACATATATCATCGGATAATCATTCGGTGCATCGCCTTTGAATGCCCGATTGACGTGTTTGAGTGCCATCTTCGCGTCATTCAAGCCGATGTAAGAATAAGCAATTTCGGCGTGTGCAAGGGTTGATTTTTTGTTGATTTTCAGGGCTTTTTCGTATTGTTTGATGGCTTGGTCGTACTTGCCTTCGTCGTGTAGCGCGATGCCGTTTTCGATGTATTTTTTGAATGTTTTTTCTTGCGAAAAAGCATTGATTGCCAATAGACAAAGGAAAAAAGAAGTGATGTAAATTTTCATATTTGGGTATGTGTTTTGATGAATAATGAACATATTCCAATGTATTTTTAAAGGAAATTGGAATTTGGAATTTGTGATTTACTGAATTATTGCTTTCAGCCTCTAAACTACTTAAAATATTTTAGCTTTTACAGAATGATTCACAAGCTTTTATTATTTGATTCACAGTCATGTGATGATAAATTGACAAAAACACAATTTGAAACAGATACTTGTCTTATCTTTGAACGTCTTTATAGTGATTAGTGACTGGTAATTCGTGATTAGTTAATCTGTTGAGATGATAAAAGCATTTCGATACAGCAAAATCACAACTTATACTTGCCTAATCACCAATCACTAATCACCAATCACTCAATGGATTTTAAGAATATTTTTTACAAAGTACTAGATTTTGTCACGCATTATAGCAAATTGACTTATGAATTTCTTTTTGTTGACGAAAAAGGAGAACAAAGCACGGTAGAAGAGGTAGAAGAACGCGCCGAAATACCAGAGGCTTATCTCCAACGTTTTCGCTTGCATCCGCTTCAAGATGCCAAGCAATTGGAAGGGCGTGACGAGGAAATCGCGATGATGCAACGTGCTTATGAGAATTGGAAAATCACCCGAAGTCCGTTGCTCATTGTGGGGGAGTTTGGTGCAGGAATGACCTCACTGCTCAATGCGAGTAGTGCCATTTATCCTCATGCCTGCATATTGGAAAATAAAACCAATATTAGCAATAGTCAGGAACTTGTAGAAGAACTCAAAAAAGGACTCAGATACCCGGAAGCTCGTACACTGAAAGACCTCGAAACACTTCCGAAGCAAGATAATGAGCAAGTCATTATTTTTGAAAATATCGAACGACTTTTCTTGCGAAAAATACATGGATTTCACTTGCTGGAAGATTTTCTATTATTGATTCATGCCACGAAAAAAGATATTTTTTGGGTGGCTACTATCAATCAATATAGCTATTATTATCTTAATCAAGTTATTGGGTTTGGAGCTAACTTTTTGTCTGTCATACGATTGCAACCCATCAACAACCAATTGATTGAAGGTGTCATTCAGGAACGCAATAAAGGTTATGAGTGTGTATTTCTAAAACCCGGTACTTCATCAGGCACGCTTAATCAACAACTCAAAAATTCGGATGCTTTTGCAAAACAGCAACTACTTCGGGAAGATTTTTTTAATAAATTACACGTGTTTGCAGGAGGGAATATTTCACAGGCAATGTTGTTTTGGAAACGCTCGGTGGCTTATGTCAAAGAGAAGCGTGTGTATGTAAAAGCCTACGAACCCAAACCTATCGGACAGCTTACATTAGAGGAATTATTTGTATTGGAGGCGATTTTGCAGCATACCTCGCTTTCTAATAGCGAACTGTATTCTATCCTGCGAAATTCAAATAAAGGCAGCAAATTGATTCTGGAAAAATTGATGGAAAACAACCTACTTTATGCCAAAACTTATGAAGGTAGTTTTGAACCCGAATACCAAATTAATCTGCTTCACCTGAACGCCGTGAAAGCACAAATTCATGGGCGACTCAATCGGAATATTAAGTGACGAGTTGGTGGGGTGACGAATTGATGAGTTGACGAATTGATGTATTTTTTTCTTTTTTTATGAATCCTTTTTTTATGAAAATATTTTATAGAATATTGTTTTTTTATAATAAAAAAAATATTGATAATCAATATGGTAATTTGCATTTTGTGAATCGAAATATTATTTTTCTCTTATTGTTTACATGCTGTACTTTTCAGGTGTCCGGTCAAATTGAACCGACAAATTCGCTGACAGACAGTATGAAAAATAAATCGGAAGAGGTAGCAAAAGATAGTGCCGCGATAGCAGAACAAGCCATAAAGGAGGACAACAAAGAGGAGGAAAAAGAGGAAGAAAAACCTGTGGAGCAAGTTCCCGGAGAAGTACGCGAAAATCTAAATGATGCCCTTGATAAAGCGACAAAAATTATTTCTCCGGCAAAGATTTTGACCATTATCATTGCTTCGCTTTTTGTATGGCTGACCACAAAGGGAACGAACTGGATGTATCGCTCACTGGCAGATAGTTTTAATCGACATCGCTTGCGAATCCTTCGGTTGCAGCCAATTACAAATGTTATTTTATGGATTATAACGATATACGTACTCGTCTTGACACTCTTTAACCCGACACCCGAAACGCTGTGGGCATTGATGGGTTCGTCAGCATTGGCATTGGGTTTTGCAGCGCAGGATATTGTGAAAAATATCTTTGGGGGCTTGCTGATTATTTTTGACCGTCCGTTTCAAGTGGGTGATAGGATTGATATTAATGGTAATTATGGCGAGGTCGTCCGCATCGGTATCCGAAATACAGACATCAATACGCTGGACGATAGCATCGTGACGATTCCCAACTCAAAAATTATCAGCGAGCATATTTCTAATGCCAATTCGGGTGCCTTGGATTGTATGGTGGTCGTGGATTTGTGGCTACCTATCGGAATTGATGTGGAGCGCGTGCGGAAGATTGCCTTTGAAGCGGCGATTACCTCGCGCTACCTCAATATCGACAAGGCGGTATCGGTTTTGTTTTTTGACCATTTTGATAATCAGTCCGCTACGAATGTGAAAATCAAGGCATATGTGCTGGATGCACGTTATGAAAAAAGTTTTGCAGGAGATGTAACGGAGGCGGCTAAAAAGGCATTGAGTGAAGCGGGAGTTTATCAGGCGGTTCGATAAATTGTATTTTTTTAGAAAGAAAATTGATATTCATAAATTTTGTTTTGTATATTTGCCTCCAAATTAATTAAGGAATAACGCAAAAATAACTTGATACCTTCCGGGTAAGCTATTTTATGCCATATTCCTAATCAAAATTCATTAACTAATCAAAACATTATGAGTGAAAACACAATTTTAGACTCCCTTGATGTCCGTCAAGGAGAAGACGCCGGATTCTTTCTTCGATTGGGAGCTTACTTGATTGACGTTATTCTTTTAGGTATTATCAACTTTGTTATTGGCATGGTCGTCGGAATGATTTTACCTGAAGCTATCGCCGGATTTGTTGGTATGGGTATCGGAATTCTTATTGGTTTGGCATACTTTGCCTACATGGAAAGCTCTGAAAAACAAGCTACTTTTGGCAAACAAGCCCTAGGCATTATGGTTACAGATATGGAAGGCAGACGTATCACTACAGGAAATGCTGTTGTTAGATATTTCTCCAAGATACTGTCCGGACTTATTTTAGGAATAGGTTTCTTGATGGTATTATTTACAGAAAGAAAGCAAGGACTTCACGATATTATTGCTAAAACATTGGTTATCAAATCAAAATAATCAATTTGAAAAAATATGCGAAGGGCATTTCCTGTTTTGGAGATGCCCTTTTTTTTGGGCAAATTCCAAGTACCAAATTCCAAAATTCCAAATTCCAAATTCCAAGTACCAAATTCTAAGTACCAAATTCCAAGTACCAAATTCCAAAATTCCAAATTCCAAAATTCCAAGCACCAAATTTCAAGTACCAAATTCCAAAATTCCAACAAAACATAGCTAAATTGGAATTCGGAATTTGTTTTTTGGAATTTTTCAACGAGTTTTTATTCCTTTTCCAATTCCAAATGAAACGTCGAATACGCTCCTATGCCTTCCGTCTCAAATATCAATCTTACCTCAGTAGCATTTTTTTCGGCGTCGCTGGTTTGGTCGCCAAATTCACAGATATAATCGTAATCATCCGTTGTGAGCGTGTACATCTCTACACGCACGAATCCTGAGTTGACTCTCTGGCGATTTAACGTCCATGAAGAACTACCCTCGTGTAGAGAATCCAAGCGCGTGAAACTATAAGTCATCTCGCCATCTGTAAAGGAAAATTCACCTAAATCGCCCATTTCTGTTTGCTCGTCGCTGGTGCTGACACCACCATTTTCAAAACGCTCACCTTCAGCAGAGTATATTTGTGTTATTGTCCAATCGCCTTTGAGTGATTTTTCGGCATTGCGGAGGTTTTGTTTGGCGCAAGCGGCTAAAAAGAGGAGTGGAATAAGGAGGGAAAGTAGTTTGTGCATGGCTTGTGATTTAGAGTGGGAGGTCGTCGGGATTGCGGCGGTTGTTCCATAGACAAATGATTTCTATCTCGTCGTCGTTTATTATTTCATAGAAAAGTGAAATATGACGGTTGACAACGACTTTTCGCAGTTTTTCATCATCCCTGAATTTGGGGTATATTCTTGGGAATCTTTCAATAGCTTTTATCGTAGAGCGAACATCTTCGGCGAATCTATCTTTTATTTTCAATGACCAATTTTTCTCCAAATACTCCAGAATATCGTCGTAGTTTTGTTCGGCTCTGACCGACCAATATATAGTAATCATACTCCGTGTTTTTGTTTCATCCGTTCCATAACTTCGGCATGGGTAGATTTTCTGCCTTCTCTCAAATCCTTTCTACCCAACTCAATTTCTTTTTGCAGTGCAACAGGCAAGTCTTTTACGTTTTCAATTTTACTGATAGGGTTTTCTTCATTTTTCCCCTCGTAAGCCTCAATAACAGCACTTAACGCATGCAAAACTCTTACATCTGCAGTATCAACGTAATTTTTAATTTCTTCTCTCGAATGAGCAATCATTGTCATAATTTTCTTTTTTAGTTAAAAATCAATACAAATATAAGGATTAGATTGGGAGGTCGTCGGGATTGCGGCGGTTGTTCCACAAAAACATAATTTCAATCTCATTCTCGTCGTCAAGAACACGGTAGTACATAGATGTTTGCTTGGTGACGAAAGCTTTACGGACACTTTCTTCACCAATTTTCGGGCTTGAATGAGGGTGTTGTTCAAGTCTTTTGGTTATGGATTCCACTTTGGCTTTAAATTTTTTGGCACTTTTGAGTCCATATTCTGCCCTTAAATAACGTATCAATGTGAGATAGTCTTCTTCGGCTTCATCCAACCATACAATACGATAATTCATAGGTTGAGTTCTTTTTCAATTTTTAAAGTCATTTCTTCGTTAGAGATTTTCCTACCTTCCGCTGAGTCTTTTGAAGCACGGTCATATTTCTCTCTTAATTTAGGTTGTAAATCATCTACTTTTATAACTTCATCAATGATAAACTCGTCCTGATCATTTTTTCTTTCATAGGCACTAATAACAGCACTTAACGCATATAAAATACTATCATTTGCAGTGTCAACGTAATTTTTAATTTCTTCTCTCGAATGAGCAATCATTGTCATAATTTTCTTTTTTAGTTAAAAATCAATACAAATATAAGGTTTTTAAAGCAAAAAAACACGACTCACTCCGCTACCAAAAAAGCAGCTCCAAACACCCCTGCACTATCACCCAGTTTCGGACGTACTATCATGGTTTCGAGTCTGTTATTAAATATAAATTTTTCTACCTCTTGGATGCCTTGTGTGTAGAGTGCATCGACATTACCTACACCACCGCCGATGACGATAACATCAGGGTCGAGAATATTAATCAGGGACGACAAGCCAAGCCCAAAGAAGTGACACAGACGGTCAATTGTAGCTTTGGCATGTGGGTCGTTTTTAGCTTTGTGGGCGGCATTTATCTCTTTTAATGAAAGGTTTTTACCGGAAATTTCTTTGTAAAAACGCTCCGTAGCAGGACCTGAAATGACCGTCTCCACGCAGCCTTTTTTACCACAATAACAATCACCGCCGGAAAGGTCGAGCAGGTTGTGTCCCCATTCACCGCCGATACCTTGTAAGCCGTTGATGACCTGACCATTGACGACTACGCCGCCACCGACACCCGTACCCATAATGACGCCAAAAACGACCTTTGCATCGGGTTTGAGTTGTGGTACAATGCCCATACGTGCCTCCGCGAGTGCGAAGCAATTGGCATCATTGGCAAGTGTCAATTCTATGCCGAGCAATGCTTCTAAATCTCGCTGAAAAGGCTGACCGTTGAGTTCAGTGGAATTAGAATTTTTCAGGGTTTGAGTGGGCGGATCCATCGTGCCGGGCGTACCGATACCTATGCGCGTAGGTCGGCTGCCGACTTGTTCGGCGACAGTATCGACCAATAATTTGATGCGATTGAGGATGTGTTTGTAGCCCTTTTCTTTTTCGGTGTAGAGGCGTTCCCGCGCGATTACTTTTGGCTCGTCTTTGGATTGGAGGACAACACATTCGACCTTAGTACCGCCTAAGTCGAGTCCCCATAGATGTTGATTGTCAGACACTTGTGTAGTTTTATTTTTTTATTTTGAAAAAATCAGATAGGAAGGTCGTCTGGATTTCGGCGATTGTTCCAAAAAAATAAAAACTCCACCGTATTAGCCTCCTCACGAACTTTGTAGTACATGGAGTTATGCTTGTTGATAAAAGCTTTGCGAATGTCTTTTTTCTTAGAACCCGGATAAATATAGGGAGATTGCACAATATATCTGGTGACAGTATCAACTCTGTCAATAAATTTAAGCGCAGATTTTCGTCCGTGTTCCTCACGTAGATATTCGACTATTTGAAGGTAGTCGTTGCGTGCTTTCTCTTTCCAAATAACTTGATATTTCATGAATTGGCTATTTCTCGGGCTTTCCTTTGCATTTCTTCATGGGAAATTCCTTTGTCCTCTGAATCATTTACAATACGCTCATATTCATTTTTTAACGCACTAGGTAATTCATCCCATATATCAATTTCACCATTTTCAAATGATTTAATGATATACTCAACCTCGTTGAGAAATGCTTCATTCGCATTATCTACGTAATTCTTAATAACCTGTTTTCTATCTATTATTGTCATAATTTTCTTTTTTATGAAAAATATAATACAAATATAGCATTTTAAAAGGAAAAAATCACCCCTTCCCACCCACGCAATTCAATTTTCTCATTATCAAAAACAGGCGCATTGGCATAGTTTCCATAACTATAACTTAGCGACTTCCCTGCACATCCCAAGTCATTTAAATATACAATTTCATTATTATCTTTATGATTCAAAACAATTAAAAGCGACACGCCCTTATACACGCGATGATAGGCAAAAATGCTCTGATCTTGGGTCAAATATTGTTGGTAAGTACCATAAGTCCATAGCAAATTCGACTTGCGGTATCGTATCATTTTCCGATAAAAATGTAAAATCGAATCCGCGTCTGCTTCGGCTGCTGCTACATTTATTTTCGGATAATTTGGGTTGAGTTTTATCCATGATTCGCCCGTTGTGAAGCCTGCATTTTCGGAAGCGTCCCAGTGCATGGGTGTACGTACATTGTCGCGTCCTTGTACGTGTACGCGCGGGAGAAATTCGGCTTCGGTCACGCCTTTTGCTTGCCATGTTGCCCATGCGTTTCGGGCTTCTACATCGCGGTAATCGTCCATCGAATCGAAGGCAACATTCGTCATGCCTATTTCGCAGCCTTGATAAATATATACCGTTCCGCGATGCGTTAGTAATAAGATTGCCAACATTTTAGCGGATATTTTTCGGAATTGTTCATTATCATTACCATAACGAGACACGACACGCGGAAAGTCGTGATTGCTCAAAAAAATACTGCCCCAACCTTTCTCCCCAAGTGCCTCATTCCACTCGGCAAATAAGCCCTTGAACCGCAAAAAATCAGTTGGTTGATAATCGTATTTCCCCTCCGGTCCGTCATTCAAAAACATATGTTCGAGCGAGAAGACCATGTTGAGTTCATTGCGGTCACTATTGACGTAAAGCGGTGCGTTGTCTTTGGTGATGCCCGGTCCTTCGCCTACCGTCACCACGTCGTATTTGGAGAAGGTTTCGAGGTACATTTCCTGTAAAAATTCATGTACACGCGGACCATTGGCGTAGCGATTGGAGATAGCATAATGTAAGTCATCCGTAGGCACATCAGCATACTCAGGACGCTTGGAAATCAAGGAGATAACATCCATTCGGAAACCGTCAATACCTTTTTCAAACCAATAGTTCATCGCATCATAACAGGCTTGGCGCACTTTCGGATTTTCCCAATTGAGGTCGGGTTGTTTTTTGGTGAATAAATGCAAATAATATTCATCCGTAGTGGCATCATATTCCCAAGTGCTGCCGTAGAAAAAGGAGCGCCAATTGGTGGGTGGCGAGGGAAGTAAAGACTCCCCTTTAGGGGCTGGGGGCGTGGGTTTGCCCTTTTTCCAAATATACCAATCGCGATACGGATTGTCTTTCGATTTGCGCGATTCTTTGAACCACTCATGCTCATCCGAACTGTGATTGACGACCAAATCCATGATGAGTTTCATGCCTCGTGCGTGTATGCCCGCGAGCAGTTCGTCGAAATCGGACATCGTACCAAACTCATCCATAATATTGTAATAATCGCTAATGTCATAGCCATTATCATCATTGGGCGATTGATAGACCGGACAGAGCCAAATCATATCAACGTCAAGGCTTTTTATATAATCTAATTTTTGAATAATACCGCGAATATCACCAACACCATCACCATTAGAATCATTAAAACTGCGCGGGTAAATTTGATATACGACACCTTCTTTCCACCAAGCCATGTGAGTAGCGAGTTTGCGAGTAGCGAGTAGCGAGTTATTTGAGCGCGAGTTATCTCACGTCTCTTGTCTCTCACCTCGAATCTCCGGTCTGAAAATATCGTAAATATAGGAAATTCAATTGCAACTTCAACCTCAACTTCAATCGCAACCTTAATTTTAATTTGCCTTTGGCAAATTCTTACTTGGGGTTGAGGTTGAGGTTGATTTTGAAGTTGTCATCGGTGGAATTGCCAGACTAAGGCGAGTCGGATGCCGGAATTGCGATTAACGGTGGTGTTTGGGGTCATATTCAACAGTCCGTATTGATAATTGAGGTCAATACCGAGACGTGGAGTAGGGTAGTAGCGAACACCTGCCTGTGCTGCCGCATCCATCCTGCGAACGGCGAGCGAATATGGTACTGTAATTTGTGTAAATTCCCCGTCAAGAGATGCAGTAGTATCTATATTTACACTAATATCTACTTCAGATTCATAATTGGAGGCTTCCTGCTCTGATTGAGGGCTAAAAAGAGCCAAATCCTCCTGCGTATTGAGATTTCCGACGATGTTGTCAAAACGATAGCCCATGCTCAATCCTATAGCCAATTGAATTTTATTGTGCGGACGATAATTTAGTGATAGAGGCAGTCGAAAATAATTATAATTATGCACATCCTTGATGTCAGAACGATATTGTAGCGTATTGTCAGGATATAATTCATTGACTGTGTTGGTATAATCTATATTGGCGCGAATATTTTTTCGTGTATTAGCATACATTAACCCTGTCTCCAGACCAACTTTTGGTGTGAAACGATAATGCGCCAATAATCCCATATTTACTCCACCAAACCTGCTAAATTCATCACTACGCACACCTGCAAATGCGCTATATGTGTACGCTTTTTTTCGGACTTTTGGGCTTGGGTCGAAGCTTGGTGGGGTTTGGGGTAAGGTCTTGTTATTACTTGAAATTTGAGGTGATAAGGAAGCGATACGACTCGTAGTAAAAAGCGATTTTTGAGCTTGATTTTTTATAGGTGCGGCAGTCGAAGTACTTGTGCTTTTTGTTTGTTCTTTTTCGGAAATAACAGGCGCATCTGCGACCTCTGTACTGACGACTTTAGCCGTCAGGTCGCTTGCTCCGCGACGGCTAAAGTCGTCGGTACGGGGGATTTTACCAGTGAAATTATTTTCTTTTATTATGTGTAAATTATTTTCATAAATATTTTTTTCAACTTCTTTCTGAATAATATTTTTCGGAGAATTTGTACTGACGACTTCAGCCGTCAGAGCGCTTGATTCGCTGCGACGGCTAAAGTCGTCGGTACGGGGGGGCTTTGCCTCCTTATTCTCTTCAAATATAGTCACATCATTGATATTTTCAATCACATCGACAGCAACAGGCTGATTAATCTTTTCAATATTATCGTATCTTTTTTCGTCTTGCCATACAGCAATTCCAAAATAAACCATTATTCCAAAAACGAAAAATGCAGGTAAAAGTATTAGCAACCACAACCATCCCCATCTACGCTTACGCACAGGCGCGACGGGCATCTCGTTCTCCAAAATACCGTGCATTTTCTCCCAACCTAAGTCGGTGAATTGCTCATCAATATTCGCTATGTTTTTATTATCGTGCATTATCCTGCATGTAATTTATAATCATTGTTTTGCTCCAACATTGAGCGCAATTTTGCCCTTGCATTGGAGAGATGCCATTTTGATGTACCTTCGCTAATGCCCAGATTGACAGCGATTTCTTTGTGCGTATAACCTTCTATCGCGTACAGTCTGAATACATCTTTTGTTGCCGGAGGAAGTCGGTCAACCATTTTCAAAATGTCCTCAAAAAACAAATTTTGATACGCTTTTTCGGGTTGTGAATTGTCTTTTTCTTCGAGTACAATATGTTTGATATATTTTGCATTTTTCTTAAAATAATCCGAAATACTATGATACACTAAACGCCGCACCCAGCCTTCCAATGAACCCTTAAACTCGAAGGTATGTAATTTTTTAAACACCCTCAAAAAACCATTATTCACAATATCCATCGCTTGTTCACGGTCATGGGTATAGCGCAGACACATCGCCATCATTTTGGCGAAGTATCTCCGATACAACAACTCCTGAAAACGGCGGTCGTTGCGGATACACCCGTCTATGAGTTCTTTTTCGGACATAGTTTTGGCAAGTGCAAGTACAAGAGTCAAGTACAAGTTCAAATCACCGATTTAGCTTCGCTAAATCTTTACACTTGCACTTGTGCTTGATACTTGCACTTGTACTTGTTTCATATTGTTTAGAATTTCGATTTATCGGAGTCCTCATAGTTTTTCCAGATGATTTCGCCTTCGCCTGCTTTGTCGTAAAAGTCGCCGCAGGTCATGAGTCCGGCGATACCGCCTGTTTCGCATTTTTTGCCATGATCACAGGTGTACAGTATGGTCATGGCATCGGCACAGTTGACACAATTATTTATTTCAAAATAATATTGACCGTCCAACTCATAGCGGGTGATGTGGGCTTGTACATCTCGCCCGGTGTAGTTGGTCGCAAATTCGCTGATCCACGGTATGTCTTGTGCCGGATTGTCGGAGTCGCATTTTAGGGTGTTGGTTTGTGGGGGATTTTCCGGTTCGTTAGAGGTTGTTTTGGTGCCTGTGCAGGCTGCCATTGCAATCGTCAAAAAGAGTAAAAATAAGTATCTGAGCATGTCTTTAAATTTGTTGTAAAAATGAACTTAAAGATAAGAAATGTTCAGAATTTTTTACTATCAAAACAACAAACCCAATTTCAAATTCAACCGATTATAGGTATAGTCGCGCTTGATTTCACTATTCCAGCGTAGCACCGTAAAGCTGGCTTTTTGTAACTTGTAACCAAATGACAAGGTGAAATTTGCGCCTGCCGAAGCACCAAATCTATAACCTATATTTGGATTGAACATGATGCCGCCCCTACCTTTGATGATGCCTGTATTTTCATTTTTTCCGGCAAAGCCATATCCTAATCCTACGGAGTAAAAAGGGCTTATATTTTTTTGCTTAAAATAACCTCTCGCTTCTGCATATACAGGAATTACATTTTCTCCTCTACCCATTTCATAGCCATCAAAACCAATACCCATACCTGCACCTATCCATCTATTGAATTGAA
>Ga0209186_1000447_pt1 | contig 33738 bp, 27 predicted proteins | sample SidtaG_FD_187426 | JGI IMG/M metagenome (GOLD analysis project Ga0209186, IMG submission 187426) | Marine algal microbial communities from Sidmouth, United Kingdom - Sidmouth_Male2 metaG (SPAdes) (version 2) | ecosystem: Host-associated > Algae > Red algae > Unclassified | place: Sidmouth...
AATTAAATAACATGTGCCATTATACTCGTCTTTTTTCCGTCTAAGAATCCTTTGAAATCCTTATCCCGAATCGGGGTTCGGGACAGGCTGTAGCTAAGGCTATGTGCGGCTTTCAAAAAATCCTTAAACAAAAAAAATACTTCGCATTATGGGACATCTTATTTAATTTCTTTCACTTACGAGTTTATTTTGGAGAAAACACAACTAAAATAAATTTTTAAACGTTTGATTTGAGACGTGAGATACGAGACGAGAGACGTGAGATAAAAATACAAGAAGTTTTCTCTCCTCTCTCTTGTCTCAAAAAAATACTAATTTTGTAGATTACATCTCTGACAGGGTTTGGTGAATTAGTTGATTGGTGAATTGGGTAATCAGGCTAATCACAACGATATTTTTTTGTTTAGTAACGATAAGTGAAAGAAAATAAATAACTTGCCCCATTATGCTTGTTCTTTTCCCTTCTAAAAAACACAAAAAATAGTTCCGTAGCTATGGCTATGCAACGATTTTTTGAATTCTTTAGAAGAAAAATTACGGCGCATTATGGAACAATTTATTTAATTTCTTTCACTAAAATAATAAGTTCACGATTTCGACGAGGTTATTTTGTGCTTAGTTTTCTTCTTGAAAGCGGGAGTTTATCGGGATAAATGACTGTTTTCGAGGAGGAAAGTAAGGGCAAAAGAAGCCGTCCAAATCGTGAAGTCATTGTTTTATCGTTACTTAGGGGATGAAAAACAATAAACATTACATCTTGACTTGTTCTTTTTCCTTTATATTTCACCAAATTCTCCTTAAATAACCCGTTATTCGCGTCAAATTTGGCTCGTGTAAAGAAAAAATAACGGCGTGAAGATGTAACGTTTATTATCTTTTCATCCCTAAAACAAAAAATAATTCAAATTATTAATAATAAATCGTTTGCCCCAATCAACCAATTCCCTAACATCCGACACATAGCATATTTATGAAAGACAAAAATATTGCGGGTCTTTTAGCTTTAATATTTGGTCCACTCGGCATACATCGTTTCTATCTCGGACAAGGGGGTATAGGTATTGCTTACCTTATGTTCTGTTGGTTGCCGGTGGTATGGTTGATTGCATTTATTGATGCCATTCTGTTTTTTGTGATGGACGAGGATGTATTTGATATGAAGTACAATCGACAGTTTGTCGATAAACGCGAATATCGGCGCAACGTAGCTCAAGAGCGCAGACGACGATCGCAGCCGCAGCAAGAAGAACGTCGCAGGACATCTCGTTCGCAAACCAGCAAACCTGACCCCTATCTCAAAAGCGGTGTTGAAAAATACAAAGAATTTGATTTCAAAGGAGCGATAGCCGATTTTAAAAAATCGCTAGGCGTAAGACCGAAAAGCGTCAAAACGCATTTCTATCTCTCCTGCGCTTACTCCATGACCGAGCAGGCAGACGAAGGATTTTTTCACCTCGACAAAGCCGTTGCCCTGGGTTTTACGGAAATAGAAAAAATCAAAACGATGGACGCCCTCGCCTACCTACGCATACAAGCCGAATACGATACTTTTAAAGCCAATGGTTTTCGATTGATGGCTAAAAATGTAGCCGCTCCCGAAACCGAACGCGAAATGGACGACCTGCTACTCGTCAAACTCAAACGCTTGGGCGAGTTGCGCGATAGAGGTTTTATCAGCGAAGAAGAATTTGTGAAAGAAAAAGGAAAGTTGCTTCGGTAGTTCATGTATTCGTTATTCGTTGACTCGTGTAGGTATTTTGCTTCGCAAAATACAAATAAAACAGGTTAACGAATTAACGAGTAACGGATACACGAATCAACGAATAACGAATTAACGAATAACGAATCATCAATGAGTTTTACAGACACAATCAACGGCGACCTCAAAACAGCCATGAAAGCCAAAGACCAAGTCGCGATGCGCACCTTGCGTGCCATCAAATCTGCCATATTATTGGCAAAAACCGACGGTACTGGGGAGGAAATGACAGAGGCGAAAGGCACGAAAATACTCCAAAAACTAATGAAACAACGCAAAGAATCCTTGGATATTTACGAAAAACAAGGACGTGAAGACCTTGCCGCCGTAGAGCGTGCAGAGATGAGCGTCATCGAGAAATATTTGCCCGAAGCCATGAGCGAGGCGGATATAGAAAAAGCAGTACAAGAAGTCATCGCCCAGACCGGCGCAACTTCCATGAAAGACATGGGCAAAGTCATGGGCATGGCAAGCAAAAAACTCGCAGGACAAGCCGATGGCAGCGTCATTTCGGGTATTGTCAAAAAGTTATTAAGTTAAGAGTGTGAAAGTTCGAGAGTGTAAGAGTAGAGAGTTAAAAACCCTCAAACTCTTACACTCTCAAACTCTACACTCATAAACTCTCTACTCTTACACTATGTTCGTCGATATATTCATCATTGGGGCTGCATTAATCGGGTTTTATTCCGGATTTAATAAGGGGATTTTAAAGACAATCATCACTACGGTAGGGACTGTTGCGGCATTTATTGCTGCCTTAAAATTCACGCCTGTCATGGCGAATGTGTTGACATCCTTAGTGCCGCCTTCTGCTTTGGATTTCGTACCGATACTTGCCTTTATGCTTACATTGGTCATAGCGATATTGACGATACGAATAGTCGGAAATATCGTCGAAGGCGTCTTGGATTCTACCAACCTCAACATCATCAATAAAGCCGCAGGCGGCTTGCTGCTCGCTGCTTTAGGTGTTTTTATGTTGAGCTGTATATTTACTTTTATGGACAAAGCCTCCCTGCTTACTCCACGCATGAAAGAAACTTCTCAAATCTATACCCACCTCGAACCTATACCCAAAACCGGCTTTGATGCCATCAAAACCGGTTTTCCTATCGTAAAAGATATGTTTAACGGCATCTTTGAATTATTCGACCAAATTCAAGTGGAAAAAAGAGAAGACAAATAAATGTGAAATGCAAACATGCTCTAAAAGTGTCGATAGTAAGGGAAGACGAAAAAAATAACCTTCGCCTCGTATTCGATCAAATTTCACTCAAATTCACTCGAGATTATTAACTTGACTGACTACTGAATAATGATAAAACAATAGCACCTCAGTCTCGCGTCCCACAATTTTTACATTTGTTATCTTATATTTACATTTTTTTACTTCATAAATGCCACCACAGATACTTCTGGTCGATAATTACGACTCTTTTACTTACAACCTTTACGATTATATCGCACAACTTGGCGCAGAATGCACGGTCATTCGCAACGACGAGTACTCACTCGAAGCCATCAAAGCCATGACTTTTGACGGTATTATTCTTTCGCCCGGACCAAAAATTCCCAAATCTGCTGGTTTGTTGATGCAACTAATCGACACTTTTCATCGTTCAACACCTATATTCGGTATTTGCTTGGGGCATCAGGGTATCGGGGAATATTTTGGCGGAAAATTGGTGAAAGCCCAATTGCCGATGCACGGCAAAACTTCTATAATTACACACACGGAGCATATTTTATTTGAAAACATTCCTTCGCCATTTGAAGTGATGCGTTATCATTCGCTTATTATCAAAAATTTAGAAGACACGAATCTGGAAGTTATTTCTACGACAAATAAAAACGAAATAATGGCAATCGCACACCGCGAATTACCTATTTTTGGTGTTCAATTTCATCCCGAATCTATTTTGACGAAAAATGGTTTGCAGTTATTAGAAAATTGGCTAAAAATTGTTGTGCCAATAGGCTTGAAAGAAAGATAAGGGAAGAGGAAGAAAATAATCTACCCCAAATGAAGAAGTTATTTTTTTCATATGTTTGGCTAAATTTGACGCACATAGCCGAGCTACGTAAGGAAAATTTAGTAAAACATATGAGAAAAAGAACGATTCAGACGGGTAGATTATTTTTTTCGTCTTCCCTAAATAGGAATAGATATTATATAACCGTATTCGATTTGGTTTCAGGTAGGCTCAACAAAAATAAATGGTGGACTACAAACCAATAAACTACCGATTAAAAGTTAAAAAAAGACATTAATAAAGGCTAAATTTGCACCTATGCAAACAACAACGACTCCCTTTGTACAAGAAGGGAAATTTAAATACGCAGAAAGCGGAGAGGGCGAAGTCTTACTGCTTTTGCATGGTTTATTTGGCGGATTAAGTAATTTTGAACCATTGGTCGGACACTTTAGCAAAATGGTTAAAGTTGCTTTGCCAGTATTACCCATCTTCGATTTGCCACGAAAACAAGCTACTATAGATAATTTGTTAGCTCATATAAAGGAGTTTGTTGAATATAAAGGTTATGAAAAAGTACATTTGCTCGGAAATTCTTTGGGTGGTCATATCTCTTTACTTTACACATTGGAATATCCTGAAAAAGTGAAAACATTGACACTTACCGGAAGTTCGGGTTTATATGAATCGGCTTTTGGTTCAGGTTTTCCGCGTCGTGGGAGTTATGAATATATCAAAGAACGGACAGAAAGAACGTTTTTTGACCCAAAAGTTGCCACAAAAGAACTCATAGACGAAGTATTTGAGACCGTAAATAATATTGACAAAGCAATGGCAGTCATTACGGCAGCCAAATCTGCCATCCGCCATAATGTCAAAGATAGGCTCAAAGAAATCACTGTACCAACTCTTTTAATTTGGGGAAAACACGACATCGTAACACCCTACCATGTCGGAGAATCTTTTCACGAACTCATCGCAGACTCTGAATTTCACGGCTTCGAAAAAAGCGGACACGCACCCATGATGGAATGTCCAAATGAGTTTAACGCAGTATTGGAGCAATTTTTGAACAAACATATTTCATAATGGTTAACGCTTAATGATTAATATAATACTTTTTCGCGTAGCGAAAAAGAGTAAACAGAAAAAAATTAATCATTAATCATTAACCATTAACCATTAATCATTAATATGACTGCCCAGGATCTAATATCAGAGACTTTGCCGCCGTTGAAAATGACGGATACTGGCAATAGAGCATTAGCTTGGATGACCGATTTTCAGGTCAGACACTTGCCTTTGGTGGATGATGGTCAGTTTATGGGCTTAATCACCGAAGACGATGTGTATGACTTCAACAATCCAGAAGAAGCCCTTAATGCACATAGCTTATCTTTACAAAAGCCCTCGGTACGTGCGTCCGAGCATATCTACGAAGTCGTCAAAACTGCGGTGACACTCCAACTCACGGCTATTCCCGTAATAGATGAAGACGACCGATATCTCGGCGTCATCACCTTAGATGCCTTGCTCAAGCATTTCGCGCAAACCGGCGCAATGACCGAACCCGGCACGATACTCGAAGTCGAAATTCCGCGTCGCGATTATACGCTCACACAGATTGCACAGATAGTAGAATCTGAAAATGCACGAGTTTTGAGTACCTACATCACTTCGCCCAGAGATACGGAAGTCATCCGACTGACCATCAAACTCAATATCCAAAATCCCGAACGCATCATTTCCAGTTTCAATCGTTATAATTATATCGTAAAAGCACATTATCAGGAAGCCGACTACATTGATACGCTTCAAGAACGCTACGACGCCTTGATGTCTTACCTCAATGTTTGATTCGTTATCCGTTAATTCGTTAGTCGTTAATTCGTTCATTCGTTATTCGTTATCCGTTAATTCGTTATTCGTTAATTCGTTAATTCGTTATTCGTTATCCGTTATCCGTTAATTCGTTATCCGTTAATTCGTTATCCGTTAATTCGTTATTCGTTATTCGTTATTCGTTATTCGTTAATTCGTTATCCGTTAATTCGTTATCCGTTAATTCGTTATTCGTTATCCGTTAATTCGTTAGTCGTGTATTGCGATAATTTTGTATAGCAAAATTATTTCCTGACGAATGAACGAATAACGAATAACGAATAACGAATAACGAATAACGAATTCACGACTTAAAATCCAAGATATTTAGGGAAGCCTCACAAAAATCATAATCGTGTTTGATATTCGATGCGATGATGAGCGTGCGGTCATTGGTGTACTGCCGAATGAGGTGTCGATACCAGGCTACGCCTTGTGCATCGAGATTGGTGGTAGGCTCATCGAGTAGAAGTAGGGACGTGTCAGAACAGATCGCAAGGACGAGTTTGAGGCGTTGTTTCATGCCCGAAGAAAAAAAGCGGACTTCTTTATTTTTTGATTTGGAAAATTGCAAAATATCTATCAAATCCTTGGCTTCCAATCCGGCAAGATAAGGTTTGAAATTCTGATGAAATCGCAGCGACTCTATCAAGGTAAACTCCTCAATCACATCCATATATGGTCCAGCCATACTCACTTGTCGAAACACATCCTCGCGTTCGGCTTTTTTTTCCGAAAAATAAAAATCAATACTCCCTTCCGATGGCGACAAATGACCCGAAAGTATCTGCAATAAGGTAGATTTGCCCGACCCATTCGGACCGAGTATAGCGTACTGTTTTCCGGCTTCGAAATGCTGATTGACCTGTCGAAATATCCATTCAAAACGATAACGTTTGCCGATATTTGTAAGTTTTAACATAGTGTTGTGGTATCGTAGTATCGTAGTGTTTTTGTGTTGCTATGTTGTCATAGATTGGTATTGTGGTTTAAATTCGCGTAGCGAAAAAAACATCAATAGAGACTGTTTAATATTCTGTGTCACGTAGAGAACGCGGAGTTCGCAGAGAGTTGATTATCAGACCTCTGCGAACTTTGCGCCCTCTGCCAGACACACTTTACTGAATACTCTTATTCGTCAACACATCAACACGTCAGCACATCAATTCGTCAACACACCAACACGTCTTTATAAAGTCACCTCTCCGATGACGCCGAGTTTGATGGTTACTTCCGTATCTTCGTAGATTCTGACGGATGTTTCGCCATTTTCAAAAGACCAAATACGTATCTGTACCAACATATATTTAGCATCTTGCGTAATCGTATTAAAACGCTCTTTGCTCAAAGGAATAAAGGTTTCTTTACGTGCAAGTTCTGTAATTTCACCGAGGTCATTGACTGTCGAAGATTCAAAGACCATCTCTGCCGGGTCAAGTAGTTTTTCAATGATATTATAGTTTTCATCGGCAAATAAAACCTGCAATTCGACATCCGCAGGAAATTCATTGACCGTAACCAATTTAAATTCTACGCTATTTACGTTGTCAAAATCTTCGCTAATTTCGACAAAATCAAAGGTATCGCTAATCGTAAAACCATTGACACGACCGTATAAAGGTAATTCGACTTCGGCATCCAAATAAAAATTACTGGAATCTGTTACAAAACTCGTAATAGAAAGGTCATTATCGGGATTGGAATTGACCTCGGCATCGTATTCAAAATAAATGACAGGCTGTCCGATGATATTTTCGATATTAGAATTGTCGCGCCCAATGACGACGACCGTTTCTTTCGTTTCGCCTATCTGATCTATCGTTGGGTAATTAAAGTCAATTCCATCTGCAAGTGCTTGATTACCAAAGGGAATGGTTTCGCCATCTATGGTGACTGCATTCAATACATTAAAGGAAGTTCGCATCGGAAAACCAAAGGAATTTTGTGCAGTAATCGTCATTTGTGGTTCTTCAAAAAACACTTCACCATTATTAAAGTATTGGTAAAAATCGAGGGCGATAGAATCCAAAGGAACATAAAATGTACCTGTTCCCAAAAAACCTTGTGCGTAGCTGTACACAGGGTCTTGAAAATCCACGAGCACAGCCTGCAAAACGACCAATGAATCACTATTGACTAAGCGAGCAGAGTAATGAAAAACCATCGAATCACTCTCTGGCGTGAGGATATAATCCGCCAATTCATACGTCTTCACAGAAGGAATCAGTGGAATAAAGGCACTTGCAGCACCAATGGTTGTGGTTCTGCTAAATGGCACGCCGTCAAGCGTTGCTTCTGGAATGGTAAAGGTAAGTTCGAGGGGTTCCATATATGTATTCCCCGTGCTAATCTGTATCAAACCGCTTTTTGCACGGATAAAATCAATCTCAACCTCGGCAGGAAGGGGGTAAGGCAATTTCATGAACGTATCAATCATCGGAAAACTGACATCTGGTATCAAGTTCAAAACATCCCGACTTTCGATGGCATAGCCCCCACCGCTATATACAAGCGTAAGTTGCTGCTGGTCGTCAATCAATAATTCGCCCGAACTCACGTAGTTTTCAAATAAATCTGACGTATTGACCGTCGAGTTGAATAGCGTAAACGCGACTTCGGGTTGCCATTCGGCAGTACTGATATTATCGAATTTTTTGCAGGCAGCGAAAGCGATAATGATGAAGAAAAGAAAAATATAGCGAATATCCATGTTGATAATTATGATTATTTAATTATTTAATTACCAGTGTTTTATTATATTTTCCCGCAGGGAAAAACAAATTATTAACAACAAAAAAATATAGTAAAAAAATATTAAACAGTGGCAAAGCCACTTGAGAGAGGTATTTATTTTTGAGAAATAAGTGTGAAATATTACAGCAAAAAAAGTGCCGTTTTTCATAAACTTTTAACACTTCATTACAAAGGTAATCAAAGTCTGCCATTCATTTCCCCAATCAAGTATAGGATTTCGTTTTACTCAACATTGAAATCATCATTCATTCATTGAATTTCCCCAAACTTTTTTCACAAAAAAACGTTACCTTTGTGTACGCTTTCTGAAATTAGACGAAATCTAAATAAAAAATCATGTAGTGAGTGTATAGTGAATAATAATTTTGCGAAGCAAAACAAAATCACTACAACACGACAACAATATAATACGATACCGATGACAAAAATGATTTATCTCGATAATAACTCTACTACCCCTACCGACCCGCGTGTAGTGGATACGATGATACCGTATTTTTACGAAAAACATGGCAACGCTGCCAGCCGTAGCCACTCATTAGGTTGGGTAGCAGAAGAAGCTGTTGATTATGCTCGTGAGCAAATCGCTGGACTTATCAATGCGGATTCGAAAGAAATCATCTTCACTTCGGGTGCAACTGAAGCCGACAATCTTGCCATCAAAGGCGCATACGAAATGTATGCCCGAAAAGGCAACCACATCATCACGACCACGACCGAGCATAAAGCTGTACTTGATACTTGCAAAGCCTTAGAGAAAAAAGGCGCAGAAGTTACTTACCTCGAAGTCAATGACAAAGGGATGGTAGACCTCGCAGCACTCGAAGCCGCTATCAAAGACAATACGATTTTGGTTTCTATCATGTTTGCCAATAACGAAACAGGCGTGATACAAGAAATGAAAAAAATCGGTGAAATTTGTGCCAAACACGGCGTACTTTTCATGTCAGATGCGACACAGGCAGTCGGCAAAATCCCGGTAGATGTACAAGATTTGGGGATTCACCTCATGGCATTTACGGCACATAAAATGTACGGACCCAAAGGCGTCGGCGCACTCTATGTACGTCGCAAAAATCCGCGTGTCAAGGTCACCGCACAAATGGACGGTGGCGGTCACGAGAGAGGAATGCGCTCGGGTACAATGAATGTACCGGGCATCGTTGGTTTCGGAAAAGCAGCCGAACTGTGCCGCAAAGAAATGGCAGCAGAAGCAGAAAGACTTTCCAAACTCCGCGATAGACTCGAACAAGGACTCACCAAACTCGAAGAAACTTATATCAACGGCGACACTGAACACCGCATGCCGCATACCACGAATATTTCCTTCAAACACGTTGAAGGCGAAGGACTTATGATGACCTTCAATCAAAATATCGCAGTATCTTCCGGCTCGGCGTGTACCTCGGCTTCGCTCGAACCTTCTTATGTACTCAAAGCACTCGGTTTGGGCGACGACCTCGCGCACTCTTCGATTCGCTTTAGTTTGGGACGTTTTACGACCGAAGAAGAAGTAGATGCAGCCATCAAACTCGTTTCGGATGGCGTCAATCACATGCGTGAACTCAGCCCGATTTGGGAAATGTATAAAGATGGTGTAGACCTCGACGCAGTAGTCTGGGCGGAACACTAAAACGTGTCGATGAATTGAAGAGTTAAGTAGTGAGACAAAAATATCCTTACTTTTTGATGGTTTCTTTTTCCGCTACTTATTGAGTTGACGTTTTATCAACAATTCGACAACTCACAAAAAAATTAGTATAAGAACTTATTTTAGCTTATTTTTGTTATTAGTGAAAGAATAATTTATTCAACATTCATTCATTCAAATTAAAAAAGTGGTAATTATTATGGTTGAAAATTATTAACCATTAATCGTTAACCGTTAACCATTAATACTATGGCATATTCAGAAAAGTTATTAGAGCATTTCAAGCACCCGCGCAATGTAGGGACTTTAGATAAAGGTCAAAAAAATGTAGGTACAGGACTCGTTGGTGCGCCCGAATGCGGCGATGTCATGCGTCTACAAATCGAAGTTGACGAAACAACCCAAACCATAAAAGACGCGAAGTTTAAGACCTTCGGTTGTGGTTCGGCGATAGCCTCTTCCTCCTTAGCGACCGAATGGCTCAAAGGCAAAACTGTCGATGAAGCGATGTCCATCGACAATATGGACATCGTAGAAGAACTCGCTCTACCACCCGTAAAAATCCACTGCTCCGTACTCGCCGAAGACGCGATAAAAGGAGCAATCAAGGATTATCAGGAGAAAAACGGCATGGAAGTAACCGCAGTCGTAGGGCACCACTAAATAATGATTAATGGTTAACGATTAATGATTAATCATTTACGTTAACAGACATTAATCGTTAATTATTAACCATTAATCATTAAAATATGTTATTTGTAGCAGAAAGCGCAAAGGAAAAAATACACGAAATTCGCACGCAAGAGCAGATGAAGGAAGACTTCTTTGTTCGGGTATCTGTGACGAGTGGCGGCTGTTCGGGCTTGACGTATAAAATGGATTTCGATAACGAATCGCAACCTAACGACCAGATATTTGAGGACAACGGCGTCAAAGTCGTCACCGACCTACGTAGCTTCCTCTACCTTTGCAATACCACATTAGAATTTTCCGGCGGACTCAACGGCAAGGGGTTTTATTTCAATAATCCCAACGCAACCCGTTCTTGTGGTTGCGGCGAGAGCTTTGCGGTGTAAAAGAAAATTTAAATTTTATAAAAAGCCTTCCGGCAACGGTGGGCTTTTTTTATTTGACTTGATGGTTGTCTATTCTCGCGTTTGTCTATCGACTACGGACTATCAACTATGGACTGTTTATGAACCAACAATTTCGTTTAAAAATTTCGCTTGAAATTATCTGGTGGATTGCTACGGCAATACTTGCAGTGGTTGTCCTGTTTCCCATTCTGCGAGTCTTCAAAGCCTATCCTTTTTTGTGGGCGAATATTGCTTTTATTGCTATTTTTATTACGTTTACACGGTATATTTTTCTACTAAAAAGCACCTTTTTGGCGCGACTCACTTGGTTGAAACTTATCTTGATGTTGGTTTGCCTACCGCTACTTTTCAATCTTATTAGCACCTTATATGGCTTTCAAATGTTTTTAGATGAAAACGGTACTCAAACCCTTTTTTCGCTCAAATACCTGCGCGAACAAGTCCCCATTTCAGGACATACAAGTTTGATGAGCTACATCAAAACCCAAACCATTTTCTTTGGTGTAGGCAGTATTATCACGACTTTTTTGATGCCCTTTCGCATGATTCTTTCCATTTGGCGCACCTATAATACCGATGATAAAGTATAGCATCAGGAACAAAATAAATGTAAAAGTGCAAATAATACGCAAGCAAAACATTTTTTTTCTTTTTAAGAAATTAAAACCCAATAAAATACAAAGGTTGTGCGCGACCATATGCGTAACACAACTTTTACGTTTTGCATTTCAAAAAAACATTATAAATCACACCCTCAAACACCTCTTGACAATCACTTTCGTACTGCTGCCTTTCTTTTCTTTTTCACAAAAAAAAATAACACACCTACTCGAAGGCGGCGCACTCGTAGGGGCGGAAATTGCTCGCAATACAGGCGATTTCAAATACGCACCCAATTTGCGGTATACATTTCTGTATGCGGCTACTTCGCGCCTTCAGTTTGGCGGCGGTCTGGCTTACGAAAAATTCAAAAAAGAAACCCTATTGCCCCTCTATACGGATGCGCACGTATACCTGCGCGAGTCGGTCAATTCTCCCTTCTTTGCTGCTCAGGCGGGCTACGCCTTGGGTTGGCACAGCGATTATCAAAAACTCGAACAATACGAATACCACGGCGGCTTGATGTTGGGCTTCGATTACGGACAACGATTGCCGATTAGCGACAATTTGAAAGCGCATATTTCGTTAGGTTTACGATTCCAAACGCCTCGTATTGAGGTAGATGTCGCATATCTGGACGAATACATAGAGCGTGTCAATTATGTGATGATGGCACTGAAAATGGGTATCGCATTTTAAACCGTACAGGCGACTTTAATCGCCATGTCTTATATGTTTTTTTTGGAAAAATATATAATTCTACATTAAGACTCTTGATTTACTGACCATCAGAGAGTTATATCAGTACGATTTAAATGTTGTTTTTTAATAATAAGACGACTACAAAACTAACTAATTCGTACAGTGTGTATTTTGAATTTGAATTCTTCAAATCTATTTATTTCACATTTAAATGAAGTCAACTAAAACACACATAAATAACTGATAATCAAGTTCTTTTAGAGTCTTAATGTAGAAATAAGTATCAGGGTTTTAATAAATACAGGTTCTTGACGACTTTATTTTTTTCTTTTTCAAGGCATGAAAACCGCGCATAGCCAAGCTATACAAGGATTTTCATAACGCAGAAAAAGGGAAAAAGAAAAAGTCAAAATCTGCATTTATTGAAACCCTGTTCCTAAACGCCTGTACGAGAAACAATAAACATGATTTTCCATTTTTTTCATTCAAATTCGATGCAAAATCTTCCTCCAAACTCGTCTTGCACTTTCAAAGTGCAAAGCGAGTTTGGAGGAAGATTTTGTATCCCTATTATTTACGCATTCCTATTTATATTATTTTTTTTCGGACAAAAAAATGCCTCCTCTCAACCCGTCAATTTAGCATTTTCGCATCCTGCGGGGTGGCATGTTGAGCCTTTTGATTTACAAATTTTCATCAATTATTTGCCTGCCGAAATATACTATACGCTCAATGGCGAACTGCCCGATACGAGTAGTATGCGCTACGATGAGGCTATTTTTATAGAGAAAAAAACTACTGCGCCCAACTACGCTGTGATACCCACAGCCCCCGAATATTGGCAGCCGCCACAGGGCGAAGTCTTTCAAATTACGACGATACGAGCCGCTGGTTTTTTGGATGGTGAGCGGATTACGCCTTATCACACAGCGTCCTATGCGGTGCATGAACTGGGGAGTTCGCGCTATCCTTTTCCGGTGGTTTCTTTGGTGACCAATGGGCGCAATTTTTTTGATGCGGAGGTGGGTATACACATTCCGGGTGCGCTCGGCGAAGCAGGGAATCTGCAAACAGGCAACCACTATCAACGCGGGCGCGAGTGGGAACGCCTCGTACATTTGGAATTTTTTGAGGCGGACGGTACGCCGGGCATCGCGCAAGATTGTGGGGTCAGGGTTCACGGGCAATATAGCCGACAATTGCCGCAAAAATCAATGCGCTTGTACGCACGTGAGGAGTACGGCGACAAGGATTTTGATTATCGTTTTTTTCCACAAAAAAATATCGACGACTACAAACGCCTCGTGTTACGGGCTGCCAATCCGAATAATTTTCATGTGCCGTTTAAAGATGAATTGTGTCATTTGTTGGTGCGTGAAATGGGTTTGGAGTATCAGGCATTTACGCCCGTTGTGGCTTTTGTGAATGGCGAATATTGGGGCATTTTCAATCTGAAAGAACGGCACGATAGATTTTATATTCAGGGCAATTACGGCATTGATGATGATGGGGTGGATATGCTCGAAAGGTCGGGCTTTGTAGTGGATGGCGAAGCGGCGGCATGGATGGAAATGATGAATTTTGTGCGACAAAATGACCTGAGTACGGAAGGAAATTATGCGACGATAAATGAATATTTGCACCTTGATAATTTTATTGATTTTGTGGTCGCGGAGTTGTATTTGGAGTTGTGGGATTTTCCGGAAAACAACCTCAAATATTGGCGCGAACGAACACCCGACGCACGATGGCGGTGGTTGTTTAATGATGGTGATTCGGCAATGCACGAGTATTGGAAAAGTAAAATCCGCGAGTTGTTGACGCCCTTAGATAATGCGTATGACGATGAGCCTTTTGTAGTTTTATTACGGAAATTATTGACGAATGAAACCTTCGAAGCGCGTTTTTATCAAGGCTTTTTATACCACCTCAATCATAGCTTGTCACCGACCAATGTTTTACGTAAAATCGACTCATTGACAAACGTTTATGACCCTGCGATGCCCGAACACATTCGGCGTTGGGGCTATCCGGCTACGATGAATGATTATCATGCGGCGGTAGCACATATTCGTCAATTTGCGGCTTTGCGTCCGGCGGCTTTGGTGGCAGATTTGGAAGCGACTTTGGGACAACCTTTTGAGGTGTTTCCCAATCCGGTAGGCACGCAATTGAATATTCATTTGTATGGAAATACTGTCGATAATGCGGTGGAATACATTTTGTATAATTCGCTCGGAAAAGATGTTTTAAGTGGTGTTTTTTCGGAAAATATGCCTACATTAGATGTGTCAGGTTTGGCGAATGGGGTTTATTTTTTGCGTTTAGATTTATATGGGATTCGCTATTCGATTAAGGTAATTAAGGTGTGAAATTAAGATTTAAAACAGGTTCTTTAATAATTTTCATTATGAAAAAAACAATATTTACTACACTCGTGTTAATTTCCGCTATCGCGGGAATTTATCTAACACAGACATTCCTACCTGTTCCTTCTAAGGGAAAAATTACGAAGTCAAAGTCAAGCAAACAAAAATCTTCGGACTACGATAAAGACCGCATGGCAGAAAAATTTCGCCCTGCCGAACACCTTTTCTTTCAACGCGCCTACCCAGATGCGACGCCTGACGTGGAAGCATATAGCGCAGCATTACACGCTGTAAATCAAGATATTAAATTGAAGTCTGTCCAGCAAGGTTTTGATGCAGAATGGACACAACAAGGACCAAAAAATATCGGCGCACGAATCAATACCGTTGCGGTCAATCCGCAAGATGAGGCGATTATGTATGTTGGGTTTTCGGGCGGCGGTGTATTCAAAACGACCAACGGCGGTGAGGAATGGACACCGATTTTTGACGACCAAGCCTTTCTTGCGATTGGGGATATTGTGCTGGACCCAAACGACCCAAGCACAGTATATGTAGGCACGGGCGATGTCAATATTTCAGGTTATACTTTTATTGGCGATGGCGTTTATAAAAGCACCGATGCGGGCGAAACATGGACAAATATCGGCTTGGCAGCGCAGCGCATTACCTCCAAAATCATCCCGCATCCTGACGAGCCGAATACGGTTTACGTCAGCACGATGGGCTTGCCATTTATACCAAATGACGAAAAAGGACTCTATAAAACTATCGACGGCGGCACGACTTGGACACAAAGCTTGTTTGTAAATGACAGCACGGGCATCATTGATATGGTCATGGATCCGACGAACCCGGATGTTCTTTATGCGGCGGCATGGACGCGCATCCGTAGCAATGACATCAATATTTCACAAAGTGACAAAGCACAAATCTGGAAAACGACCGATGGCGGCGCAACTTGGGAAGTACTCATCAATGGCTTGCCGACTACGCCGGAAAGCCGTATTGGGCTGGCGATTTCGCCTACCAATCCGCAAAAAATATACGCACTATACGTAGATGGTGAGGACTATAATATAGAAGGGATTTTCAAAACAACAGATAGTGGCGCGAATTGGGAGAACTTGAGTATCAATGGTTTAGGTGGTGCTTTGGGTGGTTTTGGATGGTATTTTGGCAAAATCAGGGTGAATCCTGCCGATGATGAGGAAATTTATATTTTGGGGATTGACTTGCACCGCTTAAAAGATGGTGAAACGTATTGGAATCAGGTAGTACCGCCGTGGTGGACTTACGAAGTACATGCCGACAAACACGATTTGGTATTTACGCCTTCTGGCTCTATTATCTTGGCAACGGATGGCGGTTTATATCAATCTAATAATGATGGCGCAAACTGGACGGATATTGAGGATATTCCTGCGACACAATTTTATCGAACTGCCTATAATCCGCATCAGCCCGACCTCTATTACGGCGGCGCACAAGATAATGGTACGACCTCCGGCAACACCGATATAGAAGATTGGCCTCGACTTTTTGGCGGCGATGGTTTCCAAATGGCTTTTCACCCGACCGACCCAAATACCTACTATTTTTCGGCACAACTCGGTAGCATACATGGTACTGATAGCGATGGATATATTTGGAATGATTTGTCTGGTTTTATAGGTACACCGCATTGGGATACGCCTTTTATTATTAGTGCTGCCAATCCTGATTTGCTATATTCGGGCGCAGAGGCTGTGTATAAAAATACGGGTGGCGTGTTTGGTTTTTGGGAGGCAATTAGCGATGATTTAGTGGGAGAGGGCGGTATTCGACCTGCCATTTCTACGGTAGCAGAATCGTCCGTAAATACCGACCACCTCTATGCAGGTACGACGAATGGTAAACTCTGGCATTCGCCTGATGCAGGCGCAAATTGGGTCAATATCTCGGCAGGTATTCCCGAAAGATATGTTACTTCAATGAAGGCTTCGCCCAATGATGCAGATAGAGTTTTTGCGACCATTTCAGGCTATAAATCGAATGGCTTTATTCCACACTTACATCGCTCAGATGATAGAGGCGCGACTTGGACGGATATTTCATCAAATTTGCCGCAATTGGCTCTAAATGATGTCTTTATACATCCTGCTACGAACGATAGCCTCTTAATCGCTGCTACGGATGGCGGCGTATATGCCACGCTCGATGCAGGTACGACATGGGAACGTCTAGGCTCAAATATGCCCGCAATTGCTGTATATGATTTGGCATGGAATGAGGCGAAAAATGAAGTCGTAGCTGCTACTTTTGCGCGGTCTATTCAGACCTTTCCGCTGGATTCGATTATGCAGATTGATATGGCGGTAGCTGTGGAAAACACGACCTCGATAGCGCCTAAATTAGAAATTTTCCCGAACCCTGCAACAGATTATATTGACATTAGTTTTTCCAATAATGAACCCGGCAGAACAGCACAAATTGCGATACTTGATGCACAGGGTAAATTGGTACACCAACAAAGTGCCGAAGGCTGGGGCAGCCAATCTTCTCGTATTGATGTAGCAGATTTGGCGAAAGGTATTTATTTTGTAAAAATAAAAATCCGTCACCAAGTGATGAGCGGGCAGTTTGTTAAATGAGTATATGAATAAATATTGTCGCATTGCTGAGTTTAGGGAAGACGAAAAAAATAATCTACCCGTCTGAATTGTTCTTTTTCTTATATGTTTCACTTAGTGAAAGAAAATAACTTCTTCATTTGGGGTAGGTTATTTTCTTCCTCTTCCCTTATTTAATCTTTTATTCATCTACTCCTTTATTTATCTATTCATTTATTAACTTTGGCTTACTTTTTGAAAAAGATTAATTACAAAAATTATCATATTTCATAACTTTCTTGTAAGTATATAATAGACTTTATTTAGAAATACTTTGTATGCAGCCAACATTGTCTTTTTCCGATACTCTTCCCCTATTTTTCGCTCCGTACCGTAAGGTATGCAGCTCAAAATGAGGCTCGATTATCGAAAAAATACAAAATTCCATGCATACAAAATATTTCTAAATAAAGTCTAATACAGTTTACAAGTTGACTAAAATTACTAAAAATGAATACTGCAATGAAAATATTCGCATTTCTTTTAGCCATTACCTTATCCGTAGCTGCTTGTCAAAATCACGCTGATGATACTGACCCTGGTATTTTTGATTTAAAGGTAGATAATGCCATTTCGCTTTCGGGAGAAGGGGAGCATCAATTGGGTACTGTCGCTACGTTCAGCATGAATTTGAGTGATAACAGAGGTTTGGATGAATTTCAAGTAGATGTAAATGGTTCGTTGGACTACACCGAAAACCTCGAAGGCACAACAGCCGGAGTTTCCTATCCGTTTACCGTAGATGCGGACAGCTATGATGTAGGCGATAGAATTGAAATTGTATTTATCGTAGAAGATGGCTTTGGTAACACCTTTGCGCTGCCTTATTACATGACTATCGTAGAATAAGTGAATAGATGGGCAAGTGTGTAAATTGCCTCAACGTATTTACTCATTTCGTCATATATGTAAAAAGAACAATTCAGACGGGTAGATTATTTTTTTCGTCTTCCCTAAGTTGAACCACTAATCCCGATAACTATACGGGATTAGTGGTTCATTTTACTTTTCACTATTCATTTACTCATTCTCACTAAGCATTATCAATAAAAACACCATAAAAAATGCTGTTCCTATCGCTGTTTCGAGGGTACTTTCTACCATAAACGAAGTGAAAACAATCACGTAAAACGCCAAAAAGAGCGTCTGTCGATACCGTTTTCGATAAAATAAAGGAAAGAAAAACGCGACCATAAACAAAAGCAAACCTATCAAGCCCGTTGCGGTATAAAAAAATAAGAACTGATTGTGCGGTAATTTGGGACTTACTTCCGGGTAATGCAGCTTGTAGGCGGCAGCCGTAGCGTCTTTGATGTCGCCCATACCTACGCCCGTGAGGGGACTGTGTGCGGCGGCTTTGATTGCCATTTGGTAGGAGGCAAGTCGCTGTGTATCAGAGTAATCGCCTACATTTTTTCTAATGAAAAATTCGATATAATTATGTCGCATCAGATAGGCTTGTGCGCGAAATCCGGGCGAAAACTGAAATGCTAAGATAGGCAAAGCCACAATCGCCAAAGCCATTATAGTGCCGACAACATAACGTTTTGTTCCTAAAATATACCGAACGACCAGCGCGAAACTCGCAAGATATAAACCCAATAAACCACTACGCACCGACAAAATGTGCATAAAAATCAACAAAAATAAGGCACAAGCGAGCAGTAGATATTTTTCCGAAGAAAATATTAAATAGAATTTTTTATGATATAAAAAAATACCTGCAAATACGGATAGCGCAAGTAAAAGGCTATATCTGATGTGGCTAATCGGCGTCGGGATAGAACCGCTATGTCCTATGTCGTAATTTATCGCTTCAAAATTCAGGGCATAATTCAGTCCTACGCCCACACTACTAATAAGCATCACTACGACAAGCAGATAGAGCAAGCTAAAATACTGTCGTTCAGTGAGTTTGGGTAATCCTGCGAAGGCAATCGGTAGGAGCAAAAAAGGTAGTTTTATCCGCAAACGCTCTATGAGGTAGGTCGTATTTTCGGAATACAAAGCACTCAATAAGACGATAAAAAATATGGATGTGATGGCGACTAATGCTTTATTGGCAATGAAGTTTTGCCAAACCGTTTTAATATCTTTTCTACACAAACCCAGCGCAACTAAAGCCACCATTCCGACTGTCAACAAAAATTTGGAGGTCAATAATGCGACAATCAAAACGGCATAGGTTAGCCATGTCAGTCCGGCGCGAGTAAGATATGATGATGCTTGCATGAGTTGAAGTTGAGGTTGAAGTTACTCTTCTTCCAAACGTATCACTCGAATGGTTTCAATCTTTCGTTCGCTGACTTTTTCGAGTACAAATTGGTAGCCTTCGAGTTCGATGGTTTTACCTTGTTCGGGAATGGTTTCGGTGGTGATGACGATGTAGCCGGAGAGGGTGTTATACTCGCCTTCGGGAAGGTTGAGGTCGTATTTTTCGTTGAGCTGGTCGATTTCGAGTCTGCCCGAAAAGAGGTATTCGCCGTTGCCGAGTTCATCTTCGATATAGTCTTCTTTATCGTGTTCGTCTTCGATTTCGCCTACGATTTCTTCTAAAATATCTTCGAGCGTAATGATACCCGCCGTGCCGCCAAACTCATCGACCACACAGGCAATGCTAACTCTTTTTCGGATAAATTGATTCATCAATTCGCGTGCAGACATCACTTCCGGGACAAAATCAATGGGTAAAATATTTTTCCGTGTAATATCTTCCGGCGGGTTGAGCATTTGTTGATGATGAAAATAACCACGTATTTCGTCCAGTGATTCATCATAAATAATGAGCTTGGAGAGCTTGGATTCTATGAACTCCGCACGGAGTTCTTCAACACTCACGCTGATGTCAACGCCTTTGATTTCGGTACGGGGTATCATGCACTCGCGGACTTTTACATCATTGAGGTAGAGTGCGTTTTCAAATAATTCTTTATCAATTTCCTCCTCACCTTCGGTATCGCTGGTTTTGATAAAGTTTTCCAAATCGTTGCGAGTAAACACTTGTTCGTCTACTTTGACTTCAGTTTTAAATAACAGAGCCAGCAATCGGTGCGATGCCCTGACCATCACCCAAACTAAGGGCGTCAGTAAAAAACCAATGACATATAAAGGATAGGTGAAAAAATATAACAGATTGACCGGACTCAATCGAAAGAGAATTTTTGGAATAAATTCGCCGAAAATTAATACAATAATGGTCGTAATAAGCGTCAGAAAAAGCAGAAAGGGGAAGTCTTTTTGCAAAAAAGGGACGAGCGATTCCTTAAATTGGGTTTCGATAAGCTGCTCGACCAATAAACTGAAAAATACCAATGCGATATTATTTCCGACTAATGTAGTACCGATAAATTTGGACGGTCGTTCAAAAAACCCGGCGAGTAAATGCCCTCGTCGATTTCCCTGTTGCCGCTTGAGTTCGACTTTGAGCCGACTGGCAGAGACAAAGGCGATTTCCGTCCCGGAAAAAAAACCGGAAAGCAGCAGGAATATAAGTATAACGAAATAGGTCAGCATGTAGGATTCAAATTTGTTTGAATATGAACATGCAAGTTAGGCTTTCTTTTGAGAAAATGAAAATGTACTGACGGATGAATTTTTACAAACAAAAAGCCGCTCCACAATTGTGAAGCGGCTTTTAAAAATATATTGATTAAGATACGGAATTAATCCATATCCCACCATAATCTTGTACTCAAATCGTTGGGGTTGGTAGTTACTTCACCTAGCGAAGTACCGTTACGAGTTTCTTCCGAAATCGGATATGGTAAACGTACTGGAATCACAGGATTAACGGCAGCCGCAGGAACTGCAAGCTGTGGTTCGCCTAAGCGTCTCCACTCTGCCCATGCTTGTGGTCCATTTGTATAGAATGCCAACCATTTTTGCATACCAAGCACTGCTTTCCAGTCACCAGAATCATAAGGGTTGGCAGCAAGATAGTCAGTGATAGCACCGCTAAGGTCACTGAAGCCCCAATATTCCATAGAAGCTGTAACACCTGCATCGTAAGCAGCCGCAGCATCGCCCGAAAGGATGCCACGCTCATAAGCTTCTGCCAAAAGGAATTGTACTTCGGCATGATCCATGAATATCGCAGGTTCTGTTGCTGAACGTACCCTTGCGGACGGACGTGAGGTAGTTGACTTGAGTGCAAATGCATCTGCATCAGGTAAGCCAGGAGGAATACCTGCGTAGGTACCCGAATTTGTTGGTGCAGCATAAGCTGTCAAACGAGGATCGTTTCTATCCACAAGTGCATTGATTAATACATCAGATACACAAAAATCATCACGATTACCGATAACGTTATCTACGTATAGAGGATTAGCAATATCAGGATTTTCTTGAAAGCGGAATAGTGCGTTTTGATCGTTATCACTGATAAAATCGCCTGAGATACCGTTGATAACAGCAGTTGCAGTGGCTTCATCTACTTCGGACATACGCATAGCAATACGTAATAAAAGAGAGTTAGCGAAGGCTTTCCATGAGGCAACATCACCACTATAAATAACATCGCCGGAATCGAATGAAGATGCTCCCGTATCCATAGACGCTATTGCGCTTTTGAGTGTTTCTACCAAGCCAGTGTAAATACTTTGTTGGTCATCATAACTCGGATTTGGATATTGGTCTATATCCAAGGCTTGTGAATAAGGAATATCCCCAAAGCCATCCACAAGCAAATGATAGGAATAGACCTCAAGGGTGCTAAGGATAGCCAATTGATTGGCTTTGATAGCTGCACCAAGCTCGGCATTGGCACTGACCAACTCCCCGGCATTTTGCAATTCTTTCAATACATTGGCGTAAATATCGACCCAAAGTGCGTCAAAAGTATTTCCATCTACTTCATAGCGAGATTCTTCGCAGTATTCATTTTGTGACCAATGTTGTGTGAGCAGCATTGTCCATTCGCCATTATAGTTGCGACTCCACATGCGGTCGGCAAGTTCAAATTGAGCCTGAGTCAATAGGTTTTCCGCCAAAACATCTGTCGGATTATTAGGGTCTATGTTAAGGTCAGTAACGTCTTTACACGCATTGAACGTTAGTAGACAGAAACCAACAAGGAATATTAAGCTGTATTTTATAATATTTTTCATGTACAAATATTTTGAAGTTTAAGAATAAATTGAAGTTCAAACTTATTCTTAAATTTAAATTAGATTTATTTACAATGTCTTCGCCAAATTGAGAATTGATAACCAGTTTAAAATTATATTTTATTCATTTTTAGTTAATTATAAAAATTAAAAACAATTAATTATTACAAATTTGCAATTATTCATTTGGCGAAGATATTGATTTAGAATTTAAAACGAAGGTTGACACCATAGCTGCGTGTCGCGGGTACTTGAGCATTTTCAAGACCTTGGTCGTTGCCAGCACCTGTAATAATTTGTGGATCGAGGTAAGGCAATGCAGCAGAAAGTACGGCTAGGTTACGACCATAGAATCCAATATTTACATCACGGATGTTATCACCCAATATGCCTTTGGGTAAGCTGTAGCCCAAACGAATTTCTCTTAATTTTAAGAAACTTGCGTCATATACATTTGGTGCAGCTCTTCTCCAGTAAGTCTGGTAATACGTTTGTGGATCTACAGCTACTGTGTTTTCAGCACCTTCGTCAGTGACTCCATCGAGTATCATGCCGTTTTCACGAATATCTGTCTGACCATTATACGCTACAGTTTCGGGGTGCATACCTGAGTATTTTGACCACTGGAGTGAAGTAGAGTGTACGATACCTCCTTGTTGGAAATCAAATAAAGCTCCTGCTGTCAAACCTTTGAAGTTCAATGTAGTACTGAAACCACCTGTCCAATCAGCGATAGCAGAGCCGAGGAATACACGTTGTGGTGTAAATACATAGTAGCCGTCTTCACCTACTGTAGGGCGACCTTCGTTGCGAATGATATTTCCATCCATATCCTCTTCATAATTTTCTCTCACGAAATCTTGTCCAAACACTGCCATATATGGCAATCCTTCTGCAATACGCAAATCAGCAGCCCACGTACTTCCTCGTGCAATACTTTCTACGCCTTCTGTCAGAGAAACCACTTCGTTGTTTTGGCGGAAGGCATTGAAGCCAATATCCCAACTAAAGTTATCTGTTTTGACAGGTGTAGCGGTTAGCATCATTTCCCAACCCCAGTTACGCATTTCACCAGCATTGAGGATACGCGATGTGCGCCCTGTTGCTGCTGAAGTAGGTACTGTGAAGATTTGGTCTTTGGTAGAGCGGTCAAAGTATGCAACATCGAAACCGATACGACCATTTAGGAAACGTAAGTCAACACCTACTTCGTATTCGGTCGTGTATTCAGGTTTTAGTTCAGAATTGTTTAGCACATTAGGCACTGCGGCTCGTGGCGCACTTCCAAAATTAGGCGTAATCAATCTGTAATTATCTATCAGAGAATAGGGGTCAGCATCGTTGCCCGAACTAGCATAACTGGCACGTACTTTAGCGAAAGATAGCGGACCTAATTTCTCCAGTCCTGGAATATCTGTCACTACGGCACTTAATGAAACTGACGGGTAGAAATAAGAGTTATCGCCTTTAGGTAAGGTAGATGACCAGTCATTTCTCGCGCCAAGGTCGAGGTATAGGAAGTTCCTAAAACCTAAAGATACTGTACCAAAAACGGAGTTGATCCCATAGTCAATTCTTTGAGTATTGACACTTGCAGGACTTGCAGAGTTGTCAAGGTTGAAAAAGCCTTCCAAACTCAAGCCTCCGACAGCAGAACCGATAGTTGTTACTCGATTTTGGCGCATGACGTTTCCTCCCAATGCACCATTCAATGAGAAATCACCGAATGTTTTATTGAAATTCAAGCGACTTTCATAGTTCATTTCCTGAAAGCCACGGTCAGTTTCAGTATATGCAGAAGTCTCTACAGATGCTTTGGGGATACCCGAACGGGCAGAGAAATCATAGAAATCTGTACCTACTCGACCAAACAGGCTCAGTCCTTCAGTTAGTTTGAGTGTAGCATTGGCATTACCAAAAACGCGATTACGTGTATCTTCCTGCAAATAATTTTCGCGTACCCAGTATGGATTATCGAAAAAATTTGGTCTGGATTCAAAGTAAAGTAAATTACCGTTGTCGTCAACTTGAGGTCCTACCGGATTCCAAGTGTATTGTCTTCCATCTTCATAGTTAGTATTTTCCTCTAAGCGGTCTAAGTCCAGTTGTGTTTGCCACCATTGGGTAAAGGCTTGCATCGGGTTACCGTTGTTATAGCCTGTAATGTTACGGTTTTCGGCATCCGTGCGGATGTAATTTCCTGTCAAACCAACTGTAAGCCTATCATTCAAATTATAGTTAGAATTGAAATTTAAACCATTTTTTTGAAGACTTCCGTTAGGCATTGTACCTGTTTGGCTTGTATTGGAATATCCCAGACGGAATGAACCTTTGTCAGTAGCCCCCGAAACAGCAACAGAGTTTTGGTAAGTCTGCCCGATTTCAAAAAAGTCTTCATATCCAGCATCAGGAGCTACCCATGGGCGAGTTTCACCAAAATTGGCAGATAGAGGATCCCATGAATCCCAGTGGCGTATCGAAGAATTGGGGTCATATTTTGGTCCCCAAGCACCATCTTTTGAATAGGCAGGATAGAGATAGGTTGTACCATCTGCATTGACTTCGTTGAAGCCATGTGATGTACTTGAGTTGATAGAACCACCACCATATTGTTGTTGGTGTGGAATCAAATTTGATACTTGGTCAAAACTTACAGAAGAGTTGACCTCTACTCCAAAACCTTTCTGGCCTTTACCGTCTTTTGTCGTAATCAAGATAACACCATTTGCACCACGTTGACCGTAGAGTGCCGTTGCGGCTGCACCTTTCAAAACAGACATGGATGCAATGTTTTCGGGGTCAATATCTTGTGCCATATTACCATAGTCGTATGCTTCTGAACCCCCAAAACCAGTCATCTGGTCATTCGTCGTAAAGTTTGAATTGTCTATGGGTACACCATCTACCACGAAAAGCGGTTGGTTATTACCCAAGAAAGAGTTGGAACCCCGAATTGTAATACGAGACGAGCCGCCAAGTGTAGAAGGACTTCCCTGAATCTGAACACCTGCTATTCTACCTTGAAGCGCATTCACCACGTTCGTTTCGCGGGAATTGGACAGGTCTTCGCCACTCACTTCTTGTACAGCATAACCCAGCGATTTCTCATCGCGACTAATACCGAGTGCTGTCACAACTACATTGTCCAAGGTCACACCTTGAGAGACAGAGAAGTTAAGCGTATTGGAATCACCTAAGTCAAGCGTCTGGTCAGCAAAGCCCGTATAAGATACCATAAGCGAGTTACTTCCTTCCGGTACTTTGAGACTGTAATTACCGTCAATATCCGTCGTCGTACCAATGGTAGTACCTTTCACATATACGTTGGCAAAAGGCAGTGGTGCGCCGGTATCGTCGGTCACGGTTCCCGAAATAGTGCGCTGTGCCATGACCGTAGCCACGCCCATGAGCATCATTGCGAAAATTAGTAATAAATGTTTCATACGTAATTAAAGATTTTTGTTAGAAAATATAGATTTGGCTTTGAAATTATAAAACAAAAATAGCAATAATTTAGCATACAATTAACAATGCCTTAACTTTTAACAAAGGCAAAGCCTACTCAAGTTATACTTATTTCGATAGGATATAAAAAAAGCCCATCATTCGGAATTAAATTCCCAATAATAGACTTTTTCAATATTTAATTTTTAAATAAAAGACGTTAAAATTCGGACGTAAAGTGAAATTTCACATTCGGAAAGTCGTTTTGAGCCATTTCGAGCATCCAAGCCGACTCTGCGAGAAATACCTCTTTACCATCTTTGTCCAAGGCAATTGAGCGTTGTTTCTTCTTCATAAACTCGCCCAAATCAGCAGGGTTTTCGGCACTCAACCAACAGGCTTTGTGCAAGCGCACGGGCGTATATCTGCACGACGCGCCATACTCGTGTTTGAGGCGATATTGTATCACTTCAAATTGGAGCGCACCCACCGTACCGATGATTTTTCGATTATTGAGCGTCTGAGTAAAAAGCTGCGCCACGCCCTCATCCATCAACTGGTCGATACCCTTTGCCAATTGCTTGGCTTTCAATGGGTCAGCATTTTCTACGTACTTAAATAATGCCGGCGAAAAACTCGGAATACCTCTAAAATGCAAGTCTTCCCCTTCCGAAAGCGTATCGCCAATTTTGAATTTGCCCGAATCATGCAAACCCACAATGTCGCCCGGAAATGCCTCATCAACCACCTCTTTTTTCGATGCCATAAATGAAGTCGGACTCGAAAATTTCAGCTTCTTTCCGCTGCGAATATGCAGGTAATTTTTATTTCGTTCAAATAAACCCGAACTCACCCGTACAAAGGCAATTCTATTGCGGTGATTGGGGTCGATATTTGCGTGAATTTTGAACACAAAACCCGAAAATTTATCTTCAAAAGGATCAATCTCGCGCTCTTCCGTGTGCGTTGGTTGTGGGTGCGGCGCGATTTCCGTAAAACAATCCAACAACTCTTTTACGCCGAAATTATTAATTGCCGAACCGAAAAATACGGGCGACAATTCACCTTTACGGTAGCGTTCTTCATCAAATTTATCATACACCTCCTCTGCCATATTTACCTCCTCGCGGAGTTCGTTGGCAAGGCGTTCACCGACATGCGTTTCAAGTGTTTCATCGTTCAAATCTGTGATGCGAATAAGGTCTTCCCCTTCACCGCCTTTACTATTCGGACGAAACAGCAGCAACTCCTTTTTATACATACTATACACGCCTTTAAAATCCGGTCCCATACCAATGGGCCAACTCAAAGGACGTACGCGCAACTTTAATTTCAACTCAATTTCATCCAATAAAGTGAACGCATCTTTACCGTCTCTATCCATTTTATTGATAAAAACAATCACAGGCGTATCGCGCATACGGCATACTTCGACGAGTTTTTCCGTCTGTGTTTCCACGCCCTTCGCTACGTCGATTACTACGATGACGCTATCTACTGCCGTCAGGGTACGAAACGTATCTTCCGCAAAATCTTGGTGACCGGGCGTGTCCAAGATATTCACTTTCAGTCCATTATAATCAAAACCCATCACGGAAGTCGCCACCGAAATACCCCGTTGTTTTTCGATTTCCATAAAATCCGATGTGGTCGAATGTTTAATTTTATTGGATTTCACTGCGCCTGCCGTCTGTATCGCGCCCCCGAAAAGCAAGAGCTTTTCTGTCAGGGTCGTCTTACCGGCATCCGGGTGACTGATAATGGCGAAAGTCCGTCTCCGCTTGATTTCTTCTTGAAAAGTCATGGCGCAAAGGTAACAAGTTCAAGTGCAAGTAACAAGCGTAAGTTTACGTAACACAGACATTCTTATCTGTACCGCGTTCGGGATGCGATTTTTCGTAAAATATTAACGCGAAATAGAACACGGATTTAGCGGATTGAACAGATGACGCGGATTTTTTTATACCTCTTACGGCAACTTAGGGATGAAAAAACAATAAACACTACATCTTGACTTGTTCTTTTTCCTTTATACTTCACCAAATTTTCCTTAAATAACCCGTTATTCGCGTCAAATTTGGCTCGTGTAAAGAAAAAATAACGACGTGAAGATGTAGCGTTTATTATCTTTTCATCTCTAAGAGATGAAAAGACAGCCAATATGAAACATTCGATATCAAAACCTCTTTTAAATGAGACTGTAAAGCCATAAATAAAGTAAAACCAAAGCAAGCACAAATATTTAATATGTGGTTAATTGTCGGATAAAGCGAAATTGCCCAAAAGTGGTGTTAATGACCTGTTGTTTTGCGTTTACGGAAAGTATTTTGGGGTACTTTTTTTTCATAAAAATAATACATATATTTTGTACTGACGAATGACGGTTTATTTTATTTTTTTCGATAAATACTAAACTAACGTGGTGCAAGCCAAAGGCATTACGTTACGTTTTTGTAATTTTACCAAAAATAAGCATGAAGATAAATTTGAATTAATATTTATTTGTGTAAAAAATTGATTTTCAAAGAATTAAATCAATTTGAACTTCGACTTGAACTTAAACTTAAACTTTTCCATGTATTCAAAAGAAAAACAAAAGGTATTGTACGAGCGTTCCAAGCAATTTTTGAATGAAAAAACGGCAGCTACGGCAGTGCAAATCAAGGACTTAAGGGAGGCGATTGTTTATCACGAATGGCGGTATTCTGTCTTGAATGAACCTGTCGTGAGCGATTTTGAATACGACCAATTGTACAAGCAATTGGTAGCACTCGAAACGGCAAATCCCAACCTCGTGACGCCCGATTCGCCGACGCAGCGTGTGTCCAATGACCTGAGTGCGGACTTCCCAACGGTGGCGCATTTGATACCGATGTTGTCGCTCGATAATTCGTATAATGCGGAGGATTTGCGGGATTTTGACCAACGCATACATGAGTTGGCGATGCTAAATGCGGAGACGATGATTGAGTACGTGGTGGAACCGAAATTTGATGGGGGCGGCGTTGCGCTGGTGTATGAGGATGACCGCCTGATTCGTGGAGCTACGCGTGGCAACGGCACACGCGGCGACGATATTACGAACAATATGCGGGCTTTGCGTTCTATTCCGTTAAGTGCTTCATTTTCAAAGCATAATATAAAAAAAGTAGAGCTACGCGGTGAGGCGATTATTCGTTTGGATAATTTTAAAAGAATAAATAAAAAACGGGAAACGGACGAAAAGGCTGTCTTTGCGAATCCGCGAAATGCAGCTACAGGCGCACTGCGGATGAAAGACTCGGCAGAGACGGCTTCGCGTGGTTTGGAGGCGTTTATTTACCAACTCGGCTACGCGATAGATGCCGCCGGGAATGATGTTTTGAAATCTATCCCAACGCATAATGAAGGGATGGAAATGTTGGCGTCAATGGGCTTTAAAGTACCAACGATTGAGCGAAAATTGTGTAAAAATATAGACGAGGCGATTGATTTTTGTTTGGCATGGCAGGAAAAACGCGAGGGCTACAATTACGAAATTGACGGCATGGTGGTGAAGGTCAATCGGTTGGATATTCAGGAGAAATGCGGTTATACGAGTCATCATCCGCGTTGGGCGATTGCTTTCAAATTCAAAGCCAAACAAGCGACTACCAAACTGCTAAATGTAGAGTTTCAAGTCGGAAAAATAGGACAAGTTACGCCCGTTGCTAAGCTCGACCCTGTCGCGCTGGCGGGCGTTACAGTTTCTTCGGTTTCGCTTCATAATGAGGATTTTATACAGTCAAAAGACTTGCATTTGGGCGATACAGTTTTGGTGGAACGTGCCGGAGATGTCATCCCATACATCGTGAAAGCTCTACCCGAATTGCGCGATGGCAGCGAGGTAAAAATTGCTTATCCAACGCATTGCCCTTCCTGTCAAACGGAACTTGTACAACCGGAAGGTGAGTCGGCTTGGCGTTGTGAAAATAACGCTTGCGAAGCGCAAGTTTTGCGCCGACTGACACACCACGTCTCGAAAGATGCGATGAATATTGATGGTTTTGGCGAGAAATATGTGGTGCGCTTCAACGAACTCGGTTGGTTGGATGGCGTGTCGGATATTTATCGTTTGGATTATGATAAAATCGCAGAATTGGAGGGTTTTGGACAGCGTTCTGCCGACAATCTGCGAGAGGCAATTGATACGGCGAAAAACAATGGTATTGCACGTTTGTTGTACAGTTTTAGCATACCGCATATCGGGCGGAGTGTGTCGCGCAAGTTTGCTGCCGAAGTAGAGGATATTCGCGACCTGAAAAATTGGACGACGGAGCAAATGGTAGACCTTTCGGATATTGGTCCGAAGGTGGCAGAGGAGTTGATGAAATTTTTTGCCGATGAGAAAAATATCGCTCTACTCAATGAACTCGAAGCACTCGGTGTCAACATGAAACGCCTCGATTCGGAAGTAAAAAAGGAAGCGGTGACAGACGGTGTTTTTTCGGGTAAAACCATACTTTTTACCGGCAAATTGCTCATCATGTCGCGCACAGATGCAAAGGCGAAAGCTATCGCAGTAGGCGCGAAACCTATTAGTGCCGTAAGTGGTAATCTGGACATCCTCGTAGTCGGCGAGAAGCCCGGCTCGAAATTGAAAAAAGCCAATGAATTAGGGACAGTGACGGTGATGACGGAGGAGGAGTTTTTAGCGAAAATTACGTAGGGTTTACCACTAAGTTCACTAAGGACACAAAGTCGAACTAACGCAAAAGAAAACTAAGATTTTGAAGAAGCCCTTGTGTCCTTCTACGTTAATTCGACTTCGTGTTCTTAGTGCGCTTAGTGGTAAATAATCACGCCATATATTATGAAAATAACAGCACATATTATCTCCATTATTTGTCATCCACTACTGATGCTAACCTACGGTTTGCTCTTTATGATGTGGGCAAATCCGTATCAATTTGGTAGTGCATCGGGCAACGATATGACGCTCTACATGGTAGGCAGTATCGCCGGTATTAGTTTCTTTTTTCCTACGTTTTCTTTGCTATTAATGAGGGGTTTGGGCATGATTGAGAGCTTGCAGGTACAAGACCGCGAAGAACGGATTATTCCCTATGTTTCAACGGGGGTTTTTTATCTTTGGCTGTCGATTAATATTTATAAGACGAATATATTTCCTTATGTTTTTGAGGTCTTTGCTGTTGGTGCAACGATTGCGCTTTTTATGGCGTTTTTTATTAATAATTTTACGAAAATAAGCATGCACACAGTTGGCATCGGCGGCTTCTTAGCCATGGTTATTCTCACGATGGTCAATACCTCTGTACCACTGTACGATTTGCGCCCGATTTTGTTGGGCGTCATCATTTTGGCGGGACTGGTGGGTACGGCAAGGCTTGTCTTGAAAGCGCATGTGCCGAAGCAAATTTATGGTGGATATGCTGTTGGTTTCTTGGGTCAATTTGCGGCTGTTATTGCGCTCAACATTCTTGCGCCGTAAAACACCGTACCAATGACTTTAAGTAGTGAGACAAAAATATCCTTACTTTTTGACGGTTTCTTTTTCCGCTATTTTTCCCTACAAAAATCCTTACGTAGCGTAGGCTATGTGCGGTTTTTGTAAGAAAAAATATCGAAAAAATAACCACGTCAAAATTGTAAGCCTATTTTTGTCCCACTACTTAAGGGTGAAAAAACAATAAACATTACGCCTTGACTTGTTTTTTTTCCTTTATACTTCACCAAATTTGATGCGAATACTCGCTGTATTTAAGGAGAATTTAGTGAAACATATAAGAAAAATAACAATTCAGACGGATAGATTATTTTTTTCCTCTTCCCTTAAAACCACCAATTAAGTACGTAAGTACACAATAGCGATTTGAATTGAAACTCAAATCGCTATTACCTTTTCATCCCTTAGTTCCTGATACGCGATTTTTTTCATCGGTGAGGATGATAAGTGGCTTATGGTTTTTCGCATCTTTTGCGTCAATATGGCAAAAAGACAAAATATGAATCTTGTCGCCGACATCTGCGTGTAGTGATGCACCGCCGTTCATACAAACATTACCGGTACCGCGTTCGCCCTTCAAAATGTAGGTGATGATACGTGCTCCTTTCGTCGCATTATTGATGTGTACGAGTTCCCATTCGTGGAGATTGGCAGCATCGAGGAGGTCTTCGTCGATGGTGATACTACCGCGATATGCTACATTAGATTCCGTAACAAATACCTGTTGGAGTTTGGATTTTAATACTTCTACTTGCATAGTTGTGAATTTTCGAGTTACGGGTTGCGGGTTAGCGGGTTTTAGGTTACGAGTCAACGAGTTGCGAGTTGCGAGTTTTACAAAAAGTGTTTGGCGAAGCTAAACACTTTTTCGTAACTCGCAATCTGTAACCTGTAACTCGTAACTCGTTAACCCGTAACCCGTTAACTCGCAACCCGTTTTAACATAAAAAAGCGTATCCCAAAAAGGAATACGCTTTTGATTTAATATTTTTAAATATAAAAGCAGACACTATCACAATATGGGTTATTTACCCAAGTTCGCAACATGCTTAGCTAATTTACTTTTTAAGTTAGCAGCTTTATTTTTGTGAAATAAGTTGCGTTTTGCCAATTTGTCAATCATGGAGACAACTTTAGGGAAAAACTTTTCTGCGTCTGCTTTGTCAGTCAGTTCTCGTAAAGTTTTAATAGCAGTACGTGTCGTTTTTTTGTAATAACGATTCTGTAGACGCTTTTTAGCGTCTTGTCTCATTCTTTTTTTAGCTGATGCGTGATGTGCCATATCTATATTTATTTCTATCTTTTTTAAATTGGAGTGCAAAAATAAGAGCTTTGTTTGGAATATCAAAATTTTCTTACGAATTATTTACCTATTTTTCTTATTTAAAAATTAATTTAAAATGTAAAAATGTAAAAAAACATCATTACATTATTGAATTATTTTATAAATAAGAAAGCTAAAAATTTCCCATAATTCTCACAAATAAATGATTTTCAGCGTTTTGTGTCGCTTAAAAATCACTCATTCAAAATTAAAATCAATATGCAAGTCATCGGAATTATCGCTGCGGTACTCACAACGGGGGCATTTTTACCGCAGGTCGTCAAAACCCTCAAAACTAAAAAAACCGAAGACCTAAGCCTAATCACCTTCCTTATGATACTATTCGGAACTATTTTATGGTTTATCTACGGTTACTCGCTCGGCGACAAACCGCTAATGTTCGCCAATGGCATCACAGCTTGCCTCACCGCAGTTATTTTGGGCATTAAGATGAAGAATGAGTATATATCGTAATGTTGTAATGCTATAATGGTCATGAATGAGTTAATTTTGAATAAATAAATGACTGCTCATCCCTAAAGGATGAAAAAACAATAAGCACTACATCTTGACTTGTTCTTTTTCCTTTATACTTCACCAAATTCTCCTTAAATAACCCGTTATTCGCGTCAAATTTGGCTCGTATAAAGAAAAAATAACGGCGTGAAGATGTAGCGTTTATTATCTTTTCATCCCTAAGGGATGAAAAATATTCACCCATTCAAAATTCGCTCATTCGTTCATTATCATTGTGGCATTGTAGCATTGTAGCACTAAAAATACTCCAATTCCTCCCCTTTCACTGTACCATACTTTAGCGAAGCGAGGTCTTTGAGGTAATTTTGGTGAACTTTCCACGGGTCTTTTATGCCTTGTTTTGGGAGTATATTTTTAGCTCGCTCAACGTAGCTTGAATTCAGGTCTATCAAATCTTCCGAGTCTA
>Ga0209186_1000448_pt1 | contig 33715 bp, 27 predicted proteins | sample SidtaG_FD_187426 | JGI IMG/M metagenome (GOLD analysis project Ga0209186, IMG submission 187426) | Marine algal microbial communities from Sidmouth, United Kingdom - Sidmouth_Male2 metaG (SPAdes) (version 2) | ecosystem: Host-associated > Algae > Red algae > Unclassified | place: Sidmouth...
AACGAAGCCTGCCGATTGGGAGCGGCCCAACTGAGGCGGCTTGTAAGACGATTGTTAAGGAGCGCATGTGTCGTAGCGGCATGCGCTGGGATCGAGAAAAAGGCAAGAGCGTTCTTGTTCTCCGGACAATCACAAAATCGGACCAATGGGACGAAACTTGGAACGACTACCGCCGCCAATGCTGGGACAAAGCAGCCTAAATTCTCTCGAAAGTCAGACTTTCACCCTAAGTTTGTCGGCGTCCGTCCGATCCAACATTGAAGAACTCTCCGGAACTTTCATCACGGCGCCAGTAGACGTAAGGTTCCCATGAGGCATTTAATGTCCCCCATTCGAAAAACACGTCTTCTCCTTGAGGATCGGAATCAATCGCCTCATGATCCAAATATCCACGGTTTCCAGAACCTGGGAAAAATTTGGAAATTGCAATCGTGAGAGCGGTCTCAGCGATACCAATAAGGCATACCGTGATGAAGGTGATAAGCAGAGCCGCAGAAAGTAGATCTCTGAATTTTTTCATGTTACCTAAGGTAGCTAATTACTACGAGTATATTAATTACTCCTAATCTGAGATACCTGCAACGTCAAAGATGCTGATAGCCATCGGCGCCGCATCGTCCACGCCTGAGCAATATTTCCTAATTTTGTGCGTCTTTTCTCCTTAGGTTGTCACAAGACCCAGTCGTCATTCCAATAGCCACCGATGTCCCAGCCCATCCTCTTCTTCGCCGCCCTGCTCCTGGTATTCATGGCACCTACTTCTAGCCACGCCGAAGACCCGCGCCGGGAGAAGGCCGACCAGTTCAAGAGGGACGGGTTGTGGAAAGAAGCTTTGGAGCTGTACGACCAGCTGATCGAGGACCCGAATAACAGCGGAACCCAGCTGGGCTGCGATATCCGCGACGCATGCGACTGCCTAGAACGACTGGGAGCCGAGGATACTAGGGAACAGCTGTGCGAGAAGATCTTTGACGAACGCTCGGACGACTCGTCGGCCATGCTCTATGCCTGTCACGAGTTCGAGAAGCTCCCGCCCTACGCCACGCTCATCGACAACAAGGTGACTCGATCAGACAACGCCCATCGTCAGGGAGGGGAGACCGTCCATCTTGTCGAACGCGACCGGACCCGGCTTCTTCAAGTCATCGACACCATGCGTCCGAAGCTTTCGGAGCTGGATCGGGGGCCTCGATCGGCCTGGCTGAGAATGTACCGCAACGTTCTCGAGTCGAATCGTGAGGGAGCTCAGTATGTCTGGCGGTTGCAAGAACTGACCGACTTGACCACCCTGCCCGAGCCCGAGAAACGCGAGTACCACTGGAACCACCGAATTGCGACCAATGGCCCGCCGGTCGGCGCGGATGGCCGCCCGGTGTTCTTTTCTGAGCCCGAAAGTTTCGAAGCCGCCAAGAGCGACGGTGAGCGCTGGCGTTGGTGCCTCGAGGAGGAAGCTCGAATCGATCCGCACGACGAAGCATCAATGCGGATGCATTTCGCTGACTGGCTTCGCGAGCTCTACGGCGTCCAGACGTCGCAACGCTACGGTTACCGGTTTCCCGGACCCGAGGACGCTGCCGATGGCAGGGCCCAGCGCTACGCCATCCACACGCTCAGCGACAACGAAACCATCTGCCAGTTGGCCAACGGCGTGCGCCGGATCGAGTTGCCGGACGAGTTTAACTTCATCAAGATCTACCGGGAACTGGAGGCGGGAAACAGTCGACTCCCAGGTTGGAGAGACACGCCTGTACGCCTTGCTAGGATATTTGAGAACCGCAGGCAGTACACGAAGGCGGTGGATTACTGGAAGCTGGCGGCGAAGCGAGGCGAAAACTCGGCATCCGCCTTGCAGCAACTCCTCGGCGACCAAGTGCGGTTCGACGGCACCGGCAATCACCCTTCGGGCAAGGAACCGACCCTCGGTATCGTCTTCCGAAATGCCACCAAGGCGCGCTTCAGCGCCCGCGCCATCGACACCGTGCGGCTGCTTGCCGAGCTTCGGGAATACCTCGAGTCCAACCCCGAGGAGGTCCAGCACCAGCGCACCAATCTCCGTTCGATCGGCTATGACATCGTCCGCAAAGGCGAGAAGGAGTTCGTCGGCGACGAGGTGGCGGCGTGGGATGCTGATCTCGATCCGGCTCCGGGCCACTGGGACCGCCGGACCGATGTGAAAGTGCCGATTTCCAAGGCGGGTGCGTATTGGGTCCGAGTCGAAGTAGGTGAGGGTAAGGATCTCCGCGCCAGCAATCTGATCCTGTGGATCGACGACCTAGCCATCGTGCGTAAGGGGCTGGACAATGCCTTGCTCTATTACGTCGCCGACGCCGCCAGCGGTGAACCCGTCGTCGGTGCCAAGCTCGACTTCTTTGGCTGGCGCAATGAGCGGCGCAAGATCCTCAAGCTGAACCGGCGCTTCGATGTGAAGATCGACACCCATGAGGCTGAGACTGGCGAGGACGGATTCGCCATCGTCAAAAAGGGCCAGGTCGCCGATCACTACCAGTGGTTGGTCACGGCCATCACCGAGGACAAGCGCACAGCTTTTTTAGGATTCGAGCACATCTGGTTTCCCACCTACGACGACCAGATCTACCAGCAGGAAAAGGGTTTCCTGCTCACCGACCGGCCAGCCTACCGCCCCGGCGACACGGTGAAGGTCAAGGGCTGGGCGTCGCGTACCGCCTACGAGGAAGACGGCAAGTCGATGTTCGCTGGCAAGTCGTTCCAGATCATCGTCAACAGTGCTCGCGGCGAGCAGGTGCTAAAGCAGTCGGTCAAGGCCGACCGGTTCGGCGGGTTCGACTTCGAGCATATACTTCCCGACGATGCCCAGCTTGGTAGCTATCGCATCTCCATCGATGGCGCTCCCCACGGCAATGTTTCGTTCCGCGTCGAGGAGTACAAGAAGCCGGAGTTCGAGGTCATCGTCACCGCCCCCGACGAGCCGGTCGAACTCGGCGACACCTTCCGGGCCAAAGTCGAGGCGAAGTATTACTTCGGAGCTCCGGTGACCAACGCCACCGTGAAATACAAGGTCTTGCGAAGCGAGCACGACACCCGCTGGTTTCCGGCCTACCGCTGGGACTGGCTCTACGGCAACGGCTACTGGTGGCAAGGCTACGACTACCCGTGGTATCCGGGTTGGGGGAAGTGGGGATGCGACGCCCCGCGTTGGCACTGGTGGGGACGCTGGCAGCAGGCACCGCCGGAAGTGATTGTCGAAACCGAGGTGCCGATCGGAGAAAACGGCACCGTCGAACTCGAAATCGACAGCGCCTTGGCCCTCGCCCTGCATGGCGACAGCGACCATCGCTACAGCATTTCCGTCGAGGTCATCGACGAGTCGCGCCGCACCATCATGGGCAGCGGATCGGTCATCGCCGCGCGCAAACCCTACCAAGTCTACGCCTGGAACCAGCGCGGCTACTACCGGTCTGGCGACACCTCGGTGACCACGTTCACCGCCCGCACGCCGGACGGAAAACAAGTCGCCGCCCAGGGCGATGCCGTGCTCTATCGGATCAGCTACGATCCGGACAGCCGCGAGCCCGAGGAGACCGAAGTCGCCCGCGTGGCGATCAGTCTCGGAGATCCGGCCAAGGTCGGAAACCAGGGCCGGGCGGAAGTCCGCTTCGACTTGGCTCAGCCTGGGCAATATCGAGTAGCCGCCACCGTGAAGGACGGCGACGGGCGCGAGGCCGAGGGTGCCACCATCTTCGTCGTCCGAGGCGATGCCGAAGACGAACAAGACACCGACTTCCGCTTCGGCGATCTCGAACTAGTTCTCGGCAAGCTCGAATACAAGCCCGGCGAGCAGCTCGAATTGCTGGTCAACACCGAGCTCTCCGGCTTGCCCGTGTTGCTGTTCCCAAGGCCGAGCAATGGCGTCTACCAGATGCCGTCGCTGCTCCGTGGCGAGGGCCGCTCCCGTGCGGTTGATCTCAAGGTCGAGAAGTCTGACATGCCGAACTTTTTCGTCGAGGCCGTCGCCGTGGTCGATGGCGAAGTAGTCACCGCCATCCGTCAGGTCATCGTTCCGCCGGAAAGCCGGATCCTTGATCTCGCGGTCGAACCCGACGCCGAAACCTACGGCCCGGCCGACACGGCGCGGGTGAAGATTCGTCTCACTGGCCCCGACGGCACGCCCCACGTCGGCAACGCCGCAGTCACCGTTTACGACAAGTCACTCGAGTACATTTCCGGCGGATCTAACGTGCCCCAGATGCGCGACTATTTCTGGAAGTGGACCCGCAGTCATCAGCCGCAGACTCGGCACAATCTTGGGCGGCAATCTACTCCTCTCGTCGAGGATGGGATGAAGCAGATGAGCCACATCGGCGTCTTCGGTCACAGCCTCGCTGATGACTCTATGGCTCTGGATGGTCGGGCAGAAGGAGAGGGAATGGCCATGGCCGGAAATAGGGGTGCTCCCGGGCGCTCGATGCGGTCGCGGCCCGGATCGATGCCGATGCCAGCGCCAATGATGATGAAAGGTGCCGCAGTGGCGGCCGACTCCGTCGTCGGTGGTATGGCATCCGGAAGCGGTGCCGACAAGGCCGCCGGCGGGGCGCCCGAACTCGTGCAACCGACCGTCCGCACCGACTTCGCCGACGCGGCCTACTGGGTTGCTCCGATCGAGACTGACGAGGACGGATTCGCCGTTATCGACATCCCGATGCCCGAGAACCTGACGACTTGGAAAATCAAGGTCTGGGCCATGGGTGACGGCACTCGTGTCGGCGAGGGGGAGGCCGAAGTCATCACTCGCAAGGACCTGTTGGTCCGATTGCAGACGCCGAGGTTCTTTATCGTGGGCGATCAGGCCACTGTATCCGCAAATGTCCACAACTACCTCGAAACCGCCAAGGACATCCGCGTAGAACTCGAGATCGACGGTGGATTCCTCGGCGTAGAGGGCGGCGGAGAACTGGAGAAAATCGAGATCCAAGTTCCTGCAGGTGGCGATAAACGCGTCGATTGGCCGGTCATTGCGACCTCCGAAGGCGAGGCCGTGGTTCGGGTCAAGGCGCTGACCGATGAGGAGTCGGACGCCATGGAACTTTCCCTCCCGGTTCGTGTTCACGGCATGCTCAAGACCGAGTCTTGGAGTGGTGCCTTGAGCGGAGCTGAGGTGGCCGAAAACTCCCAGACGATCACCGTCACCGTGCCCGAAAAACGCATCCCCGAGCAGAGCGTTTTGGAGGTCCGTTACTCGCCCACCGTCGCCGGCGCCATGGTCGATGCGCTGCCGTATCTGGCCGACTTCCCGCATGGCTGCACCGAGCAGACCTTGAACCGATTCGTGCCCAGCGTCATCACCCAGTCGGTGCTCGAGGACATGGGAATCGACCTCAAATCCCTACGCGAAAAGGCCACCAACTTGAACCCCCAGGAGCTCGGTGATGACAAGGCTCGGGCCGAGGGCTGGAAGCGGTTCAAACGCAACCCGGTATTCTCCGAAGGCAAGGTCGACAAGATGGTCAAAAAGGGCGTCACCCGACTGCAAGCCATGCAAAACCGCGACGGTGGATGGGGCTGGTTCTCCGGCACCGGATCGCGCAGCTACCCGCACACCACCGCCGTGGTCGTCGAGGGCTTATTCCTCGCCGGAGCCAACGGCGCGAACATCAACCAGAACAGCCTCGCCCAAGGCGTTGCTTGGTTAGAAACGCACCGCGCCAAGGAAGTCCAGAAGCTCAAGAATCACCTCAAGGACCCTCGTCCAGATCCACACAAATCGACGGCCAGCAATACCGACGCTCTGGTCCACCACATCCTCTGTCTTGCCGGCTCCGACAACAAGGACATGCGCGACTTCCTCTACTGCGACCGCACCGACCTCAGCCACTACGGCCTCGCCCTGCTCGGCCTGTCCCTCGACGTCACCGAGCAGACCAAAGAGCGCGACATGTGCATCGCCAACCTGCGCCAGTTCCTCACCATCGATGCTGAAAACCAGACCGCCTACTTGGAGCGAGGCAACTCCAGCTGGTGGTATTGGTACGGCGACGAGATGGAAGCCATGGCCGCCACCCTGAGGCTTCTGTCTCGCACCGATCCACAGGGCGAAGCGACCTCGGGCCTTGCCAAGTACATCCTCAACAACCGCAAGCACGCCACCTACTGGAAGTCGACCCGCGACACCGCCTACTGCATCTCCGCCTTGGCCGAATACCTGCGTGCCACCGAAGAGATGGCGCCCGACCTGAAAGCCGAAGTCTTGATCAATGGCGAGAGTCAGGGCGTGACCCACATCACCACCGATAACCTGTTCGACTACGACAACCAAGTCCGCATCGAAGGAGCGGACGTCGGGGCAGGGGACCAAGAGATCACCATCCGCCGCAGCGGCAAAGGTCCGCTCTACTGGAACGCCTACCTGACCAACTTCACCAAGGAAGACTTCATCACCAAGGCCGGGCTCGAAGTAAAGGTCGAACGTCGCTACTACCGCATCGACGACGCCAACGAAAAGCAAGTCGGTGTCGATGCCAAGGGCGGTCTCACCCAAGAGCAACGCGACCTCGAAAACCGCGTTCCGATCGAGAACAAAGACGGCGAAGTCACCAGCGGCGACATCATCGAAGTCGAGCTCATCGTCACCAGCAAGAACGACTACGAATACCTACTCATCGCCGATCCCAAAGCCGCTGGCTGCGAGCCCCACGCCGTCCGCTCCGGCTACATCCGCAACGGCTCCCTCGGCGCCTACATGGAACTCCGCGCCGAATCCGTCGATCTCTTCGTCCGCCGTCTCCCCCGCGGCACCCACAGCCTCACCTACCGCCTCCGCGCCGAAACCCCCGGCAAGTTCAGCGCGCTACCGGCAAAGGTCGAGGCGATGTATGCACCGGAGCTGGTCGGCAACTCCGATGAGCAGAAGCTACAAATCGCAGACCGCTAACCACTGAGAGGCACCGGGATTGACCACGAAAAGCGCGAAACCGCACGAAACGGAGAGGCACCGAGAGCGAACCGCGAATGATACAAATAGGACGAATCGGAGAGGCACCGCATTGATTGACCACATTCGAAGCGCAGCGGAGAAAGCCGGAGCGCCAAAGCAGAGCGTGGCGGCTCTGGCAAAAGATACGGAAACGCACGGGAAGCTGAGAGGCACTGCTGTCCAAGACGACGCAGCCCAGCCCCGTAGCCGAATTTGCCAGAATTTGGAGCTTGTCGATTTGGGAACGAGGCTAGGAAGCGCGAACTGAGAGGAACAGCGTGCCGTGCAGCCTCTTTCCCCATCGATCGCTCCGCTGGATCCCCTGAAATCGAACGAATTTCTCCGGCAGAAGGCCGCTGGAAAGAGGCGGAAGATGAACTACGTTGAGTGCATGACCTTGACCCACCAAACGCTACTTGGAGAGGACGGCGAGCCAGTGGCTGCTGTGATCCCATGGAGCCTTTTCGAGAAGATCCGCGAGCGCCTAGGGGACGATTTCGAAGAGGACGAGCGTGAGCCCAATGCCGAAACCCTTGAGGCCATGGAAGAGTCCAAAGAAGAGTTGCCCAGCTTCTCCAGCGTAGACGAGTTGATGGCCGATCTTCGGTCGGACAGCTGAGGCTTGACGAATACGTAAGATCATCCGCAAGAGTCGGTTCCGCCGGGACTTCAGACGGATCGAGCGTAACGGGCGGGACACCGCCCGGTTGGTTGAGGCAATCACCATGTTGGTTGCTGGGCAGGCGTTGCCGCCCCATTTCGGAGACCACAAGCTGAGCGGCAACTGGCGGGGTTATCGCGAATGTCATTTTGGCGGTGACTGGCTGTTGATTTATCAGATGGACGACACCGAGCTGGTGCTTGTCAGGACGGGCACCCACTCCGAGTTGTTCCGCTAGCCGATCAGCCGCTCCCACCACCTTGCGCCGCTCTGAGCCTTCGGCTGGGACATACGTCTGTTGGATTCAGTTGGAGTTGAGCATCACGAGGTATCGGAAGAGGAGATTCTGCGTGGAAAAGAGGAATGGGGCAGGCGCGAGGTGTCTGGCGTGAGCTGAGAAGAGGTGAAGAAGGCATGCGGGCGCGACTAGCCTAGCCTAGGCGCATGCACGAGAATCTTGAATTTCACCAGAGGCGCGCGCCGACATCAAGCGTCTGAGCGAAGAGTCAGCCGACGTATCGACGTATCGGAGCAGGCCCGGATAATGGTAGTGCGTTTGACAAGGTCTTGGGGACAGGCCGCAGATTTACGATTCGGAGGAACGGCATATGCGTTCATCTGCGAAATCTGTGGTTCACTATTCTTCGGGCGGCACGGGGCGCGGCTTCCAGTCACGGCGCTCGGCGGAGAAGAGGCAAGACAAAGAGAATAAAACAGGCTAACATATGAACATGACTGTCGCCCATCAGACCGTCTTCGACGAGCATGGCAACCCCACCGCCGCATTGATCCCGTGGGAGGTCTTCTTACGTGTGCGTGAGGAGTTGGGAGAAGCCATCGATTATGACGAGATCACCCCCGCGATAAGTGAGGCCTTGGAGGAGGCCGAGCGTGATCGCGCTGAGGGCAATACTGACGCGTTCACTAGCCTCGAGGATGTGATGTCCGAGATGCGAGCCAATGCGTAAGATCCAGCTTCACCGCAGGGCAAAGACAGCCCTCCTGCGAATCCCCCTGAATCGGGCCGAACAGGTCGCGACGGCTCTCGGCGAGGTGGCCGAACTCGATAGCGTCGCCTCGCACTAGAACGTCTTACCGCTCAGCGGAGCCCTGCGGGGTTGGTTCCGTCTCCGAGTCGGCGGCTATCGAGCAATCTTCCAACCGCGCGAGGATGGCAGTCTCGCCGTGCTCCACGTCGACTGGATCGGTCCGCGTGGCCAGGCGTACCGCTAGGAAGAAATAGGAATTGCGACGCTGGATAATGAAACGGAAACTGCCATGGACCTTAGGCTTGTTCATCGGGCTCGTCGTTGCACCCGTCGCACTGAAGCTCACCGTGCCGTTCTCCTATGCTGAAGCTGAGCTGCGATCGGCCGCAATTGAATTTGTCGTAGGACTTCAGGGTTCTGCCGAGGTCGATCCGAAGGAGTGTGCCACGCGCTATCTCTACTTCAAGACCGACTACCATGACGAGACGCCAAGCCGCATTCGGATTCGGGCGAAGGAGTTATCGGAGAGTCGGGTTCGAGTCACGTTGCATGATCCAAGTTGTCGTGACGACAGCATTCATTCCTCAATCAGCCGAATCTATCTGCAGCGAAACGATGACGGGATTTGGCTTCCCACTCGGCATGAATGGTCTCACACTGGACGGAGGAAGTTGGGCTGGAGCACTGATCTGACAAACTAGCTTGATTCCAAACCGCCTATGCTTGTGAGAACCTTCGCTATTGCCGGAATTGTTCTTCTGGTTGTCTACGGTCTTAATGTTCTGGGGTTGATTCCGGTTCGTTTGCTGAACGGGATTTCCCAGCTCAGGACACCTTCCCCTGCGGTCCCGGACGCGCAACAAAGCGAGGAAACTGAGAGTGTCGATCCCCGAGACGACTTCGAAATCAAATCGCCCCGCCCACCAGTACACCTGAAGGGAACGGGGCCGATCCGGTTGGGAGAGTTGGCGATTTGTCGGGTTTCGATCGTGGCCCACGGGGGAATGATCGGTGAGGAATTCCGAACCCGGTCGCTCACGTCATCCCTTGAGGGCGACGAAATCGAGATCGATGTTTCCGCCGTCTGGAGGAGTGGGCGAAAGCCTTGGGGCTACGCGATGGCGGAGCCGGAGATCCGGGTCTCATCCAGGCGCTCCATTGACAGCAAAAGCGAGGAATCGGCTACCAATCTGGATTTTCACCATGTCCCCGCGGCTGAAGGTGACATTCAGATTCAGATGCATTCGCTCCCTGCGGATCCTGCCCTGAATCACTCCTACCCGATTGCGACCATCACCGGACATAAGGCGATCACCCGCTATGAGATCTCGGCCGAGTTCGTGGTGCCGAGGTAACCAAATCGAGCATTGTGGGGGGGAACCACGAATGTTACGAATAGAACGAATGCTGAGGGGCAAGGGGGAATATTGACCACGGAAGGCGCGGAAAAATACGGAAAGCCGAGAGGCAGCTACCTGGTATTGGGTGGTGCGATCGTTGAGGTCTGTTAGTAAGCTGAGTCATGACTGCTGACAGAAGTCTTCAACATTGGGCGCTTCTGATCGGGATCGGCGCCGGTGTGAATTGGTTGATGGGTGGTCGTTCGATTCTGGGGCGACGGCTATTGCTTCGACATCGAATGACCTTTCGACTCTTCCGCTATGTTGGACCTGGTGTCTTCGTCCTGGCTTGGGTGCTTTCGACAAGACTGGGATGGAAGCCTTTTGATTTGGCCGCATTCGCAGGTGCGGTTGTGATGCTATTTGTAACAGCCAGGAGACAGATGGAATCGTAGGATGAAACTTGGCATCGCGGACCGCTAACTACTGAGAGGCACCGAGATTGACCACGGAAGACGCGGAAACGCACGGAAAGCTGAGAGGCTCCGCCGATAGACAGACTGGCAATGTTGGAACCCGCTCGCAAGCGATCCGTCTATCTCCCCGCTGCTAGTCATTCAGCGGGAGCGGAGCACTGGCGACCGAAGGATTTCACGCGCGGAAGGGACAGCTCTTGGATTCCCCTCGACTCAGGATATCAGCCTCCCCGGCAACGCCCACCCAACCCCAAAACACGCCGCTACCTGCCCGCAACAATCCAAACCGATGTGCCCTCCGCATTCGCACTATTCGCCAAATGCGTGATTCTCAATTCTCTGCCCCTCCGCCCCACCAAAGCTTTCGCGCTCTTTCGAATTTTCGCGGTCTCCTCTTCTCTGCCTCCCCGCCATTGCCTCCCAGTTTTCGTGCATTTTCGCGTCTTTCGTGGTCAAGCTTCCGTTCGCCGGAGGAGAGCATGGCGATGATCGAGATGGAGCCTGGCTACCGGCTGGAGCTGGTGAGAACCTGCCTCGATTGCTTGAAATGCCGATGGCAAGTTCGCGCCTTAGTTCCGCGCGACGGCGGTCGGACGAGGTTGACGGGTGACGAGGACGTCATACACCTGCCTTTTGCTCCGATGCGTCGGAGGTGCTAGAGTATTTCGGAATTAATCAATGAGCGATGAACCTTCCAGCGGCGAAAGCGATGGCTACCCGTCGGATGATATGTTTCATGATGAGGTCGACATCACTCGGGACGGGCTGAAGTACTACATCTTCGACTGGGACGACAACATCCTTCACATGCCGACCAAAATCGTCTTGGAGCGGCGCGGCGACAATGAAACTTGGTCGCCGCATGAGGTCTCGACCTCGATGTTCGCCTTGATTCGGCACGATACGGAGAACTTTCGTCCGCCCAATGGCGACTGGGAAGGTGCCTTCGCTAATTTTCGTGATCTCCACGAGCGGGGCGAGAGTTCGTTTTTGACGGATACCAAGGCGGCTCTCCAACCTGTTCTCGACGGGGATCAGAGCGGTGCCCCGAGTTTTCATGTATTCCGCGATGCTCTGATCAAAGGCCGGTTGTTTGCCATTGTCACTGCGCGCGGGCACAAGCCGGAGTCGATTCGTGCGGCGGTCGAGTACTTCATCGACAAGGTGCTCACCGAGGACGAACGTGCAGAGATGATCCAGAACCTCCGAGCCTACCGCGAGGCTTTCGGGTTTGTCACTGATCCCATGCCCACGGACGACGAGGTCTTGGGAGAATACCTAGCTCTTAATCGCTATCACGGCGTGACTTCCCCGGAGTTCCGTGACCTGGTCTTGCTCAAAGAGGGCCACGGAGCCGAGAGCCCTGAGCAAGCCAAGCAACTAGCCATCAAGGACTTCGTCGATCACGTTCTCGGAATCGCCAAAGACGGGCGGCTTGACCGGAAAATCAGTGTTGGTTTTTCCGATGACGATGTGAAGAACATTAAGGCGGCCCAGAGCTTTATTGAAGGCTACCTCGCGAAGGAATATCCTTACGTTACATTCGTTGTCTACGATACGTCAGACCGCGGACGCCCGTCTGGAAAGAAGATGGTTTTGCAGGGGCAGCTCGAGTTGGGACTCGGTGATGAGCAGGACTAACTGTCTGATCCTAGAGTAGACGGACAACCTGTTCCGATTGCGGTTGTGTCCACGTCACGCGGGAGTAGGATCGGTCCACCATTCATGGCCGATTCCTCGACCAGCAAGGCGGGGACTTGGGGCCTCGGGCATCGCTACTGGATCGCGATCACCTATTTTCTGTTCGCTGCGGTGCCGGGGAGCTGGTTTCCGACGATCGCTAGCACTTTGGTCGCCACCGGTTGGGAGGATCTTGTCGGGCCGGTGTTCCTGATCATGCCGATCACCGGGCTGATCTCGCCCTTGTTATTCGCTGCTTGGGCGGACCAGCGATACAATGCTGAGTGGATTCTCGCGGGAATTATTGGTGTCGGGACCATCTTTCTCTATCCCGCATTCGTCGTCCTTGGCGAAGGGGAGAACAAGCCTCTGTTTATTGGTCTGATGATCGCCAATGGCCTAATCGTTGCGCCAGCTTGGTCATTGATCAATACCATCGCGCTGCGAAATCTCCCATCGTCTCGCTTTGGACTCTACCGGGGCTGGGCTACGGCGGGTTGGGCACTGGCCGGAGTGACGGTTAGCTGGTTGGCCGCCGACGCCTCGGCCAAGTCCGGCGAACTCGCCTGTGTGATCCGGATCGCCGCCGGGCTTGCTTGCTTGTTTCTACCTCGAACACCACCGGCCGCCAGTGCGCCAAAGGGCTGGCGCGACTCCCTCGGGCTCGGCGGTTTCGCCATTTTCAAGAGCCGGGAAATCACGGTCTATTTTGTCGCCGCCTTCCTGCTGGCCATTCCGACAGCGGCCCACTATATGCACACGCCGCTCCAGCTGACCGCCCTTGGCATCAAGAGCACGGCAGGTTGGATGACGGTCTGCCAGGCTACCGAGCTCATCGCGCTGGTCAGTATGGGATTTTTGTTCACCCGCTTCCGCCTGCGGACGATCTTTCTGATCGCTCTTGCCTGCGCCATCGCCCGATTCGGGCTCTACGTGGTCGGCGCTCAGACCTCGTCGGCGGCCATGGTGCTACTCGGCCTGTGCTTCGGCGGCGTCAACTGGGCGCTGTTTTTCGAGACCGGTCGGGTGTTCGTCGACCGACGGGTCGATGCGGGGCTCCGCACCCAGGCGCAGGCACTGCTCGGCGTTCTGACCATGGGTGTGGGGTCGATCTGTGGTACGATACTGGTCGAGAAGTTGCGGCAAGCACTTGTTCCCGATGCAGCTGGCACCGCAGGCTGGGCGACTTACTGGTCAATCCTATGCGGGTTCTGCGTAGTCGCTGGCCTTGTCTACCTCATCGGTGGGCGACCGCGCACTGGTGACGGCTCCTCGGCCAATGGCAGATTGTAGGTTTTCCTGTGCGTCCGCCCGAATCTTCGATAAGTAGTTCCCGTCCCCCATGGCTAAAAAATCGAAATCCATTTCTCCCAAGGCTCTCATTCTCCGGCTTGTCCTCGGTCTTCTTCTGATGATCCTCGTCGCCGAGGCCGCCCTGTGGCTGGTCTTCCGTCAGGAAATTGAACCTGCCGTCCGCGCCGAATACTGGCAGGAGTTCCCCGGGCTCAAGCGCGACATCATCTACGAGCGAAATGGACTAGGCCTGCGCACGTTGAGCATCGACTCGATGAATAAGCCGGACGACGTCATCCGAATTCTCTGTCTCGGTGCCTCGACCACTGATCAGGGAACCCAGAACACCGAAGACATGTGGATGGCTCACCTCGAGCGGATGCTGAACGCCGAGTTCGCTAGCTCGGGTAAGACCATCCAGATGGGCACCTACGCTCGGGGAGGCAACAAGATGCACGAGGTTCTCACTTGGGCGAACCGCCGTCTGGAATCGTTCGAGCCCGATGCCGTCATCACCTTGTTCGGCATCAACACTCTGTGCACTGAGGCATCGTTCCTTGGATCTATCGACTTCGACACCCTACGCGACCGCGTGATTGAGTCTCCAACTGGCAAGGCAAGCGAAGCCTTGGCCCGCGTCTCGCAGATCTATCGCTACAGCAAGCAGGTCGCCAGCAATGCTAAGCAGGCCGCCTACTTGAAAAAGAACGGTGGGCTGAACTTCGATATCCAGGGCGTCCCGACGTTCCGCGCCCACTACTGGCGCACCCCGATCGACAACACCGTGCCCGACCTGCCACGCCGCACCACGCTGTTCCGCGACATGACCGATTACTTTGCCGAATGGTTGTCGGAGAAGGGGATACGACAAGTCATCCTAGCTCAGCCGATTCTGCCACACGCCGGGATGGACTACTCTGTAGAAGGCGATCAAGTCAAGCTCGCTGTCGATCCGAGAACCGCAACACCCGAGCAGGTTGCCACCGCCCGTAAGGAGCTCGAAGCTGTCTGGTTCGTGGTCAATACCGGCCTGTCGATGGCCCGCATGACACCTGCTCGGATGCGCGAGGACATGGATCAGTTCAATGCCACCCAACAGAAGATCGCCGAGAAATACGACGTTCCGTTTGTCCCGCTCGACCAACTCTTGGAGCCGAACTTGGAGAACTTCTTCGACGACGTCCACTACACCGATCTCGGATCCCAGCGCCTCGCCGAAGCTGCCTTCCCCCAGGTGAAGCAAGTCGTCGCTGAGCTCTTGGCCTCGTCAACTACTGGCAAGGAGGAGTCGGAATGAGTGAGAAGAAGGACGACAACGAAAACACTCCTGCCGATTCTCTCGACCAAGCCCCTCGCCGCCGAGGCCTCGCGGGAGAGCTCTTCGCCTGGGTCAAGGACAGCGGCAAATGGTGGCTCATCCCCATCCTCCTCGGTCTTCTCCTCGTCGGCATTCTCGTTGCCCTAGGTAGCTCCGTCTTCGCCCCGTTTATTTACCCGTTGTTTTAGGGGCAAGGAGCGGCGAAATTCTTTCGCCGACGGTCGCTGGGGGAAGGTCGCTCCCCCTAGTTGTGCCCCCGATCGTCTCTCCGGCGCCCATTGACGACGCCTTGATCCGTGGCCACAGTTCAGGGTCCGGTCTCCGGGTTTCCTATGTCGAACTCCGAACGCAACGCCTACCTTCTCGCTTCTTTGGTCGCCTTCATTTTGGGTGGGGTCATGCTGTATTATTTCCTCAGCGGGCTGTTGGCCAGTTACCTCGACGAGAGCTTTCGCGACCACGTTTTGATCGCTGGAGTCGTGCTGATCATTCTCGGTGTTTTCAATATCCTGACACTCGGCCAGAAGGTCGATTGTGGCCACGATCACGGTGATTGCGGTCACGACCATGGGGACGATCACGATCATGGCCACGATCATTCCCATTCGCATGCTAATCACGAGGACAAGGACCACGCTCATGATCACAGCGATGGCGCGACTTGCTGTGGGCATGACCATGCGGAAGAGGCTCACGCACATACGCACGATCGCGATCATGATCATGGCGACGACCATCATCACGCCTACTTCGGTGGGGACTCGCTGGCGGCCAGCGTCGTTGCTGCGCTGCTGATCTGTGGGTCGGTGACTTACGCGGCGGTGCGTTCGCCCCACCAGTTCAGCCCACAGGCGATCATGAATAAGGGGCTCTACGACCCGAACTACGAGGCTCAGCGGGCAGACAAGTCTCTGGCTGCTGGAGTAGACAGGTCTTCAGCTGACTCGACCACCACCACTACAGATATCGGCGCCTTCAGCCTAGCGGATCTGGAAGCCCAGGTGGACCGCGATGCCGACGGCTACTTTGAGCTAGACGTGCCCGAGCTCTACTACACGGCTGGAGATCTTGAAGTCCGGCGCGTGCTCGAGGGCCAACCGGTGACTACTCTCGCCCAAGTCATGCCGGAGAAGTTCAACAACCCCGACGGCACCCGTCTACGAATCTTCCGCGTCTTCATCGAGTGCTGCGCAGCCGATGCCCGGCCGCTGTCGATTCCAGTCGAGTTCAGCCAGACGCCACCGGAGTTCCAAGAGATGGGCTGGGTCAGCGTCAAAGGCCACATGACCTACAAGCTTGAGGGCGGCGTCACCGTCCCCATCCTCCAAGCCGAGGGCATGGTCGAGGCCGACGAGCCTGAGCAAGCGATGATGTACTAGAACGTGCATCAGCAATCGATTTTTCCCTATGCTAACTTTGTTCCGCTCCCTCGGTCTCCTCACCGCCTGCCTGATGTCCATGGGCGGTGCCGCTCATGCGGAGCTGGACTTCGCCTCTCCGTTCAGCGACCACATGGTCCTGCAGCGCGAACTGCTGGTTCCAGTTTGGGGAACTGCGGATCCTGGAGCCGAAGTTGAGGTCACGTTCGCTAGCCAATCTCATTCCGCGACCTCGGACTCCGAGGGGCGTTGGCGGGTTACTCTGGATGCGCTTCGCGGTTCCTCGGAGCCGGCGGAGCTCTCGGTTCGTTCGGGCAAGGACTCGATCACTCGCAGTGATGTCGTCGTCGGAGAAGTCTGGATTTGCTCGGGCCAATCGAACATGCAGTTCGGTCGCAACAGCGTCCCGAAACTGAAAGGGCTGTCGGAGGAGGGGATTCGCACGCTGGCCGGCGTCGTTCTGGGGCCAGTTCATGCACCCGTTCCGGCGCGACAAAAAGTAGGCGGTTGGTTAGAGGATTTCGCCAACCGCGCTGATGACGGTGCGGATGTCGTCCTTGCTGACATCGAGGTGGGTGACTAGGCGCATACTTGGGCTACCGCCAAGCACTAGAATCCCTCGGAGAGAGAGGCCGGAGACCAGTTCTTCCACTCGTTCCTCGGGAAAGGTAGCAAAGACCATGTTGGTCTGGACCGGTTCGACTTGGGCGAAGGGAGCGAGTCCATTGGCGAGAAGCTTGGCCTTGTCGTGGTCTTCTGTCAGCCGGTCGACGTGGTGCTCCAGCGCGTGGATTCCTGCGGCGGCGAGGATTCCAGACTGGCGCATGCCTCCGCCGAGCATCTTGCGCCAACGCTTGCCCTCGCGGACGAAGTCGCGGGAACCTGCGAGGAGAGATCCGACAGGGGCGCCGAGGCCTTTCGACAGGCACAGCGAGATGCTGTCGAAGGGGGCCGCGAGTTCTGCGGCACTGGTGCCGGAGGCGATGGCGGCATTGCACAGGCGAGCTCCGTCGAGGTGCAGGGCAAGACCGTGCTCGTCGGCGAAGGCGCGGGACTGGGCGAGGTAGGAGACGGGTAGGACCTTGCCATTGGTGGTGTTTTCCAGAGCCAGAAGTCTTGTGCGGGCAAAGTGGTAGTCGTTCGGCTTGATCAGTCGTCGGAGCTTTTCCAGATCGAGGGTGCCGTCGGGTTCTTGGAGGAGCGGCTGGGGCTGGATACTACCGAGAACCGCTCCGCCGCCGCCTTCGTAGAGGTAGGTGTGCGCCTCCTGCCCGACCAGGTATTCGTCGCCACGTCCGCAGTGGGTGAGTAGGGCAATGAGGTTGGTCTGGGTGCCGCTGGGGGCGAACAAGGCTGCCTCTTTCCCCAGCATGTCTGCGCCCATAGCTTCGAGTTTCTGAACGCCGGGGTCGTCTTGGAAGACATCGTCGCCGACCTCAGCATTGGCCATGGCCTCGCGCATGGCGGGGGTGGGGCGGGTGACGGTGTCGCTGCGGAGATCGATCATAGGAGTGGAAGTTCGGATGGATGTTCTTCGAACTATGCATGAGGGAAGAGAGGGAAACCACAGATGACGCAGATGAACGCAGATTTTCTATTCCGGGGAACGGCATCTGCGTAAATCAGCGAAATCTGTGGTTAAAATTTCTGCCTAGCCCGAGTGGCGCCAGGTTCGGCGAAATTTGGCGCGAGGTTCCATCTTTCAGGTAATGCCGAGAGGCCCATGGTGGCAAAGGTGCGGACAAGAATCGTGCCGAGCACAACCTTCCATGCCGTCTCTGAGGCAAGTCAGGGAAACCACAGATTACGCAGATGATCGCAGATTTTTATTCCGACGAACTGCATCTGTGTAAATCTGCGAAATCTGTGGTTAGAATTTCTGCCGGGCCCGAGTGGCACCAGGTTCGGCGAAATTTGGCACGAGGTTCCATCTTTCAGGTAATGCCGAGAGGCTCATGGTGGCAAAGGTGCGGACAAGAATCGTGCCGAGCACAACCTTCCATGCCGTCTCTGAGGCAAGTCAGGGAAACCACAGATTACGCAGATGATCGCAGATTTTTATTCCGACGAACTGCATCTGTGTAAATCTGCGAAATCTGTGGTTAAAATTTCTGCCCGCAGAAGGGGGCCAATTGTGTGCCATAGTATGCAATTAGTCACTTGGCCCGACTATAGCAGAGGGCCGTAAGCAGGGGCACCATCGTGGCGAACTAGGATTGACGGATAACAGAATGTCATTCTGGTTGTATAGGCGGGGCGTCCTGCGCTAGTCTTCCCCGACGACCTGCTCCGCGCGGTTCTAAGACGTGGCTATCCAAGTGAGGTCATAGGTAGGGCCGCATAGACCGCGAAACTGGTGAAACCGTAGATGGCACAGATGAATGCAGATTCGAAAAAAGATCCCAAGACCTACGCCATTCTTGGTGCCGCCATGGAAGTTCATGCGGAGCTGGGAAATGGCTTTCTGGAGGGGGTGTATCATGATGCGCTGGAGATTGAGTTCACCCGCCGCCAGATTCCATTCACTCGCGAGCACCCGATCTCAGTCAGTTACAAGGGCCAGACTCTTGGCACCCCTTATCGTGCAGATTTCGTCTGTCACGGAGCGATTGTCGTGGAACTCAAAGCCATCAAGACCTTAACGGACATCGCCTACGCCCAAACGCTCCACTACCTCAAAGCCACAGGATTCGAGCGTGCCCTCCTGATTAACTTCGGAACCCCTCAGTTAGAATACAAGCGGTTCATTCAATCAGAGAACTGGTTGAGGGGCGGCAGAGAGGGGAGACAGGGAAACCACAGATGACGCAGATGAACTAAGATTTTCTATTCCGAGGAACTGCATCTGCGTAAATCTGCGAAATCTGTGGTTGAAATTCTGCGATTGGAAGTGCTCGTCGGCGCCTGTGGCGTCCTCGCCAACAGTAGGTCCCCCGTACGAGCGGTTCATTCAATCTGAGGAGCGGCGGAGAGGACAGACAGGGAAACCACAGATGACGCAGATGATCGCAGATTTTCTATTCCGAGGAACTGCATCTGCGTAAATCTGCGAAATCTGTGGTTAAATTTCTTCGACTGGAAGGGATCTCGGCACCGTCTGCGGCAAGACAAGTCCTCACGAGAAATTCAAAGTTACTTCCCTTCTCCAGCCCCTCGCTTTTTTGCCCAAACTGCCTCACCTTCCGCCCCCGAATCCAAATGTATAGCCCGCATACAAATAGCAGTATCAAAAATACTCCTAGCAAGAGTAAATCCGCCCCCTTCATAATAAAGGAAAGAAACAGCGAGGGAATGCCCAAAAAGATGATAGAAGGAACCCCCAAGAATAGGATGACGAGTAGTGCAAGGCTGTGCCCGAAACGCATCGGTCTATTTCCGAATGCTGTCCAAATTAATGGCTGGGGCGATCGGACTTACATCTACATCTGAGGCTCTGCGTAAGCTACACAGTTCGTAAATCTTGGCCATGAGCCTGTCTCGTGTTGCTGTGGGATTGTCTGAAACCTCGGCTTTGGTAAGATATGTTTCCTTAAGGTTAACGAACATAGCCTCTTCGCTGGATGGCGACCATCCATCCTTACTTGAGATGTTTGATATTCTAATTGAGTTACTCAATAACATGTCGAGACCGGAATCGTCGTGCAAAAAGATTAGGGCTTCTGCTGCCGTAGAGGAGAATTCGAATGCTTTGTCGCTTGACTTATCCTGTGCGGCGATATTCTTTTTAAGATGTGTTTTCGCAGACTGCTTGTCAGTATCCGCAATATTGGTGCCTCGCCCAAGAGACTCCGAGATAATCTGGGCACCCATTATCCAAGAATCTACATCATCGTTAGATAAACATACATCCGAAGCGAGGCGAAATCGGAATGCGTCGCCAGCTCCACTAAGAGCAAGTAGATAGACATATCGGGAAACTGATCTACTCGCTGTGTCTTCCTGACTTTCGTCGTAAGCATCCTCAACAAATTGACGTAATTCGGCATAGTCAGAAGTTTGGATTAGTTGCTCTATGGTATCTGGATTCTCCGTTGCCATGGTTGCAATAGGGCCTCCCATCAAAGATACGGGTATGGCGAGAAGAAGAAAGAGTAGGTATAAATTTTGCATGCTAAGAAATTATGTAAGGGGCACCCGGAACGACGTCGCCGATAGAGAGAAACGTCCGCCTATCTTCGTCAATTTTTTCGACCTGTTCTGTTTTCCATTCTTCGGCGGACTTAGCGGTCCGGAAAGCCAAAAGAAGGAGCCGTTGCCAACAATCTACTCTTCCGTCTTCTCGGTGTCGCCCGCCGCCTTCAACCGATCCAGCAACGCCTGTGCCTCGGGGTACTGGAGCTCGTTGCGGGAGTATTTGCAGTAGGTCTCTAGCGCCTTGATTGCTCCGGCGTTTTCTCCTCGCTCGGCGAGGGCCATGCCGTGGAAGCGGTAGAAGTCGTAGTAGGTGGGGAAGTGTTCGATGCCTTCGGCGCCGAGCTGTTCGAGCTTGGGCCAGTCTTCCTCGAGTTCGGCGAGGTAGGCGCCGGTCATGACCAACTGGCGGTGGCGGCGGCAGTGGGTAGTGAATTGCTCATACCAGCCTTCGGGAAGATCACGGACGTCACCGAGGGCCTTGGTGGCGGAGATGACGCGGTAGACGGCGCTGGGCTCGCCGGTGGCGGCGGCGTGAACTAGGTAAGAATCGCGGTTCTTACGCAGGTTTTCTTCGAGCGTGCTCCCTGGCTCTTCTCCGAGCACGGTGCGCGCATGGTGGATGAGTGTCAGGAGCGACGGGTCGGCGAGCTCGTTCTCGGCTAGGCCGGCGAGGATTTCCCTGAGGTCGTCTTTGCGGTCCAGCTTGATCGCTTGCTCAAGCTGGTTGTGGACTTCGAAGAAGCGTTTGCTCGGGTGCTTGAGGGATTCGAACTCGGCCGGGATGTCGAGTACCTCGCCGTCGCGCAGCTTGGCGGAGATTTCGTAGAGGGCGACTGAGAACCGGGTGGCGGCGGACTTCTTGCTTTTGTCCTTATCCAGTGGGCGGATCAGCGCTAGCACGCGGTTCCGCTCCTCGGGAGAGTCGATGTCGAACAGGCTAGCGAGGTCACCGACGACGCCGGCGCGGGCCCCATCGTCTTTGGACAATGACTCGAGTAGGGCTTCGATGATGGCGAACTTGTGGTCGAGATCTTCGGCGGGGGTCGGGTGGGGGATCTGGTCGCAGAGTGCCAGCCAGGCGTCAAATTGCCAATTGTGGTGTAGGCCTTGGCGGATCTGATGAACGAGAAAGTCGCGGGCTTCGCTGTCGCTGAGCCAGTTTGGTGGAACGTCGCCAGGGCTGAGGCGATGGAAGAACTCAGGGCGTTCCATTCCGGCTTCAGGGAATAGTTTGAGAGCGATGTCACCGAGCTGTTCGTTGCGTTCGGCCCGGCCTTCGAATCCTGAGATCATGCCGAGAATTTCGATGCCCATCTTGACGCGGCCTTGTGCGATGTCGGGGGACATTTCCCAGCCTCGGATGCCTTTGAGCACGGATTGGGCGCCTTCCAAATCGCCGAGGGCTAGGAGCCGTTGGGTCAGGGTATCGATGGCGAGCAGGTCGAAGTTTCCGACGGGAGCCTCGGCGAGTTGATCGACGGTCTTCAAGATCGACTCGGGGTCCATGCGGTTGCAATTTAGTAGTGCCTTGATCGCCTCCATGGCGTCGTCGAGGCGGCCATTAGACTCCTCGAATAGAGAGGAGTTGAGGAGCTCGCGGATGGTCGGCTTGTGATCGCTGTAGGCGGCATTGGCCAAGGCGAGCCAAGCGAAGTAGCGACGTTGAGGCTCGGGGAATCGCGGGTTCTGGGCGAGCCGTGCGTAGGTTTCCTGAAGGAGGGAGAAGTCGTTGCGGACGTTAATGATGGTCTCGATGGCCGACTGGAATGCGGCGCTTCGGGTCTCTGCGGGAAGGCCGGAGTCGCGGGCGGCGAGGAGCCGAAGCTTCGCGCCCTCGAGGAAGGAGTAGGTAGGGAATGGGGATTCGACCAGTTCGGCGATTTCCTTCGCGCTGAGATCTTCGATCGTGGTCGGGCGGGCGAATTCTAACCAAGCGGGGGCTTCTTCACGCATCCAAAGAGCGGACGCCTGAGCGAGCGCACGACTCTCGCGACCGGCCTCAGTGCTGGTCTTGTAGCGATCCAGAAGTCCCTGGAGTGCGTTCGGGTCCTCTTTGTAGCTGGGCTTGTTCAGCTCTCGTTTGAGAAGGTTTTCTTCCTCGCCGGGCTCGCCGATTTGTTGGTAGATGCGGACTAGGGAATCGACGGTGGAGAGCCGATCGTGGACGGCGACTTTGGAATCGAGTAGCTCTTCGAGCGCACGTCCGGGGCCCTCGACTTCGCCATCGATGCGGCGTACGGCTGTGGCCCAGAGTCGCAGGAGCGCTTGGCCGGCGACGTCCTCTGGAACTGGTCGTCCGCTGTTGGTGTCACGTTCGGCGATTTCGGCGGCTTGCTTGTCCTTGCCCAACTGCAATAGGGCGAGGGTCTGGAACAGGGCGGAAGAGTGGCGTTCCGATGTTTCGCCGAACCGGCAGGAGGAGAGTTCGGCGACGAAGGTGCGGATGTCGGTAGCCTTTGTCGGGACGACAGCGGAGGCGTTGAACAACAGGCTGCGCGAGAGGTTGTTAAGCGAGCGGATATCCCAGCGGGCGGCCTCGGCGGCTAGCCACAGGGCTTCGGCATAGCCGTCCGCATCGGGGGCGTCGGCCAAGGCGTCGAGAAGGGCTAGGAAGTCGGCCTCCTGCGCGATGACGGGGGCCGGTTGGTTGCCGTCGAAGTCCGGATGGCTCGGGCTGATCAGTGCGAAGATTTTCTCGAATTTCGTCCGCCATTCTTTCTGGTAGGCCCACATCGGGGCAAGTTCGCCTAAGGCCTCGAGTTCAAGCATCCGAGCGATCTGGAAGCCTCCGGGAGCAGAGAGAAGCGAGTCTTCCTCAAGGTCGGACAGGCTAGTGAGAATCTCGCGGGCCTTGCCGCGGTGGCCTTCTCCGAGATGGAGGAAGACCGTTCGGACGGCCGAAGAGATCCCCGATGGTGATTCAAGGTCGGCATTCTCCGAATGGAGTTCGACTGCCTCGGCGATCTTGCCTTCGGCTTCGAGGGCGAGTCCTCGGCGGTGCAGAAGTGTCGGGCTGAAGGCTGCAGGCAGATGGTCGTCGTTGCCCAGTTCGTCGAGAATCGCGCTGGCAAGTTCGGTTTCGCCTCGATGCTGGTGGTAGGTCGCGGTGGTGAATCGGGACTCGAAGTAGTGCTCGTCATCGTGCGGTAGCCGGGCGGCGACCTTGGCTAGAGCCGGGAAGATTCCGTCATCGCCGACTGAGCGCTCGGCCCATTCGACGTGGCTGAGCAGCCGCCAGAACACGTGGCTGAAGTCGTCGGCCGGCGGCATCTTTGTCAAGTAGTTCGCGGCATGGGGTAGGTAGGATCGCGTGTCTTCTTCCTCGTCCATTGCCCGGAGCCCCCGCTGGAACGCCTTGCGCCCCTTTAGGCTGGTGTCGATGCCCTCGAGAGTTTTCCAATAGTCGGGAAGCGTGTCCTTCTCGAAGATTTTCTTCAGCTCAAGCTGCAGGACTCTGGGATTGGCAGAGGGTTTGGCCTTGGCTGGGCTATCCTGTGCTGCCAGCGGGCCGGCGGCGGCGAGGAACAAGACCGAGATAACAGCGAGCGAGACGAGTCGTTTGAGCGGGGAGGCAACCATCAGATCGCGCCCAATCTACGGGGAAGCTCGGGTCTCTGCAATGCTGGAAGTGGCTTCTGTCGCGGATCCTCGGGCTGTTGAAAAAGTTCGCTTGGGTTTGGAATCTTCACCGATTCCCGTTTAGCCTACCTCGTGGTCCTCAATTACATCTGGATCGGCTTCTTCTTAGTCGCTTTCGTCTTCAGCCTCTCCGCCGGTCTTTTCACTGGCGACTGGTCGGGATTTCCTGGCATGCGCGATGCGGTCGAGAAGTTCGCTAAGCTAGGGTTCGAAATCGCTCTCGGCCTGACGGCGGTGATGACGCTGTGGCTTGGGATCATGAAGGTGGGGGAGAAAGGCGGTGCCGTTGCGATTTTGGCAAGGTTCGTCGGACCGCTGTTTCGGCGTTTGTTTCCAGGGGTTCCGGACGACCACCCGGCGATGGGAAGTATCCTGATGAACTTCTCCGCCAACATGCTTGGCCTTGATAATGCCGCGACTCCGCTCGGGCTGAAGGCCATGCGCGACCTGCAGGAGCTGAATGAGGAAAAGGACCGGGCCAGTGACGCCATGATCATGTTCCTGGTGCTCAACACCTCGGGGCTGACGGTCATTCCGGTCAGTGTCATGGCCCTCCGCGCGGCTTCGGGTGCGGCCAGTCCGTCCGATATCTTTGTGCCGATCTTGCTGACGACGGCGTGCTCGTCGCTCGCAGGTCTGATCTTGGTATCGCTGATCCAGAAGATCAATCTGCTCCGGCCCGTGGTCTTCGCATATCTCGGTGGTCTGATTACGCTGCTCGGCGGCTTCGCCTACTGGGTGACCCGCTTTCCGAACGCCCCAACCGAAGAGGAACTCGCCGCCGGTGCGGTCATTCCGCCGCACACGATCGAAAGCGTTACCGACATGGTCGGCGCGGTGATCATTGTCGGGGTCATTGTCGGTTTCGTAGCCTTGGCCGCTTGGAAGCGAATCGATGTGTTCAAGACGTTCATCGACGGTGCGAAGGAGGGATTTCAGACCGCCGTCATGATCATTCCTTACCTCGTCGCCATGCTGGTTGCCATCGGGGTGTTTCGCGCCTCCGGGGCCATGGGTATGATCGTCGACGGTATCGCCAAGGTCGTCGCGGCATGCGGATTCGACACCTCTTTTGTCGAGGCCTTGCCCACTGCCTTGATGAAACCGCTAAGCGGCGGCGGTGCCCGAGGAATGGCAGTCGAGGCCATGGCTACGCACGGGGCCGACTCGTTCATCGGCAAGCTCGCCTGCACGTTCCAAGGCTCGACCGAGACGACCTTCTACACCTTGGCAGTCTACTTCGGTGCCATCGGCATCACGCGGACCCGCTATGCAGCCGGGGCTGGACTGTTCGCCGACTTCGCCGCCATGCTCGCAGCGATCTTCTTCGCGTATTTGTTCTTCGGTGGGGCGTAGGCGGTGAAGGTGGTTAGCGCCTTATACCGAGGTGGCGGAGCGTGGTCTCGTGATCTTGAGTTAAGTCGCAGATTGCGTGGACGACGACGCCACGATCTTCCGGAGTGTAATAAAGGCCGTGCCTGCGCTCGCGCAGAAGCATCCTACGGAAGGGGGCCTCGTAGATGGGAGCCATCTCGGGCATAAGACACAGCAGACGGAGGCACGACTCGATCTCGTGCAAAAGGCGTTCCCCGCGCCCCTCGTCGGCGTCCTCGAGCCTAGCGTAGAGCTCAAGTAGGTCGGTCTCGGCGCGGCTTGTCCAGACTGGATCAGTGGCCACGGCTCTCCCTGATCCTCTTAAGGACGTCTCGCCACGGAGTTACGTTGTCCGGGTTGTCTTGGTAGTCTTGGTAGCGTTCGTTGAGGGCGGCGACGATCTCTGGATCGGGTGCATTCCCGTCGCCTTTGGTCGCCTGTTCGATGATCTCGGCGGCGAGTTCGAGCCTGCGCTCGGATGGGAGCCTCTGCACTTCTGGGAGGGAGTCGATAACCATGATATCCATATTACACTTTCTGTTGGAGTTTGTCAGGTGCTAGGATTCAGGGCGGGTTAGATCGGAGGCTCCCTCCGATCATTCTTGGCAGGAATCCGCGATTCCGGATCGATTCAATGCCACGCGGGAAGTGCTTTCCCCGAGTCGGGTGAAGACCTTCTTCATCGACTTGGTTCCCTTCTTGGCGTGATCCTGTTCGTCAATCGACATCATCGACCGCGTATTCTTCCAGAATAGCGCGCGAGACATACTGCAGTGCGGCTTCGCTGGTGGCGTGGAGGACGACGGGACAGGCGTGTCCGGCATCGAGTGCTTCCTTCCAGCGTCCGGCGCAGACACACCATTGGTCGCCGGGGTTCAAGCCCGGGAAGCCGTAGGCGGGGACGGGAGTGCTCAAGTCGTTGCCTGACTGCTTGCTGAACTCGAGGAAGCCTACGGTTAGCTGGCAACAGATTGCGTGGCAGCCGATGTCGTCTTCGCCGACGCGGCAGGTGCCGTCGCGATAGAATCCGGTGACTGGATCGAGCGAGCAGGGAATCAGGACTCCGCCGAGGACGTTCTTAGGCATGGTTAAAAGTTGTCGAAGTCAGCCTTCTTGTCGGTTTTGTCGACACCGAACTCACCCGGGCCGCCGAAGCTTTCGCTGTCCGAAGGGGGCGAGAGCTGAGCTGCTCTTGACGGGCTGAGTCGTCGAGAACGGCACCGGCATAGCGGCCTTGGTCGTTAGAGCTCTGGCGGTGGTTCTTTTGGGCGATTAGGCGATCGGAGTCGAACAGCGCTTGGCCGCGGATGTGTCCTTGGCCGGTGATCATCTCGGAGACTTCTTTGAGCCTGAGGTTGCGGGGCCAGATCTCTGCGGCGGCCTGATGGTTCTCGCGAACGCGCTCGGCGTCGCCTTGACTGGCAGCGAGTTTGGCGTCGGTGAAGCGTAGGTTTGAAACCGTGCGGGAAGTCTCTATGGCGGCCCGAGGTTTCGGGTCGTCGAAGTCCTTGGCTACAAGTCTCATCCGGTCAGCGATCTGTTCGGTCCGCGTGAAATCTTTGACTTCGATTGCATTGCGGAGCTGGTTCGAGTCGCGGACGAACAGGAAGACTTTACGTTTCTGCTCCAAGGGGACGGTGCGCACGGCGCCGAGGAGGACGAGTATCAGCCCTGGCTTGTTCTTGGATTTCCTGCGACGTGCCATCTGAAGGGAAACGTAGGGGGAGGGGAACAATTGCTCAATGGCAAAATAGGATCACTCCGGGGATGCATCTGGGGCGAAGGCTGGCTCGGCTCCAGGATAGTCGATCTCCATGCGGTAGGTTTTGCCCGGTGAACCGAGAAGGAACACTGGGGTCCTGTAGCGTCGGAAGATCGATTGTGGTGCCTTGTTCTCGGTCCATTGGTCGCTTCCTGGGTGAGGGCGATCAAGATCTCTGCTCCGGCAGGTGGCAGGTGCGACTGAGCCGAGAATCAAAGACGGAATATCATGGTGTGTGTTCAGTGGCGGTCTAGTCAATCCCATCGCTGGAAAAACCTAACTATAAAGATGTGCGATGTGAGGCGCACTGGTTAAACGGACGGCTCTGCGACCGACTAGCTATCCCTGAAACGCTAATCCGAGAAGCTCGAGGAGTCGCTTAGGATCGGAGGCAGATGTCTTGGCGAGAAAGCCGCGTGCGTGGGCGAAGTGGACATCGTCTTCTCTTTCGACACGGGTGAACTCCATCGACGAGTGGTCGTTGAAGCGACTGAGGCCGTAGCCTTCCCCTCTGCGATCGGGATAAATCAGGGCGGTGATGTCTCCGGAGAACTCGCTTTCGTCGACATAGCGAGCCAAGCCCATGGACGGGTCTTTGGGCATGGGGGTGGTGCGGGTGAGAAAGACTGCCTTGGCTCCGTCGCCGCCTGGGATGTCCCAGACTTCGATATTTTTCGAGATGAAACGCATCCGATCGGCGAGACTGCGGACGTAGCCGAGGGTATCCTCACCAATAAACTGCATGATGGTCCACAAGGGTTCGCCTGGATTGAGCTTGTCGCACATGGCGAAGCGGCGGAGCACGGTAACATCGATCGGCGAGTTGAGCTTGCTCAGCGTCTCGCGCTCGACTCCGAGCCAATCTGCTGTCTCGACTGGGCCACGGGTGTCGAACCACTCTGCGGGCTCTAGCCACTCGCAGAACCGCCGGGCTTCCTCGTAGACGCCGAGGTGCTGGAGTACAAGGGTGAGAGCACAGGCGGGAGTGCTATCTCTAGGAAACTGATGGTGGTCGAAGTTCATCAGTTCCGGTTCGTGACGGCCCCCGACATCGACGACGCATACCCTCGGGTCGTCGAGCTCTTCCTCGGTCGGTTCGCGCCGGACGATACCGACCTGATGGACATCGGAAAGGATGCTACAGGCTAGGAACTCGTCCTTATGGGCACTGCCGGGATGGGTTAAGATGTAGCGGACATTCACTGAGGGGCATGGTAGCGAAGCGACCACGGCTTGTCGTGCAAAATCGCAGGAACGTGGTCCGAAGGTAGCCCAGAGGAGTCAGAATTCTCTGACGAAGCTCTACGATGGCAGAGCTGAAACCACCATATCTGGGGTGATTTCGTAGTTGTAGCCGCCGAGCGAGTCGGGATCCATGAGCTTGTCGATATGCTTTGCGACGAACTCATCGGTTCCCCACCAGCGATTGATGCTGATGGAAAGTTCGATCGACTGGACCGTATGCCACCAACCGGCGGGGACATAGAGGACGTCGCCTTGCTCGAGCAGGACATCATGGATGACGACGTCGCGGAACTTGGGGAACTTGTCTAAATCTGGATTGGCTACATCGACGGCGCTGTAGGCATCGAGCCAGTTGGCGGCGACGGGGTAGCAATCATACTCGGAGGAGATGAGGCGGAACTGCTTCTGGCCGTAGACCTGAGCGAACAGGTTCTCCATCGTGTCGAAGTGGAGCGGGGCACAAGGACCGGGACCAGCGAGGAAGAAGTCGTTTTCGTTGTGCGCGAAGTTGTGCGGCACGGTCTCGTAGGCTGGGAAGTCGACGTCGGCTTCGAGACCGGGGAATTGGTCGAAGATCGGGTAGACGTTCCAATAGCCAGCCTGCGGGTCGGCGGCTTTAATCTGGGCGATGTATTCGGCGATCCGCTTTCGTTTGTGGACGAGTTTGATCTGTTCGTCGTCTCCCGTGACCTCCTCGCGCATTTGCACGTAGACTTCGTGGTCACCCCATTCCTTGGCGAAGTAGTCCGGGGTCCACTTGCCGTAGGCATCCCAGTGGGGGACGACATCGGTTTGGATCAGGGGCTTCTTACCGAGGTACTCGGCGACGAATTCTTCTTTTCCGACGCGTGGGCGACGATCGATGCTCGTGTTCATGTTCGCTTCTGTTGATCCACAGGGCAGAGGAGTATCCTTGGAATAGCGTATTAGAATCCGAGGAAATTGGCACGATTCTTCTTTCGTTTAGCCGACGAAGAGCGTCGCCATGACGGTCCACAGCACAACCGCGAGGGAAGCTGCGACACAGGATGGGTAGAGCTGGGTTTTGACGTGGTCCATGACATCGCAACCGGTCGATAGGCTGGACAAGACGGTGGTATCCGAGATGGGGGAGCATTGGTCGCCGAAGACCGCACCGTTGAGGATGGCGGCGAAGCAGATGGATACGTAGAGGTGGGTATTCTCGATTCCGGCCCCTTGGGCGGCGGCCAGAGCCAGCGGCAGGCCGAGCGGAAAGCCGAGGGCGAAGGTGCCCCAACTAGTGCCTGTGGAGAAGGCAACAAAGATGGCGACGACGAACAAGATCGCGGGTAGCGCAAACGTCGGAATCGAGTCGCCGAGAAGCTCTGCTAGGAAGACTCCGGCTCCGACTTGCTGGGAGAGAAGGCCGAGGGCGACGGCGAGAAGCAGCACGACGGAGCCTCCAACGACTCCCTTCATCCCATCGACGATGGCTTGGATGGCATCGACCAACCGCATGCCACGGACCAGGGCGATGAACAGACTGGTTAGCATGGCGATGCCGAAGGCCCACAGGACTTTCGGCGAATCGAGGACGATGTAGGTGCCGATGGCGATGCCGAGGATCAGGCCGAGCGGGATAAGGAACTCGGCGACGCTGGGCCTGTAGGGAGGGTCGTCGTTACCGAAATCTGGGGCTGCCAGCGGCTGGGCGTCCGGGCGGTCGAGGCCTTCTCCGGCTCTGGCGCGTCGGATCGACTCGCGCATGCCTTTGGTGATGAACGGGAGCTTCTCCAAGCTGAGTAACAGAGTGAACAGGACGGCGAAGATGGCGTAGAACGACAGCGGGATGGCACCGAAGAAGAATTTTATCCGGTCGGTATCGGTGGCGAGGAAGGCGACCCCTGGGAGAAAGATCAGGCCTTGGACGTAAACCGGCCAGGCGTTGAACGGGAGTAGGATGGCGATCGGCGAGGCGGTAGAATCGACGACGTAGGAGAGTTCCTCGTGACTGACCTTCTGGCGATCGGCGATCGGCTTGACCGTAGTTCCGACCAGCACCGTGCTGAGCGTGCCGCCTTGGAAGAAGATGATGCCGAGGAACCAGGTGACCAGCTTGGCCGAGATCGGGCCGCGAACCAGTGTGCGGCTGGCCCAGTCAGCGAAGGCGCGAGCGGCTCCGCTTCGGGCCCAAATGCCGAGCATACCGCCAAGAAGCCAGAGATAGAGGATCAGAATGGTCGCGCCCTTGGCCGTGCCGATCGCAGGGATCAAGGAGTCGTTGAGAATGTCCCATCGCGCCATGACCAGCGACGAGGAGATCACCCCGCAGGCGAGAGCGGAAATCGGTTCGCGCAGGGCGAAGCACATGGCGACAGCGAAGAATGCCGGGAGCAGGGAGAAGACTCCCCAGTGTCGTGCGGCGGTAAGTTCGATGAGACCTTCGCCATCGCGTGGCTTGATCAGCTCTTTCGAGATCGGCTCGCCATCGACCTCAGGAACCTCAGACAGGGTCGAACCTCGGGCCGCCCAGAGAGACGAAGCAGATTCAGGAATAGGAATGGCATCGACGACGGCGCCTTCCTCGATGGGGGCCGACTTGACCTCCCAGCGTGGCGACGTCTTCAGGCCAGCCAGGATGGATGCCGTCATACCGAGGAGGAAGATCCAAAAGGCTGGACGCGCGAGGATCGGTCTGGGAGAATTGCTGTTGCTCATGGGTGAGGAAGTCGGCCCATCCTCTCCACATCAGGATTGAAAGCAAGTTTAGACGCGGGTTTCGGCCTTTCCTCCAGACTGGGGGCGAGTCAGGTTGCTTCGCTATGGAATCTCAGTTCCTGGGGGCGGCAATTCCGGTGGAGTTGGCGTCATATTGGATAGCGAGGCTTTAATTTCGGCCAGTTCCGTCCGCACGGCGCTAAGTTCCTCCAAGATTTCTTCCTCTCTCCGCCTCTCCTCGCTCTCATCAGGCTCGTCGAACCAATTGGCAAGATAGCCGGTCATCGATCCGAATAGCTCTATCCCGAAAAGCATTAAGCAAATAGCAACGATCCTCCCCATTACAGTTGCCGGGAAGAAGTCGCCATAGCCTACAGTGGTCATTGTGACGAAGGCCCACCAAATTGCATCAGGTCCAGTTTGGATATTACCGGTGCTGTGCTCGAACTCAAGGACTAGAAGAGCACCGACGACTACCCCAATCAAACAGAGCGTTCCGGAGAAGACTACGGCAGACTTTGCTCGGTCGGCGAATACAATACGGCGCACTTCATGTGCACTCCGAAGAAGTCTGATCAGCCGAAGAATTCGGAGCACCCGCCCAACTCGAGCGAATCGAAGTATGGGAACTGCTGGAATACTGGACACGAGATCGATCCAACCGTAGCGCATGAATTCGGCCTTGGATGGCGCTCGACAGAAAGCGCAGATGAAGTCGGCCAGAAACACAAAACAGAAGAATAGGTCCGCCAATTCCAGAATGCGCCTTTGCTCAGGCGTGACATCACCGAAGGTTAGGAAATAGGCAAGGGCAAGGGATAGGACGGAAAGGACCAGGACCGCAACTAGCCACGGCCCAAGTGCTGGCTCAATACTCCGAGTGGGCCTTCGTTCACTTTTCGGCATTCACTTGCTAGGGATGCTGGTAGCAATAGCTTCCGGTTGTTGTCATCCGCATACACCGAAACCCCTTGGTCGTGGTTCCCGCGCACCTCTGAGATTCGCCTTGGCTGGAGCTACTAGAAGGAGCGCGGGATCTCGGCGGCGAGGTCGGAATCGATCCAGATGTGTAGGCTCGGGGGATCGTGCTCTTTGCGGCTGGCTTTAGGTAGCTCCTTCCCGTGCCCTTTCTCCGTAATTCTGCATCTGCCTTCTCGCGCTCATTGCTAAACCGCTGGAGGTTTGCCGCGTGATCCCGCTTCGCTGCCGCCAGCATGGCTTGCTCTGCCGCAATCCTAGTCGCTTCCTCTGCCACAACCACCAAGCGCCTCCTGGCCTTCGCATCTCTGGCGTCTCGTGCTTTTTTGGCCGCCTTCGCTTCATCTGGATCAAAACCACCCAATTGTAGAACCAGTGCATCGGGCAACTGGTCAAACGGAACTAAGCCCAATCCATACTTGTGCCGGATACGAATTCCTTCGGGTGTCTTCTCAGTTACAGTGACGTCTAGATACTCGTTACCATTCTTCAGGGTCAGTTGCGGTAGGTGGAGATTGAGCGCTCCCCGAGAATTACTCCGACGATTGAGAGAAACAGAACGCAGAGGATGAGGGGCTTGGTTATACCTAGCTTCCTGGCGCGATGGCAGCTGCAATGACAATCGCTACGGCGATAATTACGCATCCGGTAACGATTGCGACTGCCAGGTTTCCTTTCTTCAGCTCCTCCCATTCATCAATGGGGGTTGTCCAATCCCATACTTTCAGCGTGATCGCGAGGGCGACCGCCATCATGAGGGCTCCCCCAAATCCGTAGGCAAAAAAGAGAAGGAGGTTGTGAACGATAGGGGGCATTGAAGAAGGATGCATGGTCTGGGCATCCTAAGGCAAGGACTTTGTGCAATTGGCCTCCTTATTGCTGGCGACAGCCGGAGCGCTAAGGCGTGTTCGCCCGAAGAGGCTGGTGGGACTATGCCGACTGGTTGTCCCATTTACCCGCGCAGGCAAAAGCTATCTATCTACGTATGGAGGGATTAGGAAGGGGGCCGGAAAAGCTATTGGGGAAGGTCGAGTTTTGCGAAAGCTATACACCACTCCGTCCTCTCAGTGGTCCAGTTGGCCAAGTTCTCCAGCGCTTCGGTCCCTTCTCTGAAAGGGGAGCGGCGGGCTTTACCCGTCGTCGGGCGGTAGAGACCTTCTATACGCTATCCAAGTCAGGCGTTTGATTGCCATGTCGTGACAGCATGCCAAAGACAGCCGCAAGGCCATTTGGCCCAATCCCAATCTCTTCGCGACCGACGACTTCTGCGTACAACATCTCGGCATGGTAGCCACATTCTGCCACACTAAGTTTGGTGGCGGAATTGGTCTCTAGGGAAAGAAGAGCATTAAGGCGGTCGATTCCTATCCGGCAAGCTAGTCGGGTAGGATCGGGAGAGTCCGTAGGTTCGATATGAGCGGATCTAGATGCCACCCACTTGGCGAACTCATAGGACAGAAATGCAAACGTCTTAAATCCGCAGGGGCGCCGCATTTCAACCCTAAGCGCAGAAACATGGTTCACGGCACCTAGAATCGCCCGCTCCGTGAGCTTTGCCTGTATCTCTATTGAGATATCGAATCCTTCGCGCCTAGCTAGTGCCTGGGAGAAAACGCATCATTCACCCGCTGGAGCCCTACTCGGGGTCGATTGCGACCAGCAAGGGGGCTTCCGCGATGCTCTTCGTGGGCCCTGTGACGATCTGAAGAGGGTCTTGGGGGATGCGCGGTCAGGTCTCGTACACGGGCGGGCAGGGGGCCGCTGTCGCGCCCGCCAGATCCCGCCATGTCCGGTCGTTGCTACTAGGCGGCTCGGGATC
>Ga0209186_1000456_pt1 | contig 33426 bp, 18 predicted proteins | sample SidtaG_FD_187426 | JGI IMG/M metagenome (GOLD analysis project Ga0209186, IMG submission 187426) | Marine algal microbial communities from Sidmouth, United Kingdom - Sidmouth_Male2 metaG (SPAdes) (version 2) | ecosystem: Host-associated > Algae > Red algae > Unclassified | place: Sidmouth...
AAAATGCTATTAATTTATACAACGAAGTAAGATTACATTTATCTTTAGACTATAAAACACCGAATATGGTATATAAATTATCAGCTTAATTCAATTTTAACCTGTAGCCATATTTCAGGACAAGACAGCTAAAAAAACACCGTAACTAAATGACAAACAGTACGATTGACATAAACGAATCCACAATAAAAAATTATGTAGAATCGCTAAGACCTGAAAGTCTTGAAATTCGAGAACAAGTAGATATCGGATATTCTTATGATGGAAAAGTTGTAATATTATTTCAAATAAGACTAGATTGGAACGATGCTAAAAAAAAACAACATTTTGACTTTGCAAAAATCCGATACTATAAGTCCCGAAAAGAATGGAATCTATATTGGATGCGAGCAAATGGAAAATGGGAGATTTACGAGCCGTTTCCCAAATCTACTTATTTGGATAAAATAATAGAAATAATAAAAGAAGATAAACACGCTTGTTTTTTTGGATAATATAAAACAACATATCGTTAAGCAAATAGCACAAGAATTAGATTGCGGATTTGACTGCTACTACAATTCTAAAACTGAAGAAACTGTTGCAATTCCGAGTTTTGCGCAATTCTCGGACGAGGAGGATTTTAAAGAGGCTTTTAGTGAGAGTTTAAAAAAAGTAGAAAAACATAAAACGGATTTTATAAAATTTGAGACTTTAGAAAGTTTTGAGTCATTTAAAATTATGGAATCTTTTGTTGAGCAGTTATCTGACCAAAACCTAAAGTCTGAATTGGAAAATATTTTAGCGAATAAAAAGCCATTTCAGAATTTTAAACATAAAATCGACCATTCTGAATTTAGACAAAATTGGTTTGAATTCAAGAAAAGTGAGTTGGAAAAAATAGTCGAAAATCAATTAGATAGCGGAAAAGCCAGTGCCCAACACCGTGTATAATTAATTGCTTGGTCACTGCCGACTTACGAACATTCCTGCGGAATATTCTATCTGTGATTTATTTGTTAAATTACGTGCTTAACCTCGCAACTAACCATACACAATCACGCTGGCAGCAATGATCTGCGCGCAATTTCGCCTAGTTTATTTTTCGGAGATTTTTTTTGACTTTTAAGCTAGATAAATCAGAAAAAATGAACCCATAAAATCTTTGCATAACTAAGATTTTTTTACGTATCAGTCAAATTCTACAATATCTTAAACTGTAATACTCATATGACAAATAACATCGTTTTGACAAGCAAATTTCCGCTAGTCGGTATTTTATAATAATCATGACGTACACTCAATAAAATAAATATCATACTTTGAAAAACTAGATTCATCCAAAACGCTAGACAGGTTTTGGTAGTATCAGCTTTTCATATTTTGAAACTGAATAGTTGGTCATAGCTCGTTACAAACTTAATATATTTTTACTTCCTCTTTCGTGAATACAAATTTTAGTATATATTAGGGCTAAATAATTTTAATCCGAAAATTTAAACTGCATACGATTCTGCATACGTTTTTATAAAACTTGAGCCTATAAGTCCAGTAAAACTGTTACAACATTTACTACCTATGAGTTCATAACCCCGAGGTCACGAGTTCAATTCTCGTTCTCGCTACAAGTATAGCAAGGAAAGTCAAAACTTAGGTTTTGACTTTTTTGTTTTGCTAAAACATAGCTAAAACAATTTAACGATTTACCTTATAAAACATCAATTTAAATCAAACATGTTTTATTATACATCAAAAGAAGATCCCGATCTAGTAGCCAAAACAATAAAATACATGGACAATGTATACCGTTTAGCAAATTAGTAATGCCAAAAAACCTGTTCAATCTATATCATTATACGGCAGATAAATCTCTTAACGATATGTCCAAAGCCATGTTAATAATGTAAAACAAGAAATGACCATTATCGGATCGTCGTTTTCAAACTGGTTGAATTTAATGCTTAACTACACCAAACCATATTATGAAGTCGTGGTTTTGGGCACTGAAGCAGAGCTAATACTTAATGAAATGAACTCCAATTACCTTACAAATATTTTGCTCATTTAAAGCGCGGCTGAAAACAATGCTCCACTTTTAGAGAATAGATTAATAGAAGGTGAAACCTATACTTATGTCTGTATTAATAATAGCTGAAAGCTACCTGTTAAATCAATTGATGAAACCTTAGGATTACTTGAACAATGAGGTTTGTATATATTTATAGTTATTCTTTTATCGGATTTAGCGTAAAAGAATATCTATAACTATCTGGTTTTAACAAATATTCCTCATGTGGTTCTGCCCTGAATGACCATGTGTTATCACCTCCAACACCCATTTGAATGAGGTCAATATTTACTGTTAACTCATCACGCTCAATAAGTACATTAGTATGTTTTGCTTCTTCAATATTATATGTACTATATGGTAATACACTAAAATTTAAAGGTTGCTTCCCTTTTACCAATAGTCCTTTTCCTGAATTATCCTGAATTTTTATCCATCGTGTATCCATACGGTTTCCATATTCTTCAGGTACGGCATAACCATAGTTTAAGGATTTGGCATCTCCCTTGTATATGCCAACAAAAGCTCCCGTTTGTCTGTCTTGATAATTAGCTTGTGGTCCTTTGCCAAAATAAGTGACATCTTTATATTGATTAGACACATCGAACTGCATTCCTATTTTTGGAATATTTGGTGCATTTTCATCAATATCACTGGTGTAATCCACTTGGATTTCTCCATTACCTAAAATAGTATAGACTAAGGCCAAGGCTGTTTTTGGATTTTCAATAATCCCATCAACTTTTATAATCACTTTTCCTTTTTCCTCAGAATTTATAACGAAACCCTCAACTTTAAACCGATCTCCAGCTTTTAACCAATCACGTTCATTGGTTTGCTGTTTTGCTTTTCTATATGCGGCATCATTCTCCGTTTCTGGTCTCCAAAAGTTGAGCTTAATAGAGCTTTTTAAAAATTCGCGTTTGTTGAATTTATATGAAGATATTAAACCTGTATTTTTGTCCATTTCGACATAAAGCAATTTGTTGTTTACCGTAACCTTTTCTGAAGTTTCATTAACAACCAAAGCTGCTAATTTTATATTTTTTTCTTCTGATTCTTTAAGTTGAAGCGGTAAATTAAATTGCTCTTCAAAAACCACAAATCCTTTATTTGCCCATAAGGTTTCCAATTTGAGTTTTCCTTTAATATTAATGAAGAATTCGTCATCAGATGTTCCTCTAGGCGAATTAAAAGGAATTTTTACTTTTTCAGATTGAAAGGGTTGCGTAACCAATGTCTCTAAGTTTCCTGATTGAACAATTACTCCATTTTTCGAAAGTTCCCAGACCAAATCATATTGTGATAAATCGATGGCATGATGACGGTTTAGTAGTTCAAACTCACCATTCAAACTATTAATTTCTGAAATAACAACAGGTTGATTGACCTTTTTACATTCAAAAATCTCTGGTTTTGGTGTTCTGTCTGAAGCAATAATGCCATTTAAACAAAAGCTTCCAGAATTCGGAGTATCTCCAAAATCTCCTCCATAGGCTAAAAATTCTGTGCCATTTTTGTCTTTCTTCAATAAACCTTGATCTATCCAGTCCCAAATATAACCACCTAATGCACGATCATTTTTATAGATAACATCCCAGTAGGTTTGCATGTTTCCTAAGGAATTTCCCATAGCATGAGCATACTCACACATTAAAACCGGTCGGTTATCAAAACTTGTATCGTCTATTAAATCTTGTAACTCTTGTGGCTGAGGATACATTCGGCTTAGCATATCTACCCATTTGGGATCGGTTGGATTGCCCTTTCCGTGCTGAAAAAAGTTTCTTTTATATCTGGCGTCCGTTGCGTCACCTTGTGCACCTTCATAATGTATATATCTTGTAGGATCCATTTCTTTAATCCAACCTGCCATAGCCGCATGGTTCGGTCCCATACCAGATTCGTTACCCAATGACCAAAAAACAATACTCGGATGGTTTTTATCGCGCTCAACCATCCGTACTCCTCTTTCCAGAAACGCATTGGACCATTCTGGCACATTAGATAATTGACCTCTAATGCCATGGGTTTCCAAGTTAGCTTCGTCCATAACATAGATTCCGTACTTATCGCACAAATCATAAAAATAAGGATCGTTAGGATAGTGAGCTGTTCTAACCGCATTAAAATTGAATTGTTTCATAAGTTTAACATCAGCTTCCATATCTGCTCTCGATACCGTTTTTCCATTTTTATAATGATGATCGTGACGATTCACTCCAATCATTTTCACAGGATTTCCATTGACCAAAAAACGTCCGCGCTCATCAATTTTCAATTCTCTAAACCCAACTTTGGTACTTGTATATTGTATAGCTTTTCCGGTATCATCTCTAAGGGTAAACAATAAGGTGTATAAATAAGGACTATCTGCTGACCATTTTTTGGGCGACTTAACCTCGGTTTCAATCATTGCAAAAGCCACATTATCACGTTGTGGATAGAATTCACCAAAATATTTTTTAAGTTTTGTTTTGGTTGCAGTTCCTACTTCATTTTCTTCAGCATCCAACAATTGTGTTGTTAACGTCCAATCATCTACAGTTGTATTTAGAGGTGCATCTCCAAAATGCCCAACCTGTTCAATAAATTTGTCTGTGAGGTTTGCTATAAGCTCAGGACGTATTTGTAATAAGGCATCTTCGTAGTTGTCATCCAGCTCAGTTCTTATGGTAAAATCCCATAATCTTACTTTTGGGACGGCTTGCAAATAGACTTCGCGCTCTATACCGCTCATTCGCCAATGGTCTTGAGCTTCTAAATAGCTTCCATCGCTCCAACGGTACACTTTTACAGCTATTTTGTTATTACCTTCTTTGATGTGTTTTGTTATATCGAATTCAGATGGTAATCTGGTATCTTCACTATAACCCACAAATTCGCCATTTACCCATACATAGAATGCAGAAGACACGCCTCCAAAATAAAGAATTATGTCTTTATCGTTCCATGACTTATCAACTTGAAATGAATTTATGTAATGACCAACAGGATTGTCATTATGGTTAATCTTGGGGAAGTCGCTAAAGAACGGATATGTAGAATTAGTATAGATGGGTGTACCATAACCACGCATTTCCCAATTTGAAGGTACATCAATAACGTCCCAATTAGAGGTGTCAAAATCTAATTTCTGAAATTCATCTGAAGCTTCACCTGGTTTTGCGACCCAATTAAATTTCCAATCGCCATCTAAGGATTGATACCATGCCGATTGCTCTCTAATATTATCCTTAGCATTTTCGAACCTTTCATAAGAATAAAAAGTAGCATGCGCAGGTAATCTGTTTATTTGATTGACTTGTGGATTCTCCCAATCGTTTTGTTGTGCAAAAAACAAAACTGGCATTAGCAAAAACACAATAAAACAATAGTTTTTCATATCTTATAATTCAAAAAAATTAACTACTACCAAAATTTAATATTTAATAATGGTTATTTAACTACAAATGATTTATTTAAGAATACATATATCCCAAATTGTTAATGTAAAATCTAAGCTATTCTTAAAAAAAAATAATTTAACTTTTTTTTAATAAAAAAATCATTTGTATTCTCAAATAAATCATTTGTTATGTTGCTTTGCACTATTTAATACCAAATTTGTAACTCAAAATGTAAATACCATTAATATGAAATTCCACTTATTCAAAAACCTTAAAACTAAAACATTTGCGATTGCAATACTTAGTTTATTATGTTTTAGTTTTTCCAATAGCCAATCTAAGGTTGTTACTGGAAACGTTATCGTTGATGGAGCTCCTTTGCCAGGTGTGTCTATTTTAGTGAAAAATACTACGAGAGGTATTTATACTGATTTTGACGGTAATTATGAGATTAAAGCATCTCCAACTGACATTTTAGTCTTTAGTTATATCGGTTTTCTGACAAAAGAAGTTCTTGTTGCAGACCAAACAACTATAAATGTTACTATGGTAGAAGACGCTTCAAGTTTAGATGAAGTTGTGGTTATTGGTTATGGCACTGTAAAAAGAAAGGATTTAACAGGGTCTGTTTCTTCCATAAAAGCGGATGAAATAGAGAAGGTGCAAACAGTATCTTTTGAAAATGCCTTAGCGGGTAGAGCTACAGGTTTACAGGTAGTTTCTAGTGAGGGAGGTCCTGGTTCATCTTCAAAAATTAGAGTTCGTGGTGGTACTTCCATTAATGCCAGTAACGACCCTCTGTATGTTATCGATGGTTTCGCAATAGATGGCGGTGCACAAGGCACAAGTGTTGGTATCGGAAATAGTTCTACAAGTCCACTGAATTCAATAGATCCAAGTACTATAGAATCTATTGAGGTTTTGAAGGATGCCTCCGCAACAGCTATTTATGGATCTAGGGGAGCAAATGGTGTTATAATCATTACAACGAAAAAAGGTAAGAAAGGTAGAGCAGATTTTAATTATGAAACGTACTTAGGTGTATCCTCGCTCTCAAGAAAAATAGATTTATTGTCAGCGCAAGAATTTGTAGATTGGAGAAACGAATTTACACCATGGGATCCAGATGATCCTAACGATCCATTTGTTGGTGCTTTTAGAGACGAATTTGGAAATAATATAGACCTGAGAGATCCAAGAGTTGTACTCACAGATTGGCAAGATGAAATTACAAGAGATGCCGTAATCACTAATCATAAATTATCTGTGATAGGTGGATCGGATAAGTCATCATATGCAGCGTCTTTTTCTAAATTAGATCAAGAGGGAATTATTAATACATCAAAATTTGAACGTTATGCTGGTAATTTGAGAATAGATCAGACTATAACTGACCGTTTAAAGGCAGGTATGAATTTAAATGTTGGTTTTAACCAAACAGGTGGAGTTATAAGCGCAGCATCAGAAAATGCGAATGGTCGTTCTGGTATTGTGACTAATGCTACATTATTTAGTCCTGTTCAAGGGATAACAAGATTGCCTGGGGCTGAATATGATGCAGACGGACGCTTATTAACATTAAGAGATGGTGATGTTGCCAATCCAAATGCGATTTTAGAAAATGATATTAATAATGGTACAGCGCAAAATATATTCGGTAATGTGTATGTACAATATAAAATTGCTGATGGATTAACGTTTAAATCTTCCTTAAGACTAAATACTTTTGGTGGAAAAAACAAAAGATATTTTTCGGAAAAATTTGGATGGGGAGGAACTGCTAACGGTAGGGCATTTATTAATACTTATCAAGGCAGAGGAATTGTGACAGAACAAAATTTAAATTACTTCAAATCTTTTGGCGCACATGCAATTAATGTTACTGCGGTTTATGAACAACAAGCAACTTCTTTCGAAAGTTTAACAGCAGCAGCTACTGGTTTTGATTTACCGAATGTTAATTTAGATAATCTAGCTAGTGCAACAGTAACCTTACCAACTCAATCTACATTTTCAGAAAATTCTTTAAGATCTTATTTAGCGAGAGTGCAATATGATTACGATGATAGATTTGTGTTAAATGTAAGTGCACGTTACGACGGCTCCTCACGATTTGCCGACGATAATCAATGGGGATTTTTCCCATCTGCAGGGTTTGCGTGGAAAGTTAAAAATGAACAATTCTTGAAAGATGTATCATGGTTAAATAGTTTGAAACTTAAAGTGAGTTATGGAGAAACTGGTAATACGGCTATAGGATCATACCGATCGTTAGCTTCTGCAGGCTTAGCAAGTTCGATCTTTAATGGTAATAATATTACCACAGGCGTAGCTATAGAAAGATTATCAAATAAAGATTTAACTTGGGAAACCACATCTCAGATAGATACAGGTATTTCATTATCACTATTCAATAACCGTTTAAGCATCGAGGCAGATTATTATGAGAAAGAAACAACTGATCTTTTGTTAGAAAGACCATTACCTTCTACATCAGGTTATACAACGGCCTTTCAAAACATAGGTGCTTTATCTAATAAAGGTTTTGAGTTCGCTTTAAGTACAATCAATGTGCAATCAGATAACTTTAGTTGGACAGCAGATTTTAATATTAGTTTTAATGAAAATGAAGTATTGGATTTAGGTGGTGCCAATGAGTTTTTTGTGAGAGCGATTGGTGATAATCAAATTCAGGATGATTATGTTGTTAGAGTGGGCGAATCTCTTGGTTCTATTTATGGTTTACAAGTTGATGGTGTCTATAATTACAGTGATTTCCCTGCTTTTGATGGACTTAGTAATGCTGAAGCTGCAGCAATGATTTATGCTGATGCAGCAGCGCAAGGTGTCCCATATTATGATGTAGTTTACACATTAAGAGACGATGTTGTACTATCTTCAGGACAACCAAACAGAGATGCCTATCGTCCTGGTATGCCTAAATTTGAAGATCAAAATGGTGACGGTATCATAAATTCAGAAGATAGAACCATTATAGGTAACACAGTACCTGATCATTTTGGTGGTTTTACTAATAATTTCAAATACAAAAACTTTGATTTTTCTGTATTAACCACTTGGTCTTATGGTAACGATGTTTATAATAAGAGTTTGAGACGAGGAACAATTCAGGAAATACCATATTTTAATAAATATGGTAGCGTTAGAGATCGATGGACGCCTGATAATCCTAATACTGATGTTCCTGTAATTTGGGGAGATGGTGATGCAGGTATTGCAGGGAATGCATACTCCTCTTATGTTGAAGATGGTTCCTTTATAAGGCTAGCTAATATTACTTTAGGATATAAATTAAGTGATGATGTAGCAAAAAGTATTGGGATTAAAAGTCTTAGGCTATATGTTGCAGTAGATAATTTATACGTTTGGACCAAGTATTCTGGTTACGATCCAGACGTAAGTGTTGGTAACAACCAATTAACTCCAGGATTAGATGTAGATTCTTACCCAAGAGCCAGAACATTTAGAATGGGCTTAAATGTTGGATTTTAATAAAAAAAATGCTATTTTTAAATAAAAAAGAAAATTATGAAAAATTTAAGTAATCTATTTTTATTATCATTTTTGGTAATATCAATAACGTCGTGTGATGAAGACTATTTAACTGAGGATCCTACAAATTTTGTAGACCCAAGTGCTTTGTTAGTTGATAGAGCTGGCGCAGAAACCTATTTAGTAGGAGCCTATGATGCAGTACAAGGAACAATAAGTTCTGGTGTGCCCGCAAATGGCAGTGGTAACAGTGGTTGGGCAAATCACTGGGGAACTTTAGGAACGGATGAAGTTGTTGTTCCACCATGGGGTGGAGATCGAAAACTCATCTATTTACAACAAATAACACCTACAAATGCTACCGTACGAGAAATGTGGGAAAATATGTTTGTAGCCCTAAACAGAGTGAATAGTGTGGTCGATAGGATTGGTGCAATGACACCTAATCAAATTGACATAGAGGATAGAGATAATTTTGTAGCACAAGCCAGATTTTTAAGGTCTACAATAAATTTTGCTCTTGTTAGCACATGGGAAAATGTGCCACTTATTAAAAACGAAACAACAAGTTTAGATAATCTAGAAGTTTCTCAAGCTTCAACACAAGAAGTCTATGACTTTATAATTGAAGATCTTCAATATGCAGAATCAATATTACCTGCAGAGCAAGGAGGTGGAAGAGCAACAAAAGGTGCGGCTCAAGCATTGTTAGGAAAAGTATATTTACAAATGACAGGTTTTCCATTAAACCAAACAGACAAATTTGCTTTAGCAGGATCTAAATTATTAGAAGTGATTAATAGTGGCGTTTATGACATATTACCAAACTATCCACAGGTTTTTGAATTAGATTTTGAGCAAAACAATGAAATGGTATATTCAATTGGTATGGATGGTCCAGGGAAAAATGAAGGTGGTCTTTTAAGTACTTTTTATGGCCCTAACGGAAATGTGAATAATGGTGGAGGCTGGGGAACTTGTTTCATCAACCAAGGTTTTGAAGCAAGCTATGATAGAGAAGACATTCGTTTACTAAATAATGTGGCTAAGCACAACGCTAATGCTTGGTCTCCAGAAGATGGAATGAACAATCCGGATGCGTGGACAGTTAATATAAACCAATGGAGAGGTTGGAAATGGCATGCATCTCAAGATGGTGCTTATCCAAACGACACACCATTCGATAACCCATACATCCGTTATGCAGACGTGTTGCTTATGTATGCAGAAGCGCTTAACGGCCAAAATATGTTAACGCAAGCTGTAGCAGATATGACTATTAATAGGTTAAGAAGCCGTGCAAGGATGACACCTAATGCGGTTCCGGCCATGGTAGTAGGCTCTCAAAGTCAAAATTCTGATGAAATATTAGATGAAAGACGTAAAGAACTTTGTTTTGAAGGTTGGAGACGCAACGATTTAATACGATTTGGAAAATACCAAGAAGCTATTACTGGTATTACTCAAGGAGGTCCTAACGCTGGTGATCCAGGTACCGAGTATCAGGATTTTGAAATCAGATGGCCAATACCGAATTCAGAAATTCAAATCAATCCTAATTTAGACCAAAATCCAGGATATTAATAATTAAAGTATAATATTTATTATGAAAAAAAATAAAATCAATAGGATACTTGGCTTTGCTTCTATACTATTTGCAATAGCATTTATTGCTTCTAGCTGCGAAACAGATTCTAACGTATTAGATGGTATAAGAGAGGTTTCTTTTAAAGCTACCGCTAATAAATTGTTAATAACAGAAGGTGATGCTATTACTTACAAAGATTCTTCATTAAGTGTAGAGTCAAGACTTTGGACTTTTGAAGGGGGAGATATAACTGCTTCCGAACAAGAAGAAATCTCCGTGACTTATAACGATCCTTCTCCCTCTACAGGTACAGGTACTAATAGAATCAATCAAGGATTTTCGACCAATTTAGAGATTATGCATCCAGATGGTTCTGTAGAAAGTAATTTATTCAAGGTAAAGGTGTTTAAAATAGTTGAGCCAGAGTTTATTGCTGATAGAACAACAGACATGTTTGGAAGTACCATTCAATTTTTTGATCAAACACTAGATGGTCAGTCAACATTTGATGAAGCTAGATTAGACGATACTGTATTTTGGGAATTTGAAGGTGGTTCACCTGCAACAAGTACAGAAAGAAATCCATTTGTAACTTATGATACTCCTGGTACGTACGATGTAAAATTAACAGTTGGAAGAAGTGTACCTGAAAGTATGGGTACAACAACAGTTGAGGATTTTATAAACATTACACTTTTGCCGCCATGTGATAATTCTGTTAATTTAGTAGATTGTGGAGATAATGATGGTGAAGGCGATTCAATTGTAGATTGGCAGGCATTGTTAACATCTGGTCCTGATAGGACGGATAGGCTTTCCGTATCTACAGAGAGAGCATCAGATGGAAACGGTAGTATTAGGTTTAATTATAATGAAGTTGGCTCACCTGCATTTAGTAGTAATGATGTTCTTTTTAAAGAAGCATTTGTGGTTGACGAAGCAGGAAACTATTCAACTACGTTTGATGTATACGGTGAATTAATGAGTTCTTCTAATCCAGATTTTGTAATAATCCTTTCTTATAGAAATGCAAATGCACCACTTACTCATATAGGTAGTACTGAAACATTTTATAGATTAGTTGGAGGTCAATGGCATAATCTAGAAAATAATAAAATGTTAAATCCAGGCACTTATTTTGTGTCGATGAGAATGTGGAATCCACCATGGCATCAAGATTTAGATGCAAATTTATTTTTTGACGAAATTAGTGTGGTTAGAAATTAATTTTGATATCTAAGTTTCAAATTAAATAATATCTTAAAGCCTGTTTGTGTACACAAACAGGCTTTTTTAAATTAGAAGCAAAAATGAGGAAAATTTATATTATGCTTTTTATTCTGACTTTGTACAACTGTAATAAAAAAGTAGAATCCCAACTAATTGATGATAACAGCACAAAGGAAAAACCGCTTTTCAATTTAATCTCTTCTTCAGAAAGTGGAGTTACTTTCAATAATCACATAGAAGAGAACTTTGATAATTTCTTCGCAATATTTAATTATGTCTATAATGGAGCAGGAGTTGCAGTTGGAGATATTAATAATGATGGCTTATCCGATATTTACTTTACGGGTAATGAAGTTCCCAATAAGTTATATCTGAATAAAGGCGATTTTAAGTTTGAAGACATTACCGAATCCGCTCTGGTTTCTGGTAAAAAAGGCTGGCATAATGGTGTTGTAATGGCAGATGTAAATGCAGATGGATTATTGGATATTTATATCTGTAGAGGTGGCAAACCAGACATATCTAGAAACCGAGCTAACTTATTATACATTAATCAAGGAAATTCAACATTCAAAGAACAAGCAAAAGCTTATGGCTTAGACGATACAGGTTACTCAATAATGGCATCATTTTTTGATGCTGATAACGATGGAGATTTAGATATGTATTTAACCAATAGACCTAATAAGTTTTTTATGGGTTATGAGGAGGTTTTAAAAGGAAAAGAATTACAGAACGACCAGTTTAGGGACAAACTTTATATCAATTCTGATGGTTTTTTTAATGAAATAGGAATTAATTCTGGTATAAAAAACAATTTCGGTTACGGTTTAGGTCTTGCAACAACAGATCTTAATAGCGACGGAAAAACGGATATCTATGTATCCAATGATTATTTAGAACGCGATTATCTCTATATCAATAAAGGAAATAATACTTTTCAAGATGAATTACCACAACGCTTAAACCATGTCCCTTTTTATGCCATGGGAGTTGATGTGGTAGATTTCAATAATGATGGTTTTGAAGATATAATGCAATTGGAAATGCTACCAGAAGATTACGAACGCTCTAAAACCACTATGGCATCCATGAATACCAAATTATTTAGTGATATGACTTCAAACGGGTTTCATTATCAATACATGCACAATATGCTACAATTGAATAGAGGTAATGGTATTTTTAGTGATATTAGTCAATTATCAGGACTGTCTAAAACGGATTGGAGCTGGTCTTGTTTGGGCAGTGATTTTGATAATGACGGGTTTCGAGATCTTTATATTACCAACGGTTTCAAACGGGATATTTGGGATAAAGACACCAATGCTAAATTTCAGAAATATATGGCGAGTTTACAAGCTAGAAAGAGCACCAATGAACAAAATGCAAAACACATCATCAATTTATTTGCCGAAAACAAAATTCCAAATTACATTTTTAAAAATAATGGCGATTTAACCTTTACCAAAAAAATTAAAGATTGGGGAACAGATCAAATGAGTTTTTCTAGCGGAGCTGCCGTTGCCGATTTAGACAATGATGGTGATTTAGAAATCATAGTAAATAACATGAATGCCGAAGCATTTATTTACGAAAACACCTCAGAAAAACTTCAGAACAATTATTTAAAGATTAAGCTAAAGGGTTCAGAAAAAAACACTTCAGGTTTGGGCGCAAAAGTAACTATTCATTATGACGCTAAAATTCAGTATCACGAATTTAAAACTGTAAGAGGTTATTTGTCTTCTGTAGAACCTTTAGTTCATTTTGGATTGGGAAAAACTACGCGATTAGATTCTGTAACCGTTATGTGGTACGATGGCAAGAAAAATGTTTTAAAACAAGTAATGACCAATCAACAATTAGAAGTAAATTACAATACCTCAATTTTAGATACCAATACAAAGGTAGAATCAAAACCACTTTTAGCAGAAGCCACTTCTAAAGTATTTCAAAATCCATTTATTCATAAAGAAAATGTTTATGATGATTTTAAAGATCAACTATTACTTCCTCATAAATTATCTCAAAATGGCCCATGTATAACTGTCGGTGATGTTAACAATGATGGTTTGGATGACTTTTTTGTAGGAGGAGCGAGCGAACAGGCTGGTGCAATTTATATTCAAACTGAAATGGGAACTTTTGTGCCTAAAAAACAAAATGAACTCATCAAAGATGTACTTCATGAAGATGTTGGAGCTACTTTTATAGATGTTGATAACGATTTAGATTTAGATTTATACGTGGTTAGTGGTGGCAACGAATTTGAAGCGCACTCTCCTACTCTACAAGACCGATTATATATAAACGACGGCAAAGGGAACTTTACAAAGACTAATAACCTTCCGGAATTGACCGAAAGCGGTTCTTGCGTTGTTCCAATGGATTTTGATGACGACGGTGATTTAGATTTGTTTGTTGGAGGCCGACTCATTCCTAAAACCTATCCTTATGCACCAAAGAGTTTTTTATTAAAAAATAACAATGGTGTTTTTAAAGACGTTACAGAAACTCTAGCACCAGAACTTTCAAGAATCGGCATGGTAACCTCAGCGGTTTGGAGTGATATTGACGGAGATAAACAAAATGAACTTATTGTGGTTGGTGAATGGATGCCTATTACAATTTTCAGAAAAGAGAATAAGACATTTAAAAATGTAACTAAAACCTATAATTTAGAAAACACAAGTGGTTGGTGGAATACCATTAAAGCTGACGATCTAGATGGAGATGGTGACACCGATTATATAGTGGGAAATTTAGGTTTAAATTATAAATTCAATGCCAGCACTGAAAAACCATTTATTATTTATGCTAACGATTTTGACCATAACGGTACCAACGATGTGTTTTTGGCAAAACATTATAAAGACAGGGTTGTACCGATAAGGGGAAAACAATGTTCTTCTCAACAAATGCCAAATATTTCTGAGAAATTTAAAACCTACAACGATTTTGCCCAAGCAGATATAATTCAAATCATAGGCAATAACGCTGATGAGGCATTAAAATATGAAGTCCAAGAATTTGCCAGCGTGATTTTAGAAAATGATAATGGAAGATTAAAATTAAAGAAACTTCCAACTGAAGCTCAGTTTTCAGTCGTCAATGGCATTGCAGTTCTAGACATTAACTATGACAATATACTAGATATTGTTTTGTCAGGAAATAGGTTTGAAGCAGAAGTTGAAACCACAAGAGCAGATCAATCGGTTGGCTTGGTTTTATTGGGAACGAAATCAGGAAATTTTAAAGTTATAAATCATCTTGAAAGTGGTTTTTTTGAACCTTATAATAGTAGAGTACTTCAAAAAATAAACGTTAAAGGCGCAACCTCAGTTCTTTCAGCAGTTAATAATGGCAGCCTAAAACTCTATACAATCAACTGATATTAAAATGGATTAAAAGAGACAAACCATATGTTATTCTAAAAAAAACATACGGTTCATTCAATAGCAAAAGACATTTTTATATTTACGTCATATAATTAATCTAAAAACATTATTATGATGAAAAAATTACTCTTATTATTTGCAATTTTTATGAGTCTTGGGGCAATTGCTCAAGATGAACTTCTTTTCGATGGTTCTGGAACAGCACCAGCACAACAACTTTTTCGCCAAGGGCCATCTTGGAATCCAGTTGGATCAGCTGTAGGCGCAATTGACGATGGTACTGGAAATATGGTAATTGAAATCAATAGAACTACTAATGCAGGTGCAGTTTGGCATGTTCTCCCTCTAGTAGATGGAGCAGGACAAGGTACTGCCAGAAACTTTGGTAGTGGTGGTACTTTTGAAGGACTTATAGTAAAAGTTAGAACTAACAAAGTTGGTGACGCTTCATTGTCTGCAAGATTACAAAATGGAACGGTTCGTACTCCAGATGTTATTGTAACTGGTAGTACAGATGGAGGAACTAGTTTTGGTCCATGGCAAACTATAATATTAGATTTTAGTAGTATTACTGCTGACACTCAAAGACCAGAATTTTATGTTGATGCTTTTGACTCAGCAACCAATACACCAGCTGCTGCATATCAAATCCAATTTGACGATATTATAGCATCTGTCAATACAACATTAAGTGTAGAAGATAATTCTCTCGCGACTTTATCTGTATTTCCCAATCCAACAACAAATAAAATAACGATTAATACAAACCAAGAGTTTAACTCAGTTACAGTTTATGATATTACTGGTAAAAGAGTGAAATCATATCAAAATACCAATGAATTAGACGTTGCCGATATAGCTACTGGTATGTATTTCTTAAAAACAGATACAGGCTTACAAGCTAAGTTTTTAAAAAAGTGATTAATAGCAGATAATCAACTTCAATTTAAAAAAACACTAGTAAACTAATTTACTGGTGTTTTTTTTAGCTCTATAAATCGCATAATCTATTTTGAAAGAAAAAAACCTAGCACCTACTATCTAAAATTATTCGACTAAAATCTTAAATACAAAACATCCTTTCCCTCAGGCTATTTTGGTAAGTAAACGTACAGTCCATCTTTTTTTCATATTAAACTTCAAATCATCTTTATAGCCTAACAATTTAATACTTCAAATTGATTTTATTATAAAGTTCACTTCCTAGATATAAAGTTCTAATTATAGTTTCATGCATTTCTGGCCAATCTAAAACAGTCGCATATATGACATTACCTTTTGTGGTAAACCAAATATAATCCGACGTATTATCGGCATTTTTGTTTTCACTTAAATACGCTTCAACAACCTGTGCTTTACACCTTCGCTATAAATTGTAAATGGCCGTGTGCCATAAATAGCTTTACCATTTATCTTTAAAGATGCCCACATTTTTAATAAACGTTCCTTTACGCGCTTCGGAATTTCTCTTTTAGCCTTTGGTGCAATATTCAATAAAACGGCTCCGTTTTTGCTAACCACATCTACTAAAAAATCGATGAATCTATTCGTAGATTTATAATTTAGATTACTAATGTGCGACCATGATTTCCAATCTATAGAATCGTCCGTTAACCATGGAAAATCTTGTCTTTTGCTCATTCTAGGACGTTCTAAATATAAAACTGCTGTTCTTTTAGCAAAATCATAAAACTTATATGTAGCGACAACCTCTTAATTGTTTTTTGCTACATGATTGTAATAATAACTCAGAAGATCTTTGCGGTACTCCTCTCCTATTACATCCATTTTATTATCAAACCATACCAAATCTAAATTGTATTTATCCACGGTTTCTTTTAATCTATCTAACCATTCTTTATTCAGTTATTCATCTGCAAAAGGATAAAATTTTTCATGTCCTTGGCTATTTGATGTGGATTTCTAGGATATTGCAAGTCTCCTTTTTTTATTTTCGGTCCATATAAATCTGTACAGTATAGGTTTGATGCATCTGTTGTTTCATCCCAATTAGGAAACCAGCCCAATAACTTTGTTTATAATACGTGGCGATGAATTTCATATCGCGCTTTCTATTTTCGGTTGCGAGTTCACCCATTATATCACACTTTGGTCCCATGCCTTTAGCATCCCATCTTGTTAATTTACTGTTCACATGGCAAATCCATCTGCATGCTCAGAAACTAAACCTGCAAATTTTCCGCCTCTAGCTTCTGGAATATCTTTGTTAACACACATCCGATGTGCATACCATTAGTTTTCGTGCTCAGAAACGGAAAACGGTCCACAATGACAATAGATTCCTAATTTGCATCTAATAACCATTCTGGTGTTTCATGCTTTTTTAAGGATTCCCAATTGGTTTCGAAAATTGGTAATGTTTCAACTATTTTATTTTCTTTGTTCTCTTTACAACAAAAGAACAAGACTATAATTGTTAAGAATAATAAGTCCTTTACATCTTGGCATATGTATTCAATAATTTATGAATTTTCAACTTACAAATCAAGGCTCCTAGTTTTTTAAATATACTTTCACTCCATCATAAAATATAATGTGGAACTACTTCTATTTTTTTATAAATTTCCCGCTGTAAGCACCTCGTTGGGATATTACTTTTATCAAATAGATACCAGATGAAAAGTTCTGTACAGGGATACTTATATTTCTTGTTGTTTGATCAACAGACATAGATTTTAATAGATTACCCAATACAGAATATATTTCTACTGCCGTTATATTAAGACTTTCATTATCTTTAAATCCAATATTTAAAAAAGTAGATGAAGGATTCGGGTACAATTTGAGGCCTGTGTCAATTTTAAACTCGGAAACGCTAAGTGGTTCACCTGTATCTTCGATGGCATTTAGACCTGCTGTCCACGGTGTACCGCCATTTTCATAAGCACCTATGTCTGGCCCACTTCCTTTATAAGGTTTAGGAAATCCAGAGATAACCATAGCTTGATCTACTACAGCACTACTTACTACTGGCATAAAATCTTGATTATTGGCATCTTCAAAAGGCGATACAGCAGTTATTAAATTATCTTGTATATCAAATTCAGATGGACCGTTTCCGGCAAACCAACTTCCGGTATTCGCAAAATTATTATATATCTTGTTGTTTTGTTGGGAATAGCCATTTACCCAAGAATCCATAGCTGAAGAAGCGTTCCAAATGGTGTTATGGAAGAAGTCTAAATCGGTATTGTTCCAATTCACTTGATAACCCGTCCAAGACACGTTCCAAACTACGTTATGGTGCACAACATAACCCTTACTGTTATTGTCTAAATAAATACCCGCAGCTTTTCCTGGTTCGTCATCAGCATGTGAGTAACTTGGTGCCGTAGCATCATGGAACCAGTTATGGTGTATTTCCGTGTTTTTTAAGGAGGCGTTACCTACTGTATAAAACACGCCTGAATCGCTATTGATTTTTTGTGAAGCTGATACATCGTTATAGGAAATTTCACAATTATTGCCTGCAACATACATACCATCTCTACCAGAATTGATAATCGTATTTTTTAATATTTTAATGCCATCAGCAGCTGTCCTGATAGGTGAAGCATGTATGCCCAAATAATCTGTATTACTTATATAATTGCCTTCAATTATTACGTTGTCTGCACCCGCCCATCTTTTAATATCTATACCACTACTAGCACTATGATTTATTGTACATCCCATAATTACAGTATTTGCTCCTAGCACTTCAATAGAAGCATTTCCGACTTGGGCATCAGCATTATCTAATTCATCAAGCCCTTCGCTTCCATGAATTATGGTACAATTAAAAATTTCATTATTATCGGCATTATTATGAACTTTTATACTTCCTCCAAAAAAATTTAAATCTTCCATTTTAATGTAGTCTCCAGTTAATTCAGCTACGAATTTTCGCGTAGCATATTCAACAGTGCCATCAACTGGCATATTTCCATCTACTGTCTGAAGATAAAGCATTTGGGTTGAGCTATCATAATACCATTCTCTGGCATAGTCTAGTGCTTCCAATTTATTGAATAAGTACATTTGCCCTCTATTATTACCTGGATAGTTTCTCCAAACACCAGGATTATGAGGGTTAAATGGCCAACTATTTGTGTTTACTCCTGTATGGTCTATTCTTGAAGTGGTACTGTTTGTAATTGTTCGTGTCCAACTTGTTCCAGAATGTGCACCTAAATAATAAACTAAACCACCAGTCCAATCTATATTAGGAATACCATTGGCAAGAAAATGAGTACCATCACCTCCTGTTACAGGTGTACAATTAACAGTCCAACGGTCATTATCTACATTGTTTGGCCATCTGGCTAAATCCATAAATTCATCATTGTGATACACTGTGCGATACCTGCTGTCGATACTCATATTTACATTAGCCTTATAAATATTACCAGTATGTACTTGCCAACCATTTACCGCAGAAGTAGCTCTTATTTCTACATTTTCGCCATTATAGGCTTTCAGAGTTAAGTAATTGCTAGCTGTTCCGTTTTTGTTTACTAACAAAGCTTCTTCGTAAATACCTTCTCTAATGAAGCATGTATCTCCTGCAGACATTTCTGAAATGGCTTTACTAAACGTTTTATATGGACTATTAATAGTGCCATTATTAGCATCATTTCCATCAGTTGCCACGTATACATCTTGGGCATATAGTACGGGAGTTAGTGGTAAAATTAGGATGCATAAAAATTGTAAAAATCTATTCATAGCAAAGGTTTTAGGTTTTGTATAAAATTATGGTTTAAGTTAACTGAGTGGATGTATAGATGGCTCTATTGATGCAACAAATGTTTTATTAGCAGTGTTTTTATAGGAAAACCTTTGGTAAGGCTATGTTTGAATAAAAAACACAATACTTAAAACTTATTTTAAGTGACAAATGGTAAAAGGTTTTCAGTTTAGAAGTAAAACTAATATTTTAAGCTGTTTTACTATATTGAACAGCAAAGTAAAATTTGAACTTTTTATAAAATAGTAATCTTGTGTTTATGTTATTTTAGAGATTTCTAATTGACTTAACATCCAACTACAATTTTAATTAGCCTATACTTATTTTATCTTAAAAAGAAAATGATTAAGTTTAATATTAATATAGAAAGAAATTTAACCTCAATTTAAAATTATTCATCCTCTAATTTCCAAGTTCTTACCCAATCAACTCGCATTGTATTAATAGAATTGTCATTTAAATCTGTTTGTGGTGGAAGACCTCCTAACCAAGTGGCCTCATTTGTCCATAAATCGAAAATTATCTCTAAATCACGTGTAAATTCACGGTCAGCATAGGTTTGCCCATTTACGTCTTCACCAACAACTACACTACCTGCTGGTTCTCCATTTAGATAAAATTGAATGTTCTTGGAATCTATCCACCAAACACCAAATGTATGGTAATCTTCGTTCCACTTTACACCTTTTAAGGGATTGGCATCTACTAAATTTGTGTTTATAAAATTGTCTGCATTTCTAATAGTAACAGGTTCTTTACTTGAATCTGCATGAAAATATTGCGAATTCATTTGATTAGGAAAATCTGGTTGGCAATCACAAGAAGGCTTTGAGTTGTTTTCAATAATATCGATCTCGTCTCTATTATTTATATCACCATTATTTAACCAATACGTATTATAAGCAGAAATGTGGGCAGATTTTATTCGTGCCTCTGTGTACATAGGATAACTTGTTTCTGCTGTAGAATGAATTCTTGCCGTTTGAAACCATCGTCCATCCGTATTAGTTTGATTCAATGTTGCTTTTATCCAAAGTTTGCCATCAGTTACACCAGAGTTTTGAGCCGATGTTGTCATAAAAACTGGCACACCATAATTCCATGTGGATTTAAACCATTTTGCACTATCCCAAGTATCAAACTCATCCGACATTGATTCTAATTTTACCCATACTTTGCCATCTGGAGTTGTGTCTTCAATGGATACAAAAGAAGGTAAATTAGGATCTATATTATTAAAGTCTTCTGCAGTTGGTCCAACTTCATTTACGGTAATAGCTACTGTTGCAGAAGCAGTATCGCCATCGGCATCTGTAATGCGATAAGTAAAGTTATCTTCGCCAAAAAAATCTAAATTTGGTACATACTCAAATATACCATCGGTAATTTCGTTTACATCTCCATTATCTACCGAAGTAATTAAACTATAATTGTCATTGTCACCTCCATCATTACCGAGAATATCATTAGCACCAACATTTATTTGATTTGAAGATCCTGAAATACTGTTTTCATCAACGCTGAGCGTATCGTCAACAGCAGTTGGTGTATCATTTAAAGGCGTATCATCATCATCATCGGAACCAGAAGGCTTGCTACAATTCAATAAAATTATAGAAATTATTAGATATACAAAAACCTTGACTTTTGAAATAAATGTTATGTATTGCATATTGTTTTCAATTTATATATTGTAATAACAAAAATAATTTAAAATAAGTATATAAAGTCGTTTAGCAACTTGACAAATACTTTACAAGACATAAACTATGGCTTATATTTAGTATTAAAGCGAATTGATGAAATCTTCAAGATTGACACTTCTATCTAAGTCCATTTTTTTTCTTATGCGATGCCTAGACGTATGCACCGATTCTACAGAAATCCCTAAAAGTCCAGCCATATCTTTACTAGAAAAGTTTAATTTTATTAAAGCACATATTTTTTGATCTCCTTGGCTAAGATTAGGATACTTTTTAAATATACGATTATAAAATTCTTTATTGACATCAATAAAGCGTAGCTTAAATTTTTCCCAGTTACTATTACTACTACTAGATACTGTTCTTAAAACTTTATTTATTTCACGAATTTTTATCCTATCGCTACCTTCACTAATTTTGGATTTTAAGTCCTTTAAAAATTTATCTTTTTCTATAAGCTGAAGTGCAGAGACAGCGAGCTCCTTGTTTTTCAACTCTATTAATTCTTGCTGTTTTTTAATTTCTAAAGCTTTCTTTCTTTTAATTAATTCTTTTTCAATACTATGTGTTATCCGTAGGTGTCTAAAATAGGCGAAACCAATAATAGATAGAAATAAAATAGAGCCTAGTAAAATAATTAGTTTGAGATTAGTGATTTTCTCTTCTTGCTCTAATTGTTTTAAGTATTGTACTTGAATTTGTTTTTCTTGCCTTTCTTTTTCTATACGATAATTATCTTTTATTTCTAATAATGATTGGTTTCTAGAACTTCTACCATCAAAAAAATTAGCATCTAATTCTTTAGCCATTTTAAGGTTTTCGAAGGCGCTTTTAAAATCATTCTTTTTTATGTATAATTCCGTTAGTTTTTCATAGACTAACGGTGTAAAATCCACATGACTTTTTTTGTCCTTCGAAACTTTTATCGATTTTCTGTAGTAATCTTCACTTTTATTAAGCTGAGACAAATTGAGATGCATATCGCCCAAGTATTTATAAAATAATACTAGATAAGTTGGCTCGTTGGTCTTAAACCACGGATATATAATGTCCATAAATTCAATAGCTGCTTCGTTTTTATCGTTTTCAGCTAACAATACTGCTTTTTCAAAATCTAGGTAAGCTTTGTTTCTATATTCTAGGTGAGCTAAAGGTAAAATGTCTATATTTTTTGAAAAGAACAAATAGCAGCTATCTAAATACAAACTTGCTGTTTCGCGATGTCCTAGTTCTCTATGTGTTTTTGCCAGAGAATAATAATAAGGAACTAAGCTTGATTTATTGAGATTTGAAGTTTTAACTATAATTTTTTGAAGTTCAATAGATTTTTTTAAATACTCAATGGATAGTTTTTCTCGTTTATTATAACTGTAAATTCTACCTATTCTATTATAAATAATAGATTTTAGTTTATTGTCCTCTCTATTGTCGTTTAATATTAGAGCTGTCCACAACGCATCATAAGAACTGGCGTACCTCGCCGTATTTTCAAAAACATATGCTTTTTCTAATAAGCTATTGATAGCCTTAACAGTATCTTTTTGTAAAATGTACGCATGATAACTATCTTTAAACAATGCAATAGCACTATCAGGTTTTTTAAATCTTAAGTCTAAAGCTTTTTTAAAAGCTTTGTCTGCGTTAATAAGGTCTTGAGAAAAGCCTAAAAAAGATACAAAACAGAACAAACCTAAACATAATAAGCTAAGTTTGGTGGCTAGAGTACGGATTGAAAATTGAAAAATGTTTAACATTGAGGAAATAATAGTTACCATTAATGGAAAGATAAAACAATAAACTTAACTTTTCTGAACTATTTTTGCCTCAATGTATTACACCAATGTTTGATTTATTTTTTAATGAATTTTTTATAGGTATTATTGATGCCTACAAAATAGATTCCTTGTTCTAAGGAAGACACATTAATAGTATTAGTGTATCCTCCAGATTGGATTAATTTACCTGTTACATCTCTGATTTCAAAGGTATCAAACCTAATAGTGTCTGTAAAAGATAACATATCATCTACAGGGTTTGGATAAATTTTAAACTGTTCTTTTGGGAATTCGTCAATAGACAGTAGTGCATCAATTTCTGCTTGACTTCTTATATAGACTAAAGTTGGGTCACTTGCGCCATCTCCACCAAATATGGTTGAACCTCCATCTGGTGTGTAAGCCAAATAAGCCAGAATTCTATAGGTTAAATTTGCATTTTCAGAACTCAACTCAGCGTTGGCAGGAATGGTGTAAGTTCCAGATGTTACTCCACTTGCTTCTGCTCCAGGAAAAATATAGTCATTGGGCTGAGCAACCGTTTCATTAGCCCAAGTACCAGTTAGGGGATCGACATTTGCCATAGCTTCATCTTGTAAGCCAGCTAAAATAAAGTCAAGAGAATCGTCTATGCCATTTGTAGAACCTAAAGTGTAGGTGATCTCTATAGTTATCACATCTCCAGGTTTAAAAGTTACGGCAGACTCGCCATTTATTTGATAATCTGATTTGTTAGACCAGCTAAACGTTGGTTCTACTCTCTGAGCAAAAGCTATAGAGCCCATAAAAAGTAATAATAAGAAGGTAACTTTTTTCATAATGATTATATTTTTAGATTAAACATAGAAATTTAAGACATTACTCCTATAGTTATTAAAAATTGTACTTGACAAAAACTTGACAATCAAATTTTACCATGTTTTACACCTATTGCTAAATTATTTTTTGCAAAACGCCAGTATCTGTCTTAAAAAAATAAATGCCATTAGACAATTCTATGATGTTAATCCTATTAGCCACTTTAAAAGTTTTGACCTTAACACCTTCAATACTATAAATTGAATTTTTATTTAAGGTTGCAGTATTAGAGACATTCAATATACCATTAGTAGAATTAGGATATATTTTAATTTGTTATATAATACATAATCACTTACGCCCAAAAAGAATTTATAGGTCATTACGAAAATTAAATACTTGTCAGTAGTATAACCACCAACGAATGTATTAGGTACTTCTATTTTTAAAGCTAACGCGGCTTCGTTATAAAAATCTGTTAGTTCTTGACTGTTATTTGTGTAGTTTGAAGGGCCTCCAAGACTTTCGTATGCAGGTTCGTTAATTGTTTCTACCCAAGCAGGTTCTGGTTGACCATTTCCGCTATGCAACGCATTGATGTGGCGACCCATATATTCGCCACTTGCTGTTAGGCTGACTAATACCGAACCTTGTGCTGTAGTTTGCTGTCCTGTTCCTGTCCAGAAGGGATGCAATTGACCAGCAATTATCAAATTATTTCTGGCTTCAAACTGATGCAGATTTGTTTGAGATGCATACCAATTACGATTATTTAGTCCACGAGAGGCGTCTTCTGAGGAATTCGCGTAACCTGCTCTATGAGGGTATTCTTGTACTTGATTTAGATGCCAAGTAATGCCTCCTGTGTTTCGCCCCAAAAAACATCATATCAATTCAAAAAAACCATTCCGTAAATCTGAAACTGAGTTATTAGTATCCCATTCTGCTTCTATCTGCTTTGCATGTACTGTAATAAATTTTAATCTATCAGACGTATCTACATTATCAACACTATGCTTGGCATTTAACGTTACCTTAACTTGAGAGTAAGTGAAGCCATAGACCGATAATGAAAGTAATGTTATTGTTGTTCTAATTGTTTTTATGAGCCGTTTTTTTTAATACTATAAACACATGAAATAGTTATTTCTATTGTATGCATCAACTTGATTTAAACTTGACAACCATTTAAAATCACCTGTTTTTAGAAAATACACTTATTGTACAGCTAATTTTTTTGACGTGTCTTTTTGTTGGTAATTATAAACAATTGTTAAGAGAAAAGAGATTTTCTTTGGTGCAAGTACGCTTTTATGTGCTGAAAATAATAATACTAATGCTATAGTGATTGTATAGCACATTGTGAAAATACGTAGTAGTGTCGTTCAGTAAAATTCAAGTCTTAATAATCGTAATAAAGTGATTGTTCAGTTTTTGTCAAGTCGAATAATATGGTTTTTGTTGATATTTTGTTAATATTTGAGATAATTAACATTAAATTAACAATAATATGAGCTCAATATTACGAATACGTAATTTCAAACGATATAGTTTAACTGTATTGATGTTGATTAGTTTCAGTTTAATCCATTCACAAAATAAGGAAATAAGTGGAACTGTAATCGCAGATGGACAACCTATTCCTGGTGTGAATATTATAGTAAAAGGCACAAATAATGGTACTACAACTGATTTTGATGGTTATTATCAAATTAATGCCAATACTAATGATGTGTTGGTGTTCAGTTATCTAGGGTTTAAAACCAAAGAAGTAACAGTACTTAACAATAAAACAATTAATGTTAGTTTAGAAACAGATTCATCAGAACTTGATGAAGTGGTAATAGTAGGTTATGGTACTCTAACAAAAAAAGAATCTACTGGCTCGCAAGTATCTTTAAAGTCTGACGATATCAATAAGGTTCAAGCGGTAGCTTTTGAAGAGGCTATACAAGGTAAAGCGGCAGGTGTTCAAGTTACAACTTCTGGAGGGCCAGGTGATGCTGCTACAATACAAATTAGAGGCGCTACTTCAATTAACGCCAGTAGTGCACCTTTATATGTAATTGATGGTGTAGAACTTGACGGAGATGCCTTGGGTATTGATAATGGAATTTCATCTTCACAAAGTAGTCCACTTTCTTTAATTGATCCAAACACTATTAAATCAATTGAAATTTTAAAAGACGCTAGTGCCACTGCGATATATGGTTCTCGTGGTGCTAACGGTGTTATCATCATTCAAACAAAAAATGGAAAAAGTGGTGAAGGGAAACCAATTATTGAATTAGATATGAGCACAGGTGTTCAATCAATTTCTAGGCATATAGATTTATTAGGGGCTCAAGAATACGCAGACAGATATAACGATGCTTTTCCATTTAATCCTGGAGATGCCTCTACCATATTTGAGCAAAGAGCATTTAGGGATAATGCCGGAAATGTTTTAGATATTAATAGTAGATATGCAGATGGTTCACGAGTCTTTGCAATACGTGATTTTAGAGATGAAGTATTTAGAGACGCTATTATTAAGAAATATAGTTTAAGTGTAAGAAGGGGTGGTGCAGATTCTTGGTTTAGTGGTTCTATTGGACGTACTGAACAAGAGGGTATTGTTACTAATACAGACTTTAAAAGAATTCAGTTATCTGTTAATACCGGTGCTAATGTAGGAAAACGGTTAACAGTTGGTTTTCAAGCCAACGGAGGTCGCAACGATCGCTCAGGTATTGTAAATGCCAGTCCAAATAGTAATGGTATAGGCTCCACTTTTGGGGTTGTAACCAATTTAACATTAGCCCCACCTATTCAGCCAAGGTTTGATGATTTAAGACAAGGAAATACTGCACCTAATATTGTACGGGATGAATCAGGTTTTGTAGTTCAAGTCGGAGAGCAAATTTTAATTAATCCAGTAGTTCAGGTGAACGAAACTGAAAATAATAGTATTGAGATTTTTGGATACGGTTCTGCTTTTGCTGAGTATAAGATTACCAATGACTTAAAATTTAGAAGTGAGTTTTCTATGAGTCATTATGAAAATCAATCAAGAGTTTATTATCCAAGTACTTTTGGTTACGGTCTATTTGTAGGTGGAGGTGTTGCGGGTATTAACCAATTTATTCAAAATAGATGGCAAAATAATAACACCTTGACATTTGATAAAAAAGTTGCGGAAAAGCATAAATTCAATGTCGTACTAGGGCAAAGTGTTTTGTCTAGCGAAAGTTATACAACATCGATCATAGGGCGAGATTTTGAAAGTGATGATGTAAACTTAGATGATATTAATTCAGCACAAGATGTAAATACAAATACTAACAGAGCGGAGAATGGACTGTTAGGTGTTTTTGGACGTTTCAATTATGCATTTGACAAAAGGTATGTTATAACACTTACTGCGAGAGGAGATAAATCTTCTAGATTCGCAGCTGGGTCAAAATGGGGTTTCTTCCCATCGGTTGGTTTTTCATGGAATATTTCCGAAGAATCATTTCTAGAAAATGTTGATTTTTTAAGTGATTTTAGAATTCGTGGTAGTTGGGGAGAGACAGGTAATGATAAAGTTGGTGTTTTTCAATCAGGTCTAGTGTTTGGTGCAACAAGAGCAGCAGATTTCAGAACTGGTATTCAGAATGTTAATGGCGCTGGCGTCATAAATGGCACGAGAAATAATGGCTTTTTCTTGTCGAGAGTTGCAAATCCAGATTTAACATGGGAAACTACAACTTCCTATGATTTAGGAGCAGAATTAGGCTTGTTTAATAACAGAATCGTGTTGTCTGCTGGCTGGTTTCAAAAAAACACTAAAGATTTATTATTAGAACGCCAAGTATCGGGACAGTCCGGATTTACCTTTGTATTAGAAAATATTGGAGAAGTACAAAATAGAGGTTTTGAATTTACATTTAGTACAGCAAATGTAAACACTGATGACTTTTCATGGACTACAGATTTTAATATTAGTTTTATTAAAAATGAAGTTATAGATTTAGGTGCGTTAGGGGAACAATTTCCTGTATCTTCTCCAGTAGGAACTCAGGTAAGTAATGATTTCATTGTTCGTGAAGGAGCATCACTAAGTTCGTTCTACGGATACCAATCAGATGGAGTTTATACTTATGAGGATTTTGAAGAATTTGAGGGTCTATCTCCAGAAGAGGCGGCAAGTCTGTATGCTTTCGATGAGAATGGCAATTTAAGATTTTTAGGAGGTGATAGTAGTAGCAACAGTTTTACATTAAAAGATGGCGTTCCTTCGTATTCAAATGTTAACTCGTATCGTCCAGGTATGCAAAAAATTAAAGATACTAATGGAGATGGTATAATTGATGATAATGACTTAAGTATTATCGGAGATGCTAATCCAGACCATTTTGGAGGTATCACAAATACGTTTAGGTACAAAACTTTTGATTTATCATTTCAAATGAACTGGAAATATGGTAATGAAATTTATAATAAGAATTTCTTCCCGTCATTAAATGTGTCCAATCAAACAAGTAATAGGTATGGCGTATCAAGAGATCGATGGACTATAACAAATCCAGATACTAGACAACATAGTATAAGAGGAAGAGTCTTAAATGGAGGTATAGCAACTGTCTCTGATTACATTGTGGATGGATCTTATTTGCGTCTTCAAAATATAACTTTAGGATATAATTTACCTAAAAAACAAATCGAGAGTATAGGATTGGCGGGATTACGTTTGTATGCAGCAGCTGATAATATACATGTGTGGACTAATTACTCTGGATATGATCCTGAAGTTAGTGTATCAAGTGGTCAAAATGAGGGTTTAACTCGTGGAGTAGATTTTGATGCATACCCTAGAGCTATAACTTTTAGATTTGGATTAAAAGCAACATTTTAAAAAAAGTAACATGAAAAAAAATAAATTTATAGTATTATTAGTTTTACTAGTAGCTTTTATGCTTACTAGTTGTGAAGACATAACTACAGAAAATAATACAAGAAGTGCTTCCTTTAGTACCCTAGAAGATTTAGAGAGTGGTAGGTTACCTAGTATTTATGGTAATTTAAGATCACGATCATTATTTAGTCAAGCTGGTATTTCAAATTCTTGGAATGGATCAGGTATTGATACCCATGGCGGGTCACTTTTCCCTGCCGAGTATAATGCATTAAATAACTATACTTACGGAGTTGGAGAAATCATTATCGAGCAAACTTGGGCAGAATTTTACACAGCCATAAAAAATGTAAATGCGTTTATTGGTCAGGTAAGAGAAACTCCTGGAAATGAAGATTTAGCAACAAATCTTATTGCTCAAGGTCGTTTTATAAGGGGAATGCTATATTTTGAGATGGTTAAAATTTGGGGTAATGTTCCATTAGTAGTTAGCGAGGATCTTTCACTAGCAACTGTATTAGAGGATAGTAATTTACCAAATTCTGAAGCAGAAGAGATATATGTTCAAATTATTTCTGATCTTCAATATGCCAAAGAAAATTTGATGTTTAAAGTTGGAACTAATGATTTGGCTTCAGGATCTGCGGCACAGACATTGTTGGGGAAAGTTTACTTACAAATGACTACATCTAATGAATTTGGTGGAGTTGAAGGCGGAATTGATGAAAATGGCAACCCAGTTAGTGTACTCACAAGATTTCAACAAGCAAAGACGGAATTATCTGGTATATTAGGGCAATTTGCATTAGAGGATAATTATGCCAATGTTTTTTCGGTAGATTCAGAAAATTCTAATAGTGAAGTGATTTTTGCTGTAGGCTTCGAAGCTAGTACTGAGACAGGTAGTGATTGGGGAGATTGGTTAGGCCCATGGGGAAATTGTAGACAAGGTGGTTGTTTTAGTGCTTATCCTATTAATATAAACTTTGCTTTTCAGTACTTAATGCCTGATGGTCTTGTATCAGATACAGAGTTTTTTACGTCAAGTAATACAAATTTAGAACCAGACCTATTACCTCTGCCTAATTACGATTTCTTCAATGATAGTTCTATTAGAATATCTGATCCAGTTATATTGATAGGCTTTGAAAATTTTGTGTCCGATGTTCGATTTGAACATAATGTTGCAAGGTTTCAAGCACAAAATTTAGCCAATTTTGCAAATGGAACCTTAGATCTAACACCGCTTGGTTTAATAAATAATCAAGAACTTCTAGATACATTCAGATGGCAACCGTGGAAGTTTCAAAAACAAAATCCTAACCCTAACTTGGCAGGAGAAGGAGGTATAGATTTTCCATATTTAAGATATGCAGATGTCCTATTATTGATGGCAGAGATTGAAAATGAATTGGCAGGTCCTAATGCAGCGATTCCATATATTGAAGAGGTTGCTTTAAGACCATTGAAGGATAAGGTTTTAAGAGAGGTGCCTGATTTGTCTGGATCGGACGTTTCTTATACTTTTCCTACTAATGAATTACCAGGTACTTCAAGGGCAGAACTGCAACCTTTTATAGACGCAAATTTAGAGGATGTAGATCCTAGCGACTTTATGGTGCAAACAGGTTTAAGTCAGGATGAAATGTTAGATCGTATTTTACTTGAAAGAGCTAAGGAATTGTGCTTTGAAGGAAAAAGAAAAGAAGACCTAATTAGAACAGGAAAGCTTACAGAAGTTGTTAATTCCATTAAATTTGGTCAAGTATCGAGTGCTGTTTTAATTGACGATATAAAACTAAATTATAATCAGGCTAAGCATGTAAATTGGCCAATTCCATTTAGAGAAATTAGTTTAAACCCTAATCTTCAGCAAAATTGTGCATATGATAATGGTGGCGATGGCTGCTTTTAAATTAAATAAATTATGAAAAAAATTTTAATATTTCTTGCGGTAGTTTCTCTTGTTGTATCATGTGAAAATGATACTTTAGACAGAACTGCTACTCCTGAAGGTGAACTTACCAGAATTGAAGTAATTTCTGATGGTAATCCAACCCCTAATATTGATCCAGAAACTGGAATTGAGTTATCAAAAGTATTCTTAACTAACACTGATGTAACTTTTAGGTCAACAACTAGTCTAGAATTGATTCAAAGTAGTTTGTGGTTTATTCCTCAACCAGACGCAAGGTCAACTGATACAGGCGATATTACAGACATAAATATTACTGAATTTAATACTGCAGCAGTTACCGTTCAGTTTTTGCGAGGTAACGAAACACAAATAGATAATGAAAGAAATGGATTTGTAATTAACCTCATTGAAACACTAACCGATGGCACCATTAATACAGCGACTGTACAAGTTGGAATTCGCCAACCTTTAAATCCAAGTATAGTATCTGCTCCTGCAACTAGAGGCATACCTACAACTATCCAACCTTCACCTCTTGGTGTATTAGGACTTGCTTCTACGGATACGGACACGCAATTTATTTGGAGAATTGTCGATGATGGGTTTTTCATTTTACCTGATGGCTCATTAGTTACTGAAGTAATTGTTGATGACTATGTATCAACTTTATCGCCTGTTCCTGTAATATTTACTGCCGTCGACGGATTGGGTGAAATTTCATTACAAATTATCAGAAATTTCCCAATACCTAGTGAATCTGAAGTCGTTAATTTTACCATTGATGTATTCCCTGGGTTTTTACCTAATGGCGGTGAATTTAAAGACAACATTAAACTAAACAGTCTAGGTAACGAATTGCGTATTCTATACCAAGGTGTAGAAATAAACAATATAAACGACATTCAGCCTAGTGATTATGTAGTAAATGTCAATACATCTGGGAGTGGAAATACATTACCTGATATTACGGTAAATAATATTACATCATCGGTTATTGATGTTGTAGATGATGATGGAATCCCTGTGTTAGATGATGATGGCAATCAATTACAAGCTACAGAGCTCATTTTAACTTTATCTCAAAAAATACCACCTTTATTCATGGATAATGTTACGTTAGGTTTTACCAACGAAAATATAGTATCTACTACAGGTGTACCATTGGCATTTTTTGAAGGAAGTGAAGCATTGAACGTGGTACAAACGGGAGAAAACATTATGCCAAATTCTTCTTTTGATTTTGAAGATTCAAATGTGTGGAACGGTGATGGATTCTTTTTTCCTAATCCTCCAGATACATCAGAACTTTCTTTTAGTACAGAACAAGCATATACAGGTAGTCAAAGTTTTTTATTTGATACTGTAGGTACACCATTATCGAATTTTCCTACTAATTTTGGTATAGGTGCAGCTGTAGTTGCTACTGACCTGCCTCTTTTAGAGTCAGGTGTAGAATATACATTTTCAATGATGGTTTATGTAGAAAATACTGATGCTGGTTCTTTCATAACTGCGTTTTTGTTGGATTTTGCAGTGTTTAATCAAGGTGCTCAACTATCATCGTTAGCGACAGGACAATGGGTTGTTATTAATGGCACTCGAGTGGCAGGTGCTGACAATCGCTTACTGATCCGTGTAGTTAATCCAGATAATAATACTACCGGTAACGTCAAGGTATTTGTTGATCATTTTGATGTGAGAGTTGCTGACGATGGAAGATAACTTAATGTATAACAAGTTAATTTAAAATTATAATTTCGAATTAATTATTTATTGATTTAGAAGAAAAGAGAGAATCAAATAGTGACTCTCTCTTTTTTATTTTACGCAACAAATACTTACCTTCTAAAAGAATGAAAATTAAGACTTTACATTCAAGTACTTCTTCTTAAAAGCCAAAGGCGAACAGTTCATAAATTTTTGAAATTGTCTATAGAAAAATGGCAGGCTTTCATAACCACAATCATAGGCAATTTGTTTGACCTGTTTATTGGTTTCAATCAACATTTTACTAGCAAGATTAATTCTATACTCATTAATAAATGTGAAAAATGATTTGTTAAGGGATTTTTTAAAAAACCGACAGAAAGCTTCATTGCTCATAGACACTAATCTTGAAACATCATCTAGCTTAATTTTTTGCGTATAATTTTTCTCTACATAATCGTAAACCTTGTCAATTCTTCGATTTGCCTTTAAGTTAAGATTTGGTGAAAACCCAGAGGTTGTTAATAATTCAATTGAATCGGTAGTAGATAATTCTTCAAGTAGCGACAAAAAAGTCAATAGCCTTTGCAATGGTGATTCTTTTACAATAGTTATCAATTTTTTTTTTGTTTTTTTAGAATTAGTCACACTAAACAACACCCCTTTCGATGCTTTCTTTAATAGTGTTTTAATAGTGTACAATTCATTTTTTTTGGACCAATTTGTTC
>Ga0209186_1000468_pt1 | contig 33087 bp, 23 predicted proteins | sample SidtaG_FD_187426 | JGI IMG/M metagenome (GOLD analysis project Ga0209186, IMG submission 187426) | Marine algal microbial communities from Sidmouth, United Kingdom - Sidmouth_Male2 metaG (SPAdes) (version 2) | ecosystem: Host-associated > Algae > Red algae > Unclassified | place: Sidmouth...
GCGAAGTATTACGGGTTATCGATGCACTGCGATTGAGCGATAAATGCGGCATTCTTACACCCGCAAATTGGCTCCCCGGAGAGAAGGTGATTATCCCTAATAATGTCAGCAATGAAGAGGCTATGGATCGCCATCTGTGTGGATGGGAAGAAGTTCTCCCTTACATGCGAACAACTTATGCTGATTAATTCACCGAAGAGGTGTCGTTTTTAGCAAACCAGTGCTTGTGACCGTTAGAGAAGGCTACCAGTGAGAGCATCACAGGTACCTCAACCAGCACACCCACAACGGTTGCTAAAGCGGCACCGGAATTGAGACCAACAACGAAATAGTTACGGCAGCGGCGAGCTCAGAAAAGTTTCGAGGTGGGCGATTAGGCACGCGGGCGCAGCTATATTTCTGATAATTATCTAGTCGAAAACTGTGACTGTAGCTTTATTGAAGCGGAGTAATTGCGTATTGTTTTCGATTAATTAAAATAATCTTAATTAAAGAACCGACGTACATGACCTAAATACCTCAAGAATTTTGATTTGAGTCAATATTATCTGAATAAAAAGGTATTACCTTAAAAATGCGTTCAGATACTTGCCCAACAGTCTGGCCAACTAAAATCCATTTATTTGCTAATAATCGATATTTTAGGAGTAATTACTATGTCTATTCGATCTTTAATGCCGTCGCTGTGGTCTAGCGATAATGGAAAGGATGTTTTTCACGATCTCCAAAGTGAGGTCGATAGGGTCTTCCATCAATTTCGGCATCTAACGCCAATGTCACTTAGTGCACCAGAGACACTACCTGAACTGTCTAAACTAATTCCTAAGATTAACGTAGCTGAAACAGAAAACCAGTATGAAGTAGAAGTCGAGCTACCCGGTGTTAAACAAGAAGATGTCAATGTCACTGTGCAAGACCAATCCTTAGTTATTGAAGGCCATAAAAAGGAAGAATCAAAGCAAGATAGGAAAGACTATCGAATTGTCGAACGTTCCGAAGGCAGCTTTAAGAGAGTAATCGCGTTAGGCTTTGATATTGAGGAGAAAGATGTCGATGCAAATTTCAAAGATGGTGTGTTAACTGTGGCGCTAACAAAGCCTGCTGACCTAGTAAAAAAAGCCCGTAAAATTGAAGTAAAAAAAGGCGAACCGGCTTAGATTACTGCTTGAGCTTGCGACATTTATCACTGAGTCCTCGAGTTACTCCACATTTTTAAAAGTACAAACAATAAGCGCCCAGAATATGGGCGCTTCATACATAATCGTTAGACATATACGTATGCTCAGTTTATTTTTTGTTACCGGTATTATTCTAAAGTGATTTGGATCAAAGCGAACTGCTGCAGACTGGTTATGGTATAGCCTTACTATCGTTTGAGGTCTTGGTTATGATCACAAAAATCAAATCGGACAAAACCAAAAATAAAAAAACAGAAAATAGCACAGAAAAGCAAACTCAAGAAAAGCAAGCCCAGCATCATAGCCACGCTGAGCAGTTTGATAATATTCTGATTTGTCTTGACAGCAGCCATGTGTCGGCCAGCGTGATTCCCTACGCTCAAATACTTGCCAATGCATTACATACAGGCATTCAGCTTGTACACGTTATTGAGCCTGATCATGCTCATGAAGCTCCCTTCGACCCCGTAGAGTGGTCGCTACGTCGACAAAAGGCTTCAACATACCTTAACAACATGAAATCCCAGTACCATCTGGACACTGAGAACACAAGCACAGTGGTGCTTGAAGGCGAGCCTGCAGCCGCAATAGATAGCGGTCTTAAAAATTCGCACAATGAAATATCCGTATTTTGCAGAAAGGAAGGGCGTGAACAAGGCCATATTGGCGGTACCTCGCGCAAATTGCTAGAGCGGAGTGTTGGGTCGATATTTCTGGTGCCAGAGCGAGCAAAAACTCCTGAGCCTGCGAATTTCCAACGCATAATGGTGCCACTGGACGGTTCTTCTCGAGCAGAGACTGTTCTGCCCATAGCCAGTAGTATCGCACAGCATTATGGAGCATCTATCGTTCTGGTTTATGCAGTGCCGCAACCCGACGTATTAGACGATACACCAGGGGATTCAAAATCTGAAATGCTGCGTTATGCTCTAAATAAACATAACCGTACCTGCGCACAGCGCTACTTGGATCGAATAGGTCGACGGCTTAACCAAACAAAAGTGAAAATTGAAAAACGCGTATTAAGCGGTAACGACGCGAAGCATCTTTTAATACGTTCGATAAGCTTACAGAATGTCGATTGTGTTGTTTTGTCATCGCATGGTGTTAGTGCACAGGCCGATGTTCCGTTTGGCGATGTGACAAACCATGTATTGTCGCATTCACCTGTACCTGTATTGATGCTTCGCGACTTGACACTATCCAGTGCTGCGTCACTTATGATCAAACTCTCTAATTCATCTGGCAGGCTTCCTGATGCCGCCTCAAATGAATAAAGATTTTGAAAACACATCACACAGTTGGTTGACACAGCCAGAGTCGCTGGCCGTGGCTCATTTCAGCAAAACAAACATAGTTTGCAGCACCGGTATTTTAACGTCAATACAGCGATACGAGGCGATTATTCAGCACGCGCTGGCGACTTGTCGAAAAATTGACAACAAACTGGAGCGTGTATCCAGTTGGATTTTAGATAACGACTACCAAATTAAGCGAGCCATTAGGCAAACCAAACAGGATCTTCCTGATGCATTTTATCAGGAGTTACCCAGCACAACGCTGGAACAGGATCGGGTTATACCCTGCGTGTTAGACATCGCTGAAACAATACTGCTTGAATCTCAGTTACAAGTTTCCCTAAGCAGCATCACTGAATTCGTTAAACGATATCAGAGTCAACATGCACTATTGCACGGTGAGCTCTGGGCTTTACCGGCAATGATTAGGTTAGGGTGTTTAAAAGTTCTTGTTGATAGCCTAATCAAGCTCGACCCGTCCCTTATAGGCTCAGCGGCTCAATCTGCTGGTCGACAACTACCGATCGACGATCCAGCAGAATGCGTAGCCCGTACCATCACTTCGATGGTCATTTTAAATAGCATCGATTGGCCAGCGTTCGTAGACAGGGCAAGCAAACTAGAGCGAGTGTTATCGGATGATCCTATCTGTGCGTATCACCAAATGAATTTCGCAACACGCGAAAGGTATAGAAACGCCGTAGAAGCTATAGCGAAGCATGTTGAGCATACTGAATTTGAGGTGGCCTCACACTGTGTTGAATTGGCGAAGGAGGCTGAAACCGGTACTCGACAGAGTCATGTTGGTTACTGGTTAATTGATGAGGGTGTCAGCGCGCTCTGTGTCAGAGTTGGCTGTAAACACAATCTGGTTCGCTACACAAACGCTCTGCAAAACCATGCAGCCTTGTTCTATGGTTCACTACTGACACTCAGTACCCTAGGTGCGCTTTGCCTGCCCTATTGGTACTTGGACAAAAACAGTGCATCAGTATTTCAGTTAACTATGAGCTTGTGCCTGTTGCTGATACCTGCCACTGTGCTCGCTGTGACAGTGGTGCATTGGCTGGTGCCAAAACTCACACAACCCAGCACTTTACCTGCACTTGACTTTAGCGGCTCAATACCTACGGAGTATCGCTGCGCTGTCGTAGTTCCGGTAATACTTAAATCGGTAAACGATGCTATCGAAGCAATACAAAAACTTGAATTACACTGGTATTCAAATCCGGATCCAGCACTCAAATATGTGTTGCTTTCCGACCCTGCGGATGCAGGCCAGCAATATCTTACAATCGATGTTGAAATTGAAAAACAACTAAAGCAAGGAATCGACAATCTAAATAAACTTCATGCGAAAAAATTACAGCCATTTGTTTTGCTTCATAGACACCGTGTATTTAGCGAAGGGGAAAACTGTTGGATGGCTTGGGAACGCAAACGTGGAAAGCTGGAGAATTTTAACCACTTCTTAATACACGGCGATGCCGAACCATTTAAGCTCACCGCTGGCGCGTTGGATTCCCTACACAACACCCAATACGTAATTACACTAGACGCAGACACTTTGCTACCCCCAGGTTCAGCTGCTGATTTGGTAGGCACGATGTCTCACCCTTTAAACAAAGCCAGTATAGATGATTGCACCGGCCGAATCGAAAAAGGATATACAGTATTACAACCAAGAGTCGAGCTCGTTCAGGATGTTGGCGATCACTCTGTATTCGCCAAAATATACGCTGGCGATAGCGCTATCGACATCTATTCTCGAGCAGCTTCTGACGTATATCAAGATCTATTTGATTCAGGATTGTATGTGGGAAAGGGTATATATGATGTCGTCGCTTTTCAAAAAAGCATCGAACAACGCATGCCAGAAAACCAAATACTTAGTCATGATTTAATCGAAGGTGTACATGGGCGAGTGGGGCTAGTATCGAATATCGTGGTATACGAACAATTCCCCGATACCTATCCAGAATACGCGATGCGACAACACCGCTGGATAAGAGGTGACTGGCAGTTACTGCCGTGGTTGGCTAATAAGGTACCAACAGCCGGTGGGAATATGGATAAAAATCCACTCAGCGTGTTGGATCGTTGGAAAATTGTCGATAATCTTCGTCGTAGTTTGGTTTCGCCAATTGTATTATTGTTATTGGTTTTTGGTTGGCTGATATTACCGGGTAGTGCCATCGCCTGGACAGCACTGGCCGTTGCAGTTATGGGCTCATTTATGTTAAATGATGCCTGGAAAGGTGTTAGCCAAACTATGACGCTAAAGTTATCAGCTGGGGTTATTCATAGCTTACAACAGCAACTACAACGCTGGTTTCTATCGGTAGTCTTTCTTGCAAACGATTCAATTGTCGGAACCGACGCCATCGTACGCGCGCTCTGGCGCACCTATCGTTCCAAACAACATTTGTTGCAATGGCACTCAGCAGCTCATTTACGTCAATCCATTCAAAGCCAAAGCTTGCATGGTCTGCACTGGAAAACGATGTGGCAGGGAACACTCCTGGGAATTTTGATCGCTACTGTATTGCTTCGATACAATCCCAACGCACTTTGGGCTGCCGCGCCTTTGGTGGTCTTATGGATAATGGCCCCTGAAATCGCTTATAGGCTGGGCAGACATCGCGAATTTCGGCGTGAAACGCTCGATAGTAAGGACCAGTTATTTTTACGAGAAGTAGCGCGCCGTACTTGGCACTATTTTGATACATTCGCTCGCCCCCAGGACCACTGGTTGCCGCCTGATAACTTTCAGCAAGAACCAAAAGGTGAAATAGCCCATAGAACTTCCCCAACAAACATAGGCTTGTATCTGGTTTCTACGCTTATAGCACGCGACTTCGGTTTTATTGGATCATCCGAATTATCGGTACGTGTTTCAAACACCTTGTCTACATTAGACAAACTGGAAATGCATCATGGGCACTTGCTCAACTGGTACGACACGGTCTCGCTCAAGCCACTAGAGCCAAAATATGTTTCAACAGTCGACAATGGTAACTTCGCCGTGAGCTTACTTGCGATGAAGCAGGGCTGTTTAGAACGAGCGAACTCACCATTACTCGATCAATGTGCTGGCGCTGGACTTGACGCGAGCTTTAAATTGCTTATCAGCAGTATTAATGTTGATACCTTAAACAATAAAACCGACTTTAAACATGTCATTCAGTTAATGGAGTCCCACATCAGTCAGCTTTACGCGACGGATAAATCATGGTTCCCACGATGGAATACCTTGTTTCAACAAGATTGGCCAATTTTACAGAAGTACATTGGAGATTTATTGATTTCAGAGTCGTTAGCACCTAAAGCATTGGCAGAATTGCACACTTGGTATGAACGATTTACCCACCAACTACAAGTACTGCAGCGCGACATAGACCGGTATTTCCCCTGGCTGCATTTTGTTTCAAACAACCAAGGCAACCATTCGAATTTTCACACCGAGTTAAGTGCGGAACTTGCGTTTAAGCCTATTCCTGAATTGATCGATATTTACGAATCAAGTATTGCACAACTGAGTACGCATGTTCTTGTTAAAGATGATACGCAATGGCGGGTATCGTTTAAGGCTTTATTAGTCAAATCACTTAAAGAAGTTCGTCAATTACAAGTTGATTTAGAAGAATGTGCTCAGCGCGCACACGCCATGGCTTATGCGATGGATTTCGATTTTCTGTACGACTCGGAAGCTCATCTATTTCGTATTGGTTACAACGTCAGTGCTGGTAGATTTGATCACAACACGTATGATTTACTGGCCTCCGAGGCGAGATTAGCAAGTTATTTTGCAATAGCCAAAAATGATGTACCCATTAAGCATTGGGCGCATCTTGGTCGACCCATATCCCGTGTTGGTAAAAAGCCGATATTGCTATCGTGGAGCGGCTCAATGTTTGAGTATCTTATGCCGCCGCTGTTTTTACCAGGCAAACGAGAAACCTTACTTGGTGAGAGTGAAAGACTAGCGGTTATAGCTCAGCAGCACTACGCAAAAAAGCTTAAGGTACCCTGGGGGATATCTGAATCAGCATTTGGTGCTTTGGATGCGGATAGCAACTATCAGTACCGAGCTTTTGGCGCTCCAGCGCTAGGGCTGCGTCGAGAATTAGACCATGACTTGGTTATTGCACCTTATGCTTCAGCGTTAGCTCTATGCGTGATGCCCAAATCAGCGGTGAGAAATTTGCGAGAACTGCGTGATCTGGACACACTTAGATTGTACGGATTTATTGACGCTCTAGACTTTACTGGTAATCGCCGGAATGCCGATGGCTCGCCGCTACTCGTTGAAAACTACATGGCGCATCATCAGGGTATGACGCTGGCGGCAATCGCCAATACACTTAATACAGATATTTTAACTACTCGCGTGTTACGGGAAAAACCACTACGAACAATAGAGCTGTTGCTGCAAGAACGCGTACCCTGGGATGCGCCTATTGAAATTGCTCGCAAAAATGCATTACCAGAAACGCCGCAAAACACAGCAACTGCATCCAGTATGCCTAGTTGGCAGGTGCGCACCGATGGAGATGTGCCACCGATTCAAATAATGGGCAACGGAACACTATCAAGTTGGATTTATGCGTTTGGTGGTGGCGCTTTGTACTATAAGAAAACGGCACTAACTCGATGGACAAGCTATCAAGCTGGATACAACGGCGGTACTTATCTTTACGTCGGTGTAACAAACCACCACACCAGTAAACTGCAACAAAGTTCATTGTTAACTAAGACAGAAAATGACTTAGAGCCAAACGCTCAAGTTACCGGATATAAAGCGATATTTTCACCGCACAAAGTAGAACAACACCGCAATTTTGATGATGTGGCGGTTCAACAAACAATAACCGTAGCACCCAATGACAATGTTGAAGTGCGAACTGTCAGCGTTAATAACAATAGTGATGAAACTAAATACATCACCTTAACAAGTTATGCTGAAGTCTCTTTGGCATCTCCTGCCGACGATGAGCGTCATCCAGCATTCAGTAAGCTTTTTGTATTTAGCGAATATATCCCTCAAACTAATGGAATACTTTTTGTTAGACGTGCACGTGATGCTGATTCAAAACCGCCCGTTCTGTTACACAAGGTGCTTTCTGACGATTCCGACGTTTCAATGAGTGGGTTTGAATCCGATCGCAACAAGTTTTTAGGACGCCACGGGTCTTTGGATAATCCACATGCCATTAAGCACGGTTTAAGCGGCAGTGTTGGCTGGACTCAAGATGCAATCATGTCTGTGCAGGTGAGAATTAAATTAAACCCTGCGGAACAAAAACAAATTGCATTCTTAACCATAGCAGCAGCAAGCCGCCACGAAGTATTAGAAATTGCCAGTCGATATCCTGCTCCTACTCTAGATTGGCTAATACAAAATGCGCATATAGCAGTATCGCATGAGATCAGTCAGCTCGAGATTGGGCTTAACTCTCTCCCTATATTGCAAACATTGGTATCCGCTCTTTTGCATCGTGTTTCCGTTTTGCGAGTTCATGAAGGTGATTCAGCAAGACTTTCCGCCAGTCAAACTCTGCTTTGGCAATTTGGCATATCAGGCGACCTGCCAATATTGCTCCTTAACATGGGCCATCACGAAACCAGTGGAATATTGGAGAGGCTCATACGAGCGCAACAGTTATGGCGACGAAAAGGGGTGGAGTTTGATCTTGTTATTATGCGCAATGATCTTGCTGGCTATGAAGAACCAATACGCGACCAGATTCTCTCAATTCTTCGAGATGTCAACGTCTATGGTTTTCTTGGCCAAAAGGGTGGAATTCATTTACTTTCTGCCGATCATATTGCCCCTGATTTACGAAATTCGATTAAATCTCAGGCGTCTGTCGTCTTGCAAGACAATAACCTCACACTGGAGCAACAGCTAGAGCGATTGTGGCAACCGAGTAAAGTACCGCCATTATTCAACCCGCTACCCAATCAGTCGTATTTACCAATTACTGATTTGCAGCGTCCTCTCAATTTATTGTTTGACAACGGAATTGGTGGATTTGACTCGAACAGCGGTAACTACGTTGTGCATATGGAGCCTGGCGAGTCAACGCCAGCTCCATGGTGCAATGTCATTGCTAATAAAGATTTTGGTACTGTTGTAAATGAATCGGGGCTCGGGTTTACATGGCATGGTAATAGTGGAGAATATCGACTATCACCTTGGGCAAATGACCCGGTTGCGGATGTCTGTGCAGAAGTATTGTACCTGCGAGACGAGATGAGTGCGGATAAATGGACCGTTACGCCAGAGCCCCTTGGACAAGCAAATAGTGTTCAAGTGACGCATGCACCGGGATTCACGCGGTGGCAGCAGAACAGTCATGGACTGGAACAGTCGCTTGAGACATCGGTAGCTGTGAGTGACCCCGTTAAGCTGATCACCTTGCAGCTTAAAAACCGATCTGATATACCGCGCAGAATCACCGCTACTTACTACGTTGACTGGTGCCTGGGAGCGGTTAGCAGTCAATCCAGGCCGCATGTGCGTGCAAATTATGATACCGAACTGAAGACAGTGTTTGCTAGCAATGCGTGGAATCCTGAATTTTCCGATTGCGTTGCATTTGTATTCGCGACCTTGCAACCGCACAGTGTGTCAGGCGATAGAGGTGATTTTCTTGGAGCACAACGCAACATCGCACGACCTCAGGGAATCGATCGATGGGATTTAGGTGGTCATTTCTCACCCACGGCAGACCCTTGTGCAGCCTTTCAAGTTCATATTGATATCGCACCTGGCGAAACTGAAGAAGTTGTATTTGTACTTGGCGCAGCTCAAACGAAACGCGAAGCAAAAGAAGTAATCTCTCGCCTGCAATCCAATAACAGCTGTATGGCAGCGGCGGATGCTGCGAAAACCTACTGGGAGTCTCGTCTTGATTCTCTGCAGGTAAAATCACCTGATGCTGCATTCAATTTAATGATCAATCGCTGGTTACCTTACCAAGTGATGTCTTGCAGACTCTTTGCACGAGCTGGTTATTATCAGGCTGGCGGAGCTTTTGGATTTCGCGACCAGTTACAAGACGTACTATCGCTATTGATCTATGAGCCTCATTTAGCGCGAGTCCAAATCATTGAAGCTGCCAAACATCAGTTTGAACAGGGAGATGTGTTGCACTGGTGGCACCCACCGTCAGGCAGGGGTGTACGGACCAGGTGTTCTGATGATTATCTATGGCTAGCCTATGTGGTAGCTCGTTATATAAAAGCAACTGGTGATTACAACATTCTTGATGTGGAAGTACCATTTCTTCGCGCGTCGCCATTGCATAGCGACGAACATGATCGATATGCCCTATATCCGACAGGGGAGATCGGCACTATCTATACACACTGTTGTCGTTCCTTGCAGTTTATGCAAACTTTGGGTGCGCATGGGCTGCCTTTAATAGGCGATGGAGACTGGAATGATGGAATGAATCGCGTTGGTCAGCATGGCTTAGGCGAAAGTGTTTGGCTGGCGTGGTTTCAGATATCAACAATCAATTTATTCAAACCTATTTTTGTGTACAAAGATGATGAAGAACTGGCCAAACATTTAACGCAATATACTGATGACTTAAAAACGGCTGTTGAAGCCAATGCATGGGATGGCGACTGGTATATCAGGGCTTTTGATGACGAAGGCGTCGCTTGGGGTTCCTCAAAAAACGATGAGTGTAAAATAGATTCACTATCTCAGACGTGGGCCGTCTTATCGGGGGCCGCTGATGAATTTCGAGCTAAAAAAGCCATGACGACTGCTGCGTCCTTGCTCGTCGATGCCGAGCATCGGCTTGTTCGATTACTCGCACCTCCATTTGAAAATACACCGCGAGATCCAGGATACATAAAGGCCTATCCACCCGGTGTTAGAGAAAACGGTGGTCAGTATTCACACGCAGCTGCTTGGTTTGGCATGGCTGCCGCCGCTATAGGTGAGGGTGAACTGGCATTACAAACTTTCGATAGTATTTGCCCCACAAAGCGCTGTTCGAGCATGGAATCCACGCTGCACTATGCTAGAGAACCGTACGTGGTGCCAGGTGATATCAGTGGCTCAACAAGCGATCCGGGAAAGGGTGGCTGGTCGTGGTATACCGGTGCTGCATCGTGGGTGTGGCAATTGGGTGTACACAGTATGCTTGGTATTAATTTTGCGCAAAATGGTATTACCGTTGAGCCTTGTTTATCTAAGCAGTGGGACCACATCGAAGTCATTATTCGACATAATTCGGCAACTATTTCGCTGCGTATCGAAAACCCGGATGCGGTTTGTACAGGTGATCTAAAGCTCCTTGTAGATGGGCAGGCTCATCATGAACAGCTTATTGAATTTCCAGAGAAGAACAAAATAAAACGTGTGGTCGTGCTAATGACAAAACCATAGAAAAGTTAGCCAGTGTGATTGACTCGGACGGCAATAGCTGTAGATTATCGCAGCAATAGTTCCATTATTGCGACTATGTTTTTATAAGCCAGCAGCATTCAGAATTGATACAAGTCAACAGTCATTTATTCAAATAGGGTCGAAATATTACATGCTAATGTTTTCACTATATGCAATTTAAAGCAATTAGGGGTTCATGGATAAAATACTGGTGGCTGTTGATGGTTCTCCACATGCATACAATGCCTTGGGTATTACTGCACCACTGGCAAAGCAAAATAATGAAATCCACTCTCGTAGCGGCAATCTTATCAGCAATAATCGTGCTTTGTGTGTTGGTACCTTCGTTTTGTGTTGCTGATGCGTCTGACACACGGCTGCATTAGACTCTATCCGGACGACATTGCAAGCCTGTACAAACAATTGCCGATAGGGTCGACGGTAAAGATTGAACATGAGCCAGTAAAAGTTGGGTGGTACGCCGGGAAATTGTATATCGAGATATATCAGCCTTCATCCGAAATGCAGATATCAGACAGTCATCTTCACAACATGGCCATGAACCTTGTAAGCAAAGCACTAGATGAGCGGCCAGTAACAACCGGGTTTTCCAGCAAGATCCGTCAAGCTGTAAAGAACAAAAGTGGAATACCGGTTGCGCCCTGCAGCTTGTTTAAATCACTCTTAGTTGCACACCACGTTGACACAGATAGCACGAAAAACGCTGTTAATACTGTTCTTGTTTTGATACTTCAATTGAAAAAACACATACCGCACTCCACATTGAATTAGAGGCTAAATTGTTACGCTATTGGGCATTGTGTATTTTGATATTGATCAGCTCTCTTAGCTTGGTAATTAATCTCTGGAATCAATTTTTCCCGATTCGGTTTTTAAAGCCGTTAGCGTGGATTGAATGTGTTGTTTGGTCATTTAAATACCTTAAATGCAGCTAAGCACTGAGCGTAACTCAGGCTATTCAGTGAATCGGTAAATGCTTCGATTAAGATACGCTGTAATATCAGCTATTTCCTCCTCGCTCCAGCCAAGTTTATTGTGGATAGCCATGGACATTACCCAAGCGCGAAGTAACTCAGGTGATGTAGCTTGTCGATCGATTCGAGTATGTATTGCTTTGCTGTGGCAGCCTTGGCAATGATTATCGTACAACAGCTCTCCACGATCAGAAGCAAACGTGGTGGAAGCTACGAATAACGCCATCAACATAAATGCAACCTTGTAGTGTTTCATTTTAGTGTCTTGTTCCCATGACCACGCAATTAAATTTATATTAGGGCTGAGGACGGAATAAAGAATTGATCGAGGTCAATTTACCTATTTAGCTGCATGAGCCAATGGTCAACTACAGCCTTCGCCAAGATTGATGCGGATCAACATGTAACAACTCGCCAGTACCGATACTTTAAAACAGGACGCTACTGTGATAATCGACGCACCCATTGCGGGCGCTCTGCTCCGCACTAACGGCGTTCGAACCAGAACACTTGGTAATAACCACGATGTGGTTCAGCTAAACATAGAGCGTGAGCAGGCTGAAACGCAGGTGATTTTGTGCCATTGGTGAATACATTAACTTGATATGAGTCAAATTCGATATGAGACCGGTGTAGCAAACTAGTAGTTAAGAACCGGGGAAGGGCTATGAGATCACTACTACTTATCGCGGCGTTGGCACTATCAGCTTGTAATTCTGATGATGACGATTCCGATCAACCAGACAATACGCCTGAGTCGTTCAGATACGCCGTAACGAATTTAACTCTCGGTGGGACTGGGCGTTCAAATAAGGTTGTTATAAACGATGCTGGCCAGGTGGCTGGCAGCAATGTTCCTTATGGTAGCGAAGATTCTCGTGCATATCTATTTGATGGTACCAGAATGCGCGACCTGGGAACTCTGGGGGGAGCTACTTCTGAAGCCGTTGCTATTAATAACGCGGGTCAAGTGGTCGGTAATTCGGATACCGGGGGACCCATTGCTGACAGCGCAAAACACGCTTTTTTTTACCACAATGACGCTATGCTAGACATAGATGCTCCGGATGCAACTGAATCAGAGGTTTTTGCTTTGAATGATCTGGGGCAGGCCGTCGGCTATACGTCTACAACCAACGGTATCCACGCTTTTGTATATGATAGCCCCAGCATTCAGGATCTTGGCACTTTGGGTGGAATCGAATCCCGAGCTAATGCCATTAATAATTTAGGCCAGATAGTCGGCTTTTCTCAAACCAACGGGTACCGGTTTTCGCACGCGTTTATGTACGAGCTCGGCGTCATGCAAGACCTCGGCACCTTGGGTGGTGACTTCAGCAGCGCTACGCTGATCAACGAGGCTGGACAGGTTGCAGGTTTTAGTGATATCGATCCCGACCCTATGAACACCATTACTCATGCCTTTCTGTATGACGGCGACACCATGACTGATCTTGGTACTTTGGGAGGATCAGCCTCACTGCCTGCTGACATAAACAGCAGTGGCGATGTGGTTGGCAGCTCATATTATGACAGTAGCGTTTTTTTAAACCACGCATTTTTATACACAGATTCAGTAATGACGGATCTGGGTACTCTAGGCGGCAACGCATCTCAGGCCAATGCGATAAACGATCAGGGCCAGGTGGTCGGCGAATCTTATGTCAGCGAGATAGTTGATTTGTCAGAGCCACAACTCCAGCACGCATTTCTTTTTGAGGGTGGCGAGATGCTGGACCTAAACGACTACATCGATCCGTATACTGGTATCGAACTGTATGCTGCTCAAGCGATATCGAATAACGGCTCGATCGTAGTTTACTCTAACGTGGGTCACGTTCTTTTATCTGATCGATCACCGCTGCCAACTGTAGGGCCAATAACTCCGGATCCAGCGTGGTTTGATGTGACCACCACTATAAAATTTTCAAGCAATTTCGTGGGCAAAGGCAAGTCCGATACACACACTGCACTGTGGAACTGGGGTGATGGCAGCATCGTAGAATCTGGCGCGGTTATAGAACAGGATGGAAAAGGTAGCGTCAATGGTAGCCACGTATATGCGCAACCGGGCGCTTATTACATCAATCTACGCATAACTGACAACACAGGTTTAAGCACCCAAACCAGCATTAAAATTGAAATCAATCGCGAAGTAATTTGATATGCCATTTAATGCGGGTTCCGCCAAAGGGCCTGACACTGTGACTCTGATATCTGCCACACCCATTTGCATATTCACACGATTGAGGATCAGAGCATTTTCATTAGTGTCGAATTTACTGTTGATTGTAAGGTTCGGCGAACTCATTCGATCGCGATTTGTATTAGTCTGTTTTTTTTTGCAGCCCCGAATATACTTAGACGCAGATCGATAATGGCTAGGCCCCGCAGCTTCCGCTTGCTACTGCAGATTCGAAGAACAGGGAGCAATGGTGTAGGCGATACTAAAACCTGATATATGCCAGCGGTATTGTCATTGGAATCCTTAGTCTGTGAAAATCACAACCTCAGCCAATATTGATGCGGATCAATTCCTTACGACTCATAAGTACCCATACTTAAAAGCAGGAATAGATTCGTTGTAATCGGGTGACGTATGAAATTTCGTTCAAGTGTTCAGGTATTGCTGCTTAGCTCTATATTTCTTTCAACCACTGTGTCGAGCAACGGCACCTTCGAACATGGTGGTGACGTGTATCACAGTACCGATGACGTTGCTATCACAGACGACTCGGGTCGAGACACTTTCGTTGTTGGCTTTTCGGTAGATCTGTCAGGTGATGTGGCTCAGGATGCGCATGTTGCAGGTTTTGATGTCACGGTCAACGGTGATGTTGGTGGTAACTTGTACGCAGCTGGTTCAAACGTGCGAGTAGAGGGGCAAGTCCGGAAAGATTTGACCGCCAGTGCCTTTACTTTTCGTTTGAACAATGATGCGATGGTGTTGGGAAATGCCAGAATTGCAGCCGCTACTGTGGTTATCGACGCACCAATTGCCGGAGCACTGCTTGCTTCGGGCGGTACAGTGAAACTAAATGATACTGTACAGGGCGATGTTAGATTGATGGCATCAGATATAACGTTTGGTAGTGATGCGGTAATTAACGGTTCACTGAGTTACTTTGCACCTGATGAAATCGCTATTCCCTCAGGCGTTATCACAGCGGACCGCGTCAACTTCACGCGTATCAAACACAGGGATACCTTTCGAGATATTCGAAAAACTGTTGACGATTCCGTTCCCGATTTTTGGCCTGTGACTTTAGCGAGCCGGCTATCGGGACTAATGGTTTTGTTGTCATTCCTGCTTATTGTCTCTGTGGTCTTTCTGGCATTCGTACCCGAATCGGTTGAACGTTTGAGACACCGAGCGACAGAGCATGCGTGGCGTTCAATATTCTATGGCTTTATCGGACTGTCCACATTGCTCGGCGCGATCCCGCTCAGTGCAATTAGCATCGTAGGTATCCCCCTCATCCCGATAGGTATATTAGCGTTAATTGTTGCTTGGACACTTGGCTATCTGCTTGGTGTTTACGTAATTGCTTCTCGTATCTGGCTTTCAATGGACTTCGCACCACGAGCTGTGTTTCCAAAATTGCTCATTCTCGGCTCTGGATTAGTTGCGATGGTTATCGTCAATTTTATCCCGTTCTTTGGCTGGTTGATAAACCTTGGTGTGGTGTTCTTTGGCATAGGCGCAATAACCTATTCACTTATGGAACGTCTTGTACGTCGCCATGAGATCACAAGATCAAAAGCGTTACCGGAGCCCGCCACGAATGGTGCAGATGAATGAGCAATACCACGGTAAAAGTTGATGAACAGGCGAACGCGCGTGCTCAATATTTAACCGGTTTGATGTGGCATGCTGGCGCGTATCTGATTATCAGCGCATTGCTAATAGTGCTTGATCTGCTGGGTACGATTTTGCGCCTGCCAGGGGTATTTGAGTCTGCTGTGAAACGATTATTGCATGTGGTGTTCCAAACGCACCGGTGGCCATGCGTTTTTGCAGGGCAGGTGGGTCTGATTTAAACCATCTGTATGAATGTAAAGAAAATTGTCGATCTAGTGCATTAGCTTTAGAGTAAAACATTGAATTTGATGCAAATCAATTCTTAAGTAATGCTAAAAGGTTATTTTGACGGCTATATTTATTACTACCGCTATCAATTAGCACAAAGGACTTATCATGGCCGAGAACGAAAAAACATCGAAAAAGGTTGCGTCGAAGGCATCAAAGATTCTGAAGGATCCTAACTCATCGAAAGAACAAAAGAGCGTAGCTGCCTCTGCACTAACTCAGGCTGCTGACAAGCAAAGGAAAAAGAAATAGCCATAGTATCCAATGTGCAATGATCCTTGTAAAGATCATTGTATGGGCTTAGATTCCGGAACACATCAAATTCGACTTTCTCGGTCATACATGATGGATATTGAGTAAGCACATCACCAGTATCAACTATGGGTCAAACTGTATGACCCCCAAAGCACAACAAATCCGATGCTTACCGGGGTCGACAACCTCACCGTATTGCACACCGGCGAAGTGCTGGTAGCTGAGGATGGTGGGGACATGCAGATTATTACCATAAACGAGCAGGGTAAGGTTGCGCCGCTGCTTCAGGTGGTCGATCAAGACGAGTCCGAGATGACAGGATTAGCGTTCAGCCCAGACGGGCAACGATTGTACTTCAGCTCGCAGCGCGGCGGTCGGGGTCCGATTTCTAATCTTCTTTGACTCGGTTTAACGTATGAAGTTTCCGGGCCATTTGAATCGTTGTTTGTTGACTAGAAAAAAATCAGGGGCAAGACAAGGACAACATATGGCTACCATCACATTTTTTTTAAAGCATTGAGAAAAATTTTAATTACTTAAAAAAAATACTTAATTTTCGTAAACGTCCATCTTCAATATCGCTGGATTCCGTTAATGAAATATACAAGCTCAAGTATTCGGCCGCGAATTACGCTCTCGCTTCCATAGGGTCCATATTTCTCACTAGCCTGAATAGAGTACCTTTCTCCCCATATTGGCATTAGACGCTCGCCATGTGCTGAGATATTCTGTCGCCCGTCAATAATTTCAAACACTTTTCTGAACGGATATACTTTATCATTTCGTTCTGATATTTTACTTAGGTCAAGCTGATCGGCAGTTACGTTTAACAACCCGGCAATGGAACCCGCGCCCATTCCATCTCTTCCGTGGCATACGGCACAGTGCAAACGAAACTCTGCATACCCGATTCTGTCAGTGATATCGTCAGCATATACCATTGAAGCGTTAGCAATAGTAGCAAGGCTAGTAAGCAATAACAGGCAGTACCTCAAGTCTTTAATTAAAAATTTCATCCAGCGTTTACAATTCATGACAAAACTCCAATGTGAACATTTTTTTGTTTTCTTACACTCTTACGTATTGCCAAAAACGTGTTTATGGAAATGCACAGTGACCATTTTGTACAACCATAAAGAGAATTCAGAATTACTACCTTGATCTGTATCAATAGAATGCTTTTTTGTGTCGAGGATAATTTCATCAATCAACAAGACTAGTTTACGGTATGCAACACCGATGAAACGGAGATTCAAATGACCAAAACATTAGTTTCCTACTACTCACTCACAAACAATACTCGCAAAATTGCGGAACTCATAGCGCAAACCGTTGATGCGAACTCTGAACGAATTCTTGACGCACAAGAGCGGGAAAGTTTTTTCGGAATGATGCGTTCTGGTTATCAAGTTCTATTCAAGCGTCAGGGCCACATTCAGCCAACCAAAGAAGATGTCACGCAATTCGATTTGATTATTATTGGGACCCCTGTGTGGGGATGAAGTCTTACTCCGTCGAGTCGGCACTATGTTACTGAGCAGCAGAGCAAGCTTAAGCGCGTGGCTTTTTCTGTAAAAAAGGAGAAACCGGAGGTGATCGACTTTTCCGGCAACTACAGACTCTCTGCGGTAAAGAGCCAGTGGCTACTCTGGAGATCACAGAAGCTGAATTGAAATCAGGTGAATACAAAAGCAAAGTTCTGATCGTCGTAGCGCAACTTAATGCTGACTTTAAACCTGCAAGCTAAAAAACCCCCCAGCCACAGTGGAAGCCTAATCAAAGAATCCAGCCTGCTTAATAGATACTCGGCACTCAAAAGTGAATACAGCTTCGCAATCAAAATCAGCTGACTCAGATTAAGATGGCAATAGCTGTTATTGGAATCATGATCATTAGCTGATAACCTTAGCACCGAACGCTGACCAACGTGGGTGACTAAAAAACAAAGCATTGATTCACATCAATGCAATGACCAGGTAGAGCTCTAATCTGTACGGATACGCAAGCATTCGACGCGTGGAGCTGCTATGCACTGTTCATTAACTGTTACCACTTTGTTTGTGTCATTTCTTCTTGCTGGCTGTTCATCCAAAACAAAAGAGGCAGATAATGACATGGACGGCATTGTGAACAGTGCTGACAACTGTCCGTTCGTATTCAATGACGATCAAGCTGACCAGAACAATAACGGCGTAGGTGATGTTTGCGAACCGTGCGAAGCTGCGACTCTATTAGCTAACAGCTTTACAACTGACCCCAATCAGTTCACTGTGCTTGACAACAGTCTGTACTTTCTTGCAGGTGATGCTCAAAGCGGTGACGAACTGTGGGCCTATGATCCTGAAGCGGGCCTGCGCCTAGCGGCAGATATAAGCCCTGGTGCTAGCAGTAGTGCTCCATCAAATTTTGCATCTGCCGAGGGAAAATTATATATGCAAGCTGATTATGCTCCGTTCGGCAAAGAGCTGGTTGTCTATGACCCAACTGCTGTCCAAACTGGTGCGACTCTGGTTAGCGACATCAACCCAGGAGATGGTGATAGTTATCCGTTTCAACTTATTGCTTTGAACAACAATCTTTATCTGACAGCTGATGACGGTTCGCACGGTAGAGAGCTATGGGTTCATGATCTTGCAGGCGGCTACACCGAGTTGGTCGATATCAACACGGGCAATCGTCCTAGCACACCCAGGGCACTGACCTTGTTCGATGAAAAACTGTATTTCATTGCCGACGACGGAGTACATGGCCCAGAACTATGGAGCCACTCGGCGGCAACGGGTGCTCTCTTGGTGGCCGATATCAGTGTTGATGGCAGCGGTCTTGGTCCACAGCTCGAACCACTGACCATTCTGGACGACAGACTTTACTTCGCAGCTAACGACGGTATCAGCGGGAGTGAGCTCTGGCTATTCGACCCCTCCACAGGTGCAAGCCAACTGACTGATATCAACTCAGGATTCGGTAGTAGCCAACCCAGAGAACTGACTGTGCTGGACGATCGAATATACTTCTGGGCATTCGATGAGATCAACAGTTGGGCATTGTGGGAGTACGACCCCGACAATGGTGCCAACCTGGTGTATGACGCCTCAGAAGAATTGGAGGAGGAACTCAGATACTTGACAGCGTTAGATCACAAGCTGTACTTCTCCGAGGGCAGAACCGAATATGGTCGAGAACTGATGGTTTTTGATCCATCGACTAAGATCACCACACTGGTTACCGATATCTACACTGGCGCATACAGCAGTCGACCCAAAGAACTGACAAGCTGGAATGGCATCTTGTACTTCACGGCTCAAGACGCAATACATGGTTTCGAATTATGGATGTATGACCCGGCAAACCCAATGGCAGGTGCCGTGATAGCAGCTGACACCTGGCCAGGGGACAAGAGCGGAACACCGCGTGAGTTCAAGCCAATGGGTGACAAACTGTATTTCAGAGCAAATAATGGGGGTGTTCAGGCAGGGTTGTGGGAATACGACCCCACATGTTCCTAACTGCCCGGCTTGAGTGTAGTGATAAAAAATGCCCATCCTCTGCGAATACAGCGAAAACTCGCCCCTCAGTTTTTAGAGAGTATTTGATTGACATCAATTGGGTTCTATCCTTGAACTGATCTACTGCTGGTATGAGTGTCTTTCACGAAAAGACTTCGGATTCTGATGATCAGCGACACCCCCAGTCGTGTGTGTCCAATGATTCGATTAAACAGAACCCGACGCGGCTTTTATCAGAAACTGTCTGGGCTGAGTCTGTTGCAAGTGTTCTGGATTGCTTAAGGGTACAGCCCGAAACTGGCCTTGGGCCACAAGAGATCTCGCAGCGACTTACAACTTTTGGCCCTAACGAGCTGGCAGAGGCAGAAACCGTATCGATCATTGGCTTGCTGTTCAAGCAATTTAAAAGTCTCATTATGGTGCTGCTAATCATTGCAGCGCTTGTGGCCTTTTGGTTCGATGACAACGCAGGCGGGCTAGCCATAATCGTTGTGATTGTGATCAACACCATCATTGCATTCAGTACAGAACTCAGTGCTGTAAAAGCCATGGCTGCTCTATCACAGCTGGAAGAGATTCGTGTCCGAGTTCTACGCGGTGGCCATTCACAACATGTATTGGCTCCGCAACTTGTTCCCGGAGATATTCTATTGGTTGAAGCAGGGGACGTTAGCCCTGCTGATTGTCGGATTATCACTGCCAACGAACTACAAGCCGATGAATCGTCATTAACAGGCGAGAGTATGCCTGTGTCAAAGACGGCTGATGGGTGTGAACCGACTACACCATTAGCCGAACGAACGTCAATGCTTTATCGCGGTACGTCGATAACACATGGAAGCGCCAGTGCGATTGTCACGACGACCGGTATGAACACTGAGATTGGTACTATCGCCAATCTGGTCGCAAACACGCAAGATGAGCCTACCCCTCTGGAGATCAACCTCAATATCCTGGCTCATAAACTAATTTGGGTGACACTTGGCATCACCGCCGCAGTCACTCTGCTTGGCACATTGGCTGGCAAGGAATTGGAGCTAATGATTGAAACAGGCTTGGCTCTGGCGGTTGCAGCCATTCCCGAGGGGCTGCCAGTCGTCGCAACGATTGCACTAGCGCGCGGTATGTATCGCATGGCGCAACAAAATGCATTAATTAATCGGCTGGCATCGGTGGAGACCTTGGGTTCTACTGGTGTTATCTGCACGGACAAAACCGGGACCTTGACTGAAAACCGAATGAGTGTCGTTCGGCTCATTTCAGCTGATGCACAATATTCCCTAAGCCACTACGAAAACGACCCTAACACTGTGACAATGCATCGCGAAAGCATCTCGCCCGATGCGCGCAGAGCGCTTGATATCGCAGTGCTTTGCAATAATGCACATGGTGCTGCAGATGCTGATAAACCCGGCTCGCAACAGTTTCATGGCGATCCCTTGGAGATTGCCTTACTTCGGGCGGGCGCAGATATGGACATTCATCGTGCAACGTTAACGGCCAGTCAGCCTAAAGTCCGTGAAGAAGCCTTCGACTCCACATCCAGAATGATGGCTACTGTTCATGAATCCGCAGAGGGTTACCGCGTTGCTGTCAAAGGCGCTCCGGAGGAAGTCATCGCAGCATCGACCATGCTCTATAACCAATCGCACTCTTCACCTCTAGACACCGAGCAACGTAACCACTGGATAGCGGAAAACAAGCGCTTGGCATCTGAAGGCTTGCGCGTTATAGCGGTTGCCGAAAAGCAAATGACGAATGCATCTTCGAATGTTTATGAAGATTTGTCACTGGTCGCACTAATTGGACTACTTGACCCACCACGTGAAGAAATTCGCGACGCCATAGAGCAATGCCACGTAGCCGGCATCCGCGTCGTGATGATGACGGGTGACCAGACAGGCACGGCAAAGCAGATCGGTATGGCGGTTTCGTTACTTGATGAAAACGATGTAGTTATTCACGGGTCAGAAATTTTGAAGCACGATAAACTTGACTCAAACGATGAGCAAAGACTGCTAAATGCCCGCGCATTTTCTCGGGTAACACCACAACAAAAACTCGAACTCGTCGAGATGTATCAGCGAACCGGGCAGGTTGTAGCAATGACAGGTGACGGTGTGAACGATGCGCCTGCCTTAAAAAAAGCAGACATGGGTATCGCGATGGGTCAGCGAGGCACCCAAGTTGCCAGAGAAGCGTCAGACATGGTGTTACTCGACGATTCGTTTACCACCATCGTCACTGCCGTTCTCGAAGGTCGGACCATATTTTCTAATATCAGGCTATTTGCACTTTATCTTCTTTCGTGCAATGTCAGCGAAGTTATGATTGTCGGTTTAGCTGCCGCATTTGGCGGTGCTCTGCCTTTGATGCCCTTGCAGATACTATTTTTGAATCTGGTCACTGACGTGTTTCCCGCGTTAGCGCTCGGTGTTGGTTCAGGCACCTCCAGACTGATGTTGGCGAAACCACGGCCGTCAACACAACCGCTGTTGGGACACTCACAGTGGATTTTTATTGTTGTGCATGGAGTAGTAATCACCGCAAGTGTATTGGCGGCCTTCTGGTTCGCGCTTTATCAATTGGACTTGTCTGGAGATGGTGCCGTGACGGTCTCCTTTTACACGCTTGCACTAACTCAGTTATGGCATGTGTTCAACTTGCGTGCAACCGGATCAGGATTGCTTAAAAATCAGGTAACCCAGAATCGTTACGTGTGGCTGGCACTACTTGTGTGCATCCTAATCTTAGCGATTGCAATGGTTATTCCAGGGTTTTCACAAGTGTTAAGCTTAACCAACATCGGCAGTGAGGGTTGGTTGTTGGTTGGGGTTGCAAGCACGCTTCCGTTGCTAGCGGGTCAATTAATGATTTATTTGCGACTACGCTTTGCTGTTCGAGACGAGGTCTAAACACACTTCGTTAGCTATGGATAAAGCTTACCCCGTCTATCTGTTTTATTGATCTATATCAACAGTCATCTACCCAACGCACTTTAAGCTCAACTAGAAAGTCCACCCAACACATTAACCGATCCATTGGATCTTAGGAGTGCGCCATGCCAGATGTTACCGACCTGTTTAATAAGGCAACCAACGAAATTGAGCGAATGCTCAGTACCAAAACCGTAGTGGGTGAACCAATCACTGTTGAAGGCAACACATTAATACCACTGGTTAATGTCGGATTTGGATTTGGTGTTGGCGCTGGGGAAGGGTCTGAGCCACATAAAGGCGCGGGCCAGGGTGGCGGCACAGGCGGTGGAGGCGGTGTGAAGCCGGTGGCATTGATCGTCATCAACAAAGACGGTGTGCGGATGGAGTCGATTAAATCAGGCACGGCGAGTGTGCTTGAAAAAGCTGCAGAATCACTGGGTAAAGTCGCGACCAACAAATACAACGGCGACTAATATTGTGCTGCAATGTTAGTGGCGGGTTTAGCGTTGGTTTTGTGTGTCGGATTGTTGTTATGCATTCCGATCACGCTGAAGTTTCGTATACAGCCTGAGCAAATGCGTCACCCAACTTACACGTGGGTGTGGTTGTTCGGTCTTGTACGAATAGACAAACTCGATAGCCGGAACAAGAAGTTAAAAAGTCCAAAGCAAAAAAGAGGAAAAAAAAGTCACTCAAAATCAAGTGCGGTTGCGTTTCGATTAATTCGTCAGAAAGCATTCCGGCGACGTATTGTGAAATTTCTCTCTCAGCTGATTAATTCGGTTAAACGCAACAACATCCGGTTACAAATGACTATTGGCTTGGATAATCCAGCGGACACCGGTTTGCTTTGGGCGATAATTGGACCTATTTCGGGCTGGATGAGTACGATCGAGGATACGAATATGGTCATTGTCCCTGATTTTAGTGATGATGTTTTTGAAATCGATGGGCGCGGCAGTTTGAGTTTTATTCCTTTGCGTATGATCATTCTTGCGGCTGCGTTGGTGTTATCACCGGTTGTTTGGACATCCGTGGTGCGCGCACGCAGCGCAAATTCTTAGATTAAAAATTAATGAATTATTGATAAATAGATAATGGATAATTTCCGCGCAAATATCGTGTTTAAAGACACTGATATGTCCGTCGTGGCGGTGCAATCAACGTCGTATCAAATTGGATCTTTAGCGCAGAACCTTATACACGTCTTTGGTTGCATCGAACCGTATGCAATTTTGGTTTGTAGAGAAAACGATCTTTGCGTGCTTGATATGGATTCAAATCCAATTAGTATCGAACAGCTAAGACAAAGCGTACCTGAATTAGACACTCTACTAGAACCATTGATTTTACCACCACTGCACTTGTTGTAATTGCTTTCCTACACCATCCAACACAAACTACCTATTATCTATACGACATCGACCTTGCCGTTACCGCTTACTGTAGTATTCAACTTGTGAATTAGCAATAGTTCAGGTGCTATATGAATACGCACACAACACTGAATGTGCAAATCGAAGGCATGAGCTGCGCCTCTTGCGTTAGGCGAGTGGAGAAAGCCATTGCCTCGGTGCAGGGTGTAATCCATGCAGCAGTGAATCTTGCCAGTGAGACCGCAGTAATCAAGCACGACAACTCGATGAACCCACTAGAGTTAGTTCAGTCACTGACTGATATCGGCTACCCGGCTGTTCTGGAAACCACAACGCTCAATATTGATGGCATGAGTTGCGCATCTTGTGTTGGGCGGCTTGAAAGAGCATTAAGCGCTGGAAAAGGCATTGTGGCGGCGTCTGTAAACTTGGCGACGGAGACAGCTCAAGTCCGTTACTTCGCTGGCACTACCACCATCGCTGATATTACCGCGCTAACTATAGCTGTTGGGTATCCAAGCGGCGCCATCTCCAATCATCAATCAAGCAAAGAAGATCGCAAAGCTGCTGACATAACACGCCTGCGAAAACTAACTTTTCTTGCAGCCGCACTCGCGCTTCCCGTGTTTATTATTGAGATGGGCACCCATTTGATTCCCGGCATGCACCACCTGATCAGTACCACCATTGGCATGCAAAACAGTCGTTGGCTGCAGTTCGTACTGACAACCATTTTATTGCTTGGTCCGGGTTTGCAGTTTTACACTAAAGGCTTTCCAGCATTGCTTAAAGGCGCGCCAGATATGAACTCTTTGGTTGCTCTTGGCACCTCTGCCGCCTACGGTTTTTCACTGGTATCGACATTTGCACCTCACTGGTTACCAGCAGGTACGGCCAATGTATATTTTGAAGCGGCAGCTGTCATTGTTGTGCTCATTTTGCTCGGGCGATATCTGGAAGCGCGCGCTAAAGGTCGCACTGGTGTTGCGATAAAAAAACTAATAGGGCTACAGGCAAATTCCGCTCGAATTGAACGAGATGGTGTGCTTTTTGACATCGCGCTGGATAAGATCGTCAAGGGTGATACCGTTCATGTGCGCCCGGGTGAAAAAGTGGCAGTTGATGGAGTGGTGTTATCGGGCTCATCTTACGTTGATGAAAGTATGCTAACCGGTGAACCAATACCAGCAGAAAAAAGCAATGGTGACGACGTTGTTGGTGGCACAGTCAATGGCACAGGAGCATTGACGTTTCGTGCCACAAGAGTAGGCAAGGATATGCGACTTGCGCAGATTATCGCCATGGTTGAGCACGCACAGGGGGCAAAACTACCTATCCAAGGCATAGTGGATAAAATTACGGCCTGGTTTGTTCCAGCTGTCATTCTTGCGGCACTGTTAACAATTACTGTGTGGTTTTTATTTGGGCCAAGCCCTGCACTAAGTCGTGCGCTGGTTGCAGGAGTCGCGGTGCTGATTATTGCTTGTCCCTGTGCAATGGGACTGGCAACACCAACCTCAATCATGGTAGGTACAGGACGAGCAGCTGAACTCGGCGTATTGTTTCGTAAGGGGGATGCTCTGCAGATGCTTCAAAAAACATCAGTTGTGGCAGTGGATAAAACTGGCACCTTAACGATGGGGCGCCCCGAAATGACTGACTTCATTGTCGCTGAAGGATTTGTCGAGAACGATGTTCTGCAACTTGTCGCAGCAGTGGAAGCACTCTCCGAACATCCTATAGCAGCATCCATTGTACAGGCAGCATCCAACAGAGATCTTGATCTACCGAAGGTGCAAGACTTTAACTCAGTGACAGGCTATGGCGTACAAGCGCGAGTGGAGGGCTATCGCATTCTTATCGGCGCTGATCGATACCTGCAACAAGAAGGCATTGCTCTGGGCGCTCTTAAAAACGAGGGAACAGCGCTGGCTAAGCATGGTAAGACGCCACTCTATGCCGCCATTAACGGGCGAGCCGCTGTCGTTATTGCCGTTGCTGATCCGATTAAAGAAAGTACGCCAGCAGCAATTAAAGCGCTTCACGCCATGGATTTAAAAGTGGTCATGATTACCGGAGACAATAAAAACACAGCCAATGCGATAGCCACTGAATTGGGTATAGATCATGTCATTGCTCAGGTTGCGCCAGAAGGTAAAGTGAACGCATTGGAAGAATTACGCAGTAGCAACCAACTGCTGGCGTTCGTTGGTGATGGAGTCAATGACGCGCCGGCTTTAGCCGTTGCCGATGTCGGTATCGCAATTGGTACCGGCACTGATGTGGCTATCGAGGCGGCCGATGTTGTATTGATGTCGGGCGATTTAAAAGGCGTGGTTAATGCATTCGATATTAGCCAACGCACTATGCGCAACATTCGGCAAAATTTATTTTGGGCGTTCGCCTACAACATTCTCTTAATACCGATTGCAGCCGGTATTCTATACCCCATAAACGGGATGATGTTGTCTCCTATATTAGCCGCAGCTGCCATGTCGCTGTCTAGCTTTTTTGTCTTGAGCAATGCTTTGCGATTGCGCTTTATCAAACCTGTTCTTCGCGATTACAGCAAAAGATGAACATTTAGTTATTCAAGTATTTTCGGACATTTGTAGCTATTATGTATCGGTCGCCTATGCATGCCGAGTGAGTATCGTGCCTTGAGCGTACGAACCTGTTTCAGTTCACATGCATTCACACTTTGTAAAGTCATATACTGGGGATAGATGTAGTGGCCGATATTATCTCGTTTATCAATACAATTTAAATTATTTATTGCTTGTCATTGGCTTGGGCGCTGTGCTTTTTTCCAGCCCGCTGGCTGGGTATGATTGTTGGCAAGATTAAACAGTACGTGCTCGAATTTAAGTCGACAGATCAAGCCACGGCCATAAACGCAGCCGAAATCGCTGTAAATAATCCAGACGATACAATGACATCATCTACGCAAGCTGAAACATCGCAGAGCGATTCGAAGGGGACCGGACTAAACTTAGATGTTCGCAAGTTTACGTTCAGAAGAAGTGATGGGGTCTTGGAAGCAGTGTACTTTAAAGTCGTATTTAGCCACGCGTCGCGAGTCCGGCTAGAACCCGTAGCAATCACGCCCGGTGCCTAGACAGCCGCCGTCGCTAGCGTAAAAATTACAATCAACAATCATGGGTGTTATCAAATACACACAATTAGATAATAATGAGTCATTTGATCGGGCTAACTAAAATTGCCTGAATTCCGATAGACTGCCTTCAAAGCAAACAGGCAACGATAGTCCGCCTATCGACTTGTGTTCCCATTCATTTAATTCCAGAAGTGATATTCGGTATGGCAGCATTTATCGAGCTATGTATAGTTGGCACCGGTCCACGCGGTCTTGTGGCTCTGGAGCGATTAATTGCTGCGGCAGCCAGTTTGGAAAAACGCAGCCACTTGAACATAACGTTGTTTGAGAGTAGTGCTTACCCTGGATGTGGGCCAAACTATGCAACTGATCAACCCAGGTGTAACCTGCTCAACGTACCGCTTCGTGAAATTCCGATGCCACCCAGATCATCGGTAGATGGCCCTATAAGTTATTCAGAGTTTTCTTCTTATCAGCAGTGGCATGATGCACAAGAGCACGATGCTAATGACAGTGCGAAGGATATTTTTCCAGCAAGGGCCGATATCGGTAGCTACCTGCAAGCAAGGTTTCAGTCAATATTGGACGCTAATCCATCCACCGTTACGCTGATTTGCGAAGAGGTAGTGGCCGCTGAACAACGAGGAGGACAATGGCATCTGCGAACGAATAATTCCACACAGCCATTTAAATTCGACGAGGTACTACTCGCTATTGGTCATCAGCCTGCGCAGCATGATACAAATGTGGAACGTTGGATAGAAGCTGCATCCAAATCCAATAATTGCTTTTTTTATCCGCAGCCCTACCCGAACCAAACGCTTATCGACTCAGATGTGATTGATAGCACCAGTGTCGTCGCGCTACGCGGAATGGGTTTGAGTATGATAGACGTGGTCAAGTCATTGACGCTAGGTCGCGGTGGTGCGTTTATTATCGATGATGCAGCAACAATCACAATGCGGTACCAAGCCAGCGGACGAGAGCCAAAGTGCCTTGTGCCATTTTCTCTGGATGGACAGCCCATGGCACCTAAACCCATCAACGCTATCATAGATTCCCGTTTTAATATTCCACAAGCTACAACCCGAGCTCTGGAAAGCTCGCTCAACGCCGATGACAACAATTTCACCGAAAATAAACTACGCGATTGTTTAATAAAGTGTGTTAGTACAATTGCGAGTGCTGTATTCCTTAAACAGGAAGCTTTTTTTCCGGCGATGTCAGTAGAGCTGGACATGGACCCGGAAGTTGTCGCTAATTTGGTGAAAAATTGGTTGATGGATGAGCATTTTTCTCACGCTTTAATAACCGATATCACAGCGCCAACCGAACAAACCATGCAACTTTTTCTTGATATGGCAACAGGCAATCGGATACCGAGCCTGGACTTTTGTGTGGGCCAGGTGTGGCGCAAATTGCAACCCACATTTTACGCATGCTTACGCTTTAGGCATTTCGATGCGGAAGTCATTGAGGCTGCGATGACATTAGATCAGCGAATGAAGCGTTACGCATTTGGACCGCCTGCTGATGCCATAGCAATGTTGATTGCCCTGCATAAAACTAAAATACTTTTATTCAAAATTGCAGATGATCCGGAAATAAAGTCGACTGATAAAGGCTGGACTCTGCACGACGATAATGATGCTATTGTTGCTAATATAATGGTTAATACGGTCCTGGACCAAGCGCAACTTTCCAGGACGAATAGCGATTTAGTGGTCCAGTTAAATAATGATGGACACACGCAGGCTGTGCATGAGTCATTGGGTGCAAAAGCAGAAAAAGATGGTAGTTTGATTAGTGCAAGTAAACCGTCCGAAGGATTATACGCTGCTGGTCGGCTTATTATGGGTTCTGTTTTTGAGGCAGATGCACTGCTGTGCTGCTTCGGGGATGACATGACCCACTGGGCAAGCGGAGTTTTGTCGCGCCAGCGCCACAAAACCCTGGGCACAAACTAATAACAGACAAGCATAGAGAAACCGACCCACCCATGCTTAAGGAAACAACAGACTGGTTTCAGCGCGAAAACTGGCGTGTTTTTGAGTTTCAGAAGAGTGCATGGAAAGCCTGGCACAATCAGGAATCCGGGCTGATACATGCTCCGACTGGCAGCGGTAAAACATTGGCAGCATGGCTTGGTCCGGTGCAAGCCGCAGCCGACGACCCTGAATTTATAACCGGTTTACGCGTACTTTGGATCACGCCGCTGCGGGCTTTGGCCGGTGACACGCGTGAAAATCTTCAATACGCGTGTCAACAGCTGGGTTTAAGTGTAAATGTGGAAGTTCGCACCGGAGACACCAGCGCACATCAGCGCCGCAAGCAACGTGAAAAACCACCATTTGCACTGATTACTACGCCCGAGAGTTTATCCTTATTGCTCAGCTATAGCGATACCGATCGAACCTTTAGTCATGTTGATACCATTATTGTCGATGAATGGCATGAGTTACTGGGTAGCAAACGCGGTGTGCAATTAGAGCTGTGTCTCGCGCGGCTGCGAGCGACAAAAAAACAATTACGTGTCTGGGGGCTTTCGGCAACATTAGGCAACCTGGGCCAAGCCATGCGCTGCCTTTTAGGTCCTGACACCAATGGTACGCTTATAGAAGGTGTGCAATCAAGAGAGATTCAAGTTGAGACACTGCTGCCCGAAAATATGGCAAAGTTTCCGTGGGCTGGGCATCTCGGTCTAACGCTGGTTAATCCAGTTATTAAAGCCATAGATGAATTTAACTCCACCTTGTTATTCACCAATACGCGGTCGCAAGCCGAACTATGGTTTCAGGCACTGCTAGCTCAGCGGCCAGACTGGCTAATGACTCTGGCGCTGCATCATGGCTCGATTGATCGTAAGCTGCGGCAAGATATTGAAGACCGTTTACGTAGCGGTGAAATCAACTGCGTTGTTTGTACATCATCGTTAGACCTTGGTGTAGATTTTTCTCCTGTCGATCAAGTTATTCAAGTTGGTAGCCCAAAAGGCATTGCACGCTTGATGCAACGCGCCGGTCGAAGCGGACACCAACCCGGCGCTGTCTCCCGAATTGTTTGCGTACCTGCTCATGCCTTCGAACTGGTTGAGTTTGCTGCGGCAAGACGAGCATTAACGCAAAGCCAGATTGAATCACGCGAACCGTTGCGGCTGTCTTTAGATGTGCTTTGTCAGCACTTGGTTAGCATTGCACTTGGCACAGGTTTCATTGCGCAGCCCATGCTTAAAGAGGTTCGCAACACCCACGCATTTGAACACCTAAGCGATGAACATTGGCAATGGGTGCTGGATTTTATTACTCGTGGTGGTCACGCCTTACAAGGATACCCGCAGTACCATAAAGTCGTTGAGGTGGCAGGTGTTTACCGCGTCATGAATGAGCAAATCGCCAAGAAACATCGCATGAGTATCGGCACCATAAGTAGCGATGCCAGCATGTCTGTGGCCTTTCGTGGCGGTAAACGGCTGGGGACCATTGAAGAATCTTTTATAACAAGGTTGAACCCGGGTGATGTCTTTCAGTTCGCCGGGCGTCGGCTTGAGCTGATTATGACTCGTGACATGGTCGCTTACGTAAAGTTGGCAACTAAGCGAAGCCGCTGGATACCGCGATGGAATGGCACAAGACTACCTTTGTCAACACAATTAGCTGACAACGTTTTACAGACGCTGCAATTATGGCAGCAAAATAAAACCAATGACGTAGAACTCAGTGCTATAAGCTCACTTTTGATGGCACAAAATACCTGGTCGAGTTTACCGACGCCAGAGAATTTTATAATAGAGATAACTCAAACTTCCAATGCTTATAGTTTGTTTTGTTTTCCATTTGCGGGTCGCCTGGCACACGAAGGACTGGCAATGCTGGCTGCCTCCAGAATGACGGAAACCACAGAGGCCACCTTTACATTGTCCTCAAACGACTATGGGTTCGAACTGCAAAGCCCTGAACCAATCGATATCGATATTGAATCCTTGAGTAAGATTTTATCCACAGAGAATTTGCACGATGATATAATGAAAGCGATAAACACCAGCGAAATCACCAAGCGGCAATTTCGCGATATCGCCAGAATATCCGGACTGATTTTTGAAGGCTATCCGGGCCGCGGAAAATCGTCAAAACAAGTGCAAGCCAGCAGCTCGCTCATCTACGAAGTACTAGAAAATCATGATGCTGAAAACCAATTGTTGCATCAAGCCAGACGCGAAGTACTCGAAGCGCAACTGGAATACCAGCGTATTGAGTCAACGTTACTACGTTTACAATCCAGAGAATGGCAGCTATACCATCCTGGAAAACTGACACCATTAAGTTTTCCACTGTGGGCTGAATCACTACAGAGTCAAACCATCTCATCTGAAACATTCCAGAAACGTATTGAACGAATGCTTGAAAAACTCGAATCGACCATTGAAGAAACCCTGGAATCGTGAAAAAGACTTGTAAGAAAGATTCGTGAGAAAGTCGCATGAAAAAAACGCGTGAATAAGCTGCGTGAATTCGAACAACAGTGTTTTCTGACAAGCTGTTGCGATATACCACTATTACTGCACCCACAGCGAGCCGTCTATTGGGCCGCGCAGCAAACACTGCTAGTGGCCGATGTTCACTTAGGGAAAGAGCAAGCATTCGCTCGTGCAGGCAGTGCTATTCCTGCGGGTCCCAGCGAAGCGGACATTGACAGACTCAGCGACCTGGTTGAAAAAAGTGGTGCCGCGCGACTGCTTGTTCTGGGAGACCTGATACATGCACGCCCCAAAAGCTCAGAGAGTTGGCTGCGCAATTTGAGCCTGTTTCTGGATAAGCACAAGCAGCTCAGCGTTGAGGTAGTGGCAGGCAACCACGATAAACCGGCAGGCCAACAGCTAATCGACGATCGCATTCGATGGCATCAACACCCCCTGCACGAAGGCGCTCTGGTATTCCAGCACGAACCTGGTACTGACCCGCGAGGACATGTAATGTGTGGACACATACATCCTTGCTATCGGCTCACTGTTAGTCGCAATGATACCGTCCGCGCACCGATATTCTGGTTCGGTCAACAGTATTCGGTGTTACCTTCATTTGGTCAATTTACTGGTGGCTATACTGTGTCGCCAGCTAAACATGATCGTTTATACATGGTAGGGCCAGACTGCGTCTTGCCAGCTTACGGACATAAGTCCAGTGTTACTGCAACGAAGCTCTTGCAAAGCAGTTAACCAATAAACTTAATTAGTACGACTGGTGCGTGTACTTAGTTTTTTGATTGTGATTTTGTCGCGTTGATTTTTCTTGCCCACCTTGGCGGTGTAGACGGTTCTGCCGACAACATGGATTGCTTGCGAACCGGAGCCTCTGATACTAACGCAGAGATCTGATTGGTCTCTGGCATATTTCGCCAATACTTGCGTGGCATTTCAGCGTTCATTGCATTGAGCTTCATTCGTCCTGGATTGAAAATGCTTGCGTAATAGGTATCCCACAATGCAACGACACCGTCGTGCGTTTCCGGTTTTTCTGGAATCAAGTTGTAGTCTACGGTTAACTGCGCTTTATCCCAAAAAATGGACCCGATTGGGGTCGCAATGGTCCACACCGTATTGCTAAACCGCTTTTTAAAAAATTCTGCTGCCAGGGGTAACACATGATGCTCGGGTTCAAACCAGGCGTAATAAACAGGCTCTGTCTGGCAGTCAGTTTCAATGTTAGTTTTAGTGTTAGCGTCAGCGCTAATTTCAGCGTTAGCCGCAGTGTCAATGTACTGGGGCGAGTTCTTTGCCGGTGAGCAACAATCAAAGCGCACGAAGGCAGTCATTTTATGCAGGTCACGGCGTACCGCTTTGCAAAACATGTTCAGCTTTTTTACATCGGCATCCATTGCCAAATCCAAAAGGTAAGGCTCATTGTGGCTGAGTCGCCACAGTATGCG
>Ga0209186_1000469_pt1 | contig 33037 bp, 34 predicted proteins | sample SidtaG_FD_187426 | JGI IMG/M metagenome (GOLD analysis project Ga0209186, IMG submission 187426) | Marine algal microbial communities from Sidmouth, United Kingdom - Sidmouth_Male2 metaG (SPAdes) (version 2) | ecosystem: Host-associated > Algae > Red algae > Unclassified | place: Sidmouth...
TAGGCTTCAAATGAAACTTACGTTCGCTTTGGTGGCCTTCCCATTCAAAATCAAAGACCTGACCCCGATTTCGTTCAAAATCAAAGACCTGACCCCGATTTCCCCGATTTCGTGACCCCGATTTCGTTCCAAAATCAAAGACCTGACCCCGGTTTAGTCAGACTTGATCAGGGTGCCTACGCCTTGATCAGTGAATAATTCCAGTAACACTGCGTGTTCTACGCGACCATCAATTATTTGAACACTGCCAACTCCTGCGGCGACTGCATCCAGTGCGCATTGCACTTTGGGCAACATGCCACCTTGTATTGTGCCGTCATCGATGAGTTCTTTTATTTTTGACTGCGTTAGGCCGGTCAGCAGCTGCTCTTGTTTATCCAGAATGCCTGGTGTGTTAGTCAGCAGTAATAGCCTTCTTGCTTTAAGAGCTGCGGAAACAGCGCTGGCAACTAAATCGGCGTTGATATTAAAGCTGGCACCTGTGCTATCGGTGCCAATGGGAGCAATAACGGGTATCAGGTTTTGCTCTTGTAGTTGTTGTATGACTTTAGCGTTAATCTTTTTAACCTGACCAACATAGCCCAATGCATCTGCTGCGTGGCCGGGCAGGTGCAATGACTCAGCATTGATGAGGTCTGCATCTTTGCCAGTTAGTCCAACTGCATTGCCTCCCACTTGATTCAACAGGGATACAATATTTTTATTCACGACCCCACCCAAGACCATCTCGACCACTTCCATGGTGGGTGCATCGGTAATGCGCATGCCATCAAGAAATTCGCTTTTGATATTCAGGCGCTTTAGCATATCGGCTATTTGTGGGCCGCCGCCGTGCACAACCACAGGGTTGATGCCAACATGTTTTAAGGTGGCGATGTTTTGTGCAAAACAGCGTTTAAGGTGTTCGTCTGTCATGGCGTTACCGCCATACTTGATAACAACCGTTTCGCCAGCATAGCGCTGCAGGTAGGGTAGTGCTTCATTGAGCACGCGCGCTGTGTCGCGCGCGGCTTGTAAATCAACTGAAGGTGGGGCCTTGCTGTTATGGTCCTTTGATTCAGTCATAGTTAAGAATTATTTTTAAGCTTTTAAACTGATACGTTTACTTGTTCATGTCGCAGTCTAGAACGGAGCGTCGACGTTTGCATCGGTTCGTTGCATGGTGTCGCGAAATTCATTCTGTATACGAGTGATTGCTTCATCACTGTCGGCCTCAAATCGAATGACCAGTGAAGGCGTTGTATTTGATGCGCGAATCAAACCCCAACCGTCTGCAAAGTCAGCACGAACCCCGTCAATCGTTGTTAGCTTCGCACCTTCAAATTTTGCGTTCTTGGCAAACGCTTCGATAAATTCGTGGTGCGCACCATCGCGTTCAAAAACAACATTGAGTTCGGGTGTGTTAATACTGTCTGGAATAGCACCGAATATTTCGCTTGCCGATTTGTCGGTATTGGATAATATTTCTAACAGGCGTGCGGCTGCATAGAGGGCGTCATCAAACCCGTACCATCGTTCCTTAAAAAACAAGTGACCGCTCATTTCACCACCGAGCAGTGCGCCAGTTTCTTTTATGCGGGCTTTAATGAACGAATGGCCTGTTTTCCACATGTCTGGTTCACCACCAGCAGCAGTAATTGCATCAGGCAAAACTTTTGAACATTTCACATCGTAGATAATGCGAGCGCCCGGGTTGCGAGACAATACATCTTGTGCAAACAACACCATTTGACGATCGGGCCAGATAACATTGCCCTTGTCATCAACCACGCCAACGCGGTCGCCGTCACCATCAAATGCCAAGCCGACTTCGGTTTTATTTTCAGCAACCGATTTTATTAAGTCTTCCAGGTTTTCAAGTTTGGCAGGGTCGGGGTGATGGTTAGGAAAGTTACCATCGACCTCTGTGAACAAGGCTGTGCTTTCGCAACCGAGTGCTTTAAATAATTGAGGTGCTGCAGCTCCGGCTACACCGTTGCCACAGTCGTATGCAATCTTTACAGGTCGGCTTAATTTAATATCATTGGTAATCGCGTCCAGATAATCTTGTAGAACATCCTGAGATGAGATTTTGCCTTTGCCATTGTGAAGCTTGCCAGCTTTTATCCGATTATATAAAGCGGTTATGCCATCGCCGAACAAAGCATCGGTGCTGACCATCATTTTTAAACCGTTATATTCAGGTGGGTTATGGCTGCCGGTAACCATGATGCCCGTTCCTGTTTTTAAATGATAAGTAGCAAAGTATAAAACGGGAGTTGGTACCATACCAATGTCAATAACATCCACACCGGTCGATGCAATGCCCTTACTCAAAGATTCAATCAGCGCCGGTCCAGACAACCGTCCATCGCGTGCAACAACAGCAGAAGTAATACCACGCTCATGACATTCACTACCAAAGGCGCGACCAATTTCATGAACGACATCAGGGGTTAGTGTTTCGGTAACAACGCCTCGAATATCGTAAGCTCGAAAAATAGCAGATGAGATTTTCATGATCTGTTAATCCTTGTTTATTGCAATGGCAAAAGTTGCTTGCTTGTTGTGAGCACCGGTAGCGCGAACCCGCCAGCACATGGCTGTGTGCTGTGTGAGTTATTATAATGCTAATAATTACATGGAACGGTTGCAACGGCTATGCCTTTTGGCATCAATATGCCCATACTATTTGTCATAGGTCTGACGCACGCAGGCTAACTTTTGCCGGTTGAACCAAAACCGCCAGTACCGCGCGTGCTGTCGGCAAACGACTCAACCTGGTTAAATTTAACCTGCGCGACTGGCACTATAACCAATTGAGCAATGCGTTCACCTTCTGCAACATTGTAAGGGGTTTCACCTCGGTTCCAGCAGGATACAAACAATTGGCCCTGATAGTCAGAATCGATCAGGCCCACAAGGTTACCCAGTACTATTCCGTGCTTATGGCCCAAACCGGAACGCGGCACAATCAGGCCAGCATAGCCCGGGTCACGTATATAAATGGCAATACCCGTGGGAATCAGATGCGTGTCCCCAGGGGAAACCAACAGTTCCTTATCAACACAGGCACGCAGGTCAAGCCCTGCTGAGCCATCGCTGGCATAGCTGGGTAGCTCGATGCTGTTGCCGATGCGAGCGTCGACAATAGTGAAATCAATGGATTGCATGGTAGGCGTTCAGCGCGTTGCTAGTCGTTCTGCGATTATATCGAGTAGTTCGGCCGCCACCTGTTTTTTCGGCGCTGACGCAATATGCTGATGTCCGTCGTTGGCCCAATACACATCAAGCGAGTTTGAATCGGACCCGAAAACGGGGTTACCTGGCTGCCCAACGTGGTTGGCTGCGATTAAGTCGAGTTTCTTTTTAACGAGTTTGCCCGTGGCGTGTTTTTTTACATGTTCGGTTTCGGCTGCAAAACCAACACAGAATGGTTTTCCGGGCATAGCCGCGATGCTGGCAAGAATGTCCGGGTTACGCACCAACGTAAGCGTTAAATCGTCTTTGGTTTTTTTTATTTTTTCATCGGCTATCGACTCGACGCGGTAGTCGGCAACGGCTGCCACACTAATAAAAACATCGGCCCCATGAACCGCATTCAGTGCCGCTTTATGCATTGATTTTGCTGTATCAACGTCAATGCGTGTAACCCCGGATGGCGTTGTTAATGACACCGGCCCAGCAATTAATGTGACTTTGGCCTGTTGTTTGACCGCGGCGGCTGCCAGTGCAAAACCCATTTTTCCTGAACTTCGGTTGGTTAAATACCGCACTGGATCAATCGGTTCAACCGTGGGCCCGGCCGTCACAACAATGTGCAGGCCCGCCAGCGAACGGTGATGTTCGGCATAGGCGCTTGGTTGATTAGCGGCGTTATGATGTTGGGCCGTGCTTGGCATTGCACTGCCACCGGGTGCGGCTAACTTGCTTAACGAGTGGTTGTTTACAAATTGAATAACCACGTCTCTTATGGCTTCAGGCTCAAACATGCGACCGGCACCGGTTTCACCACAAGCTTGCGCGCCTTCGTCAGGACCAATTAGTATGATGCCTCTTTCTACCAGCGTTTTTGTGTTTGCCTGGGTGGCAGGATTGCTCCACATAAGCCGATTCATTGCTGGTGCTATGAGTATCGGTGCATCGGTTGCCAGACATAAAGTGGTCAGCAGATCATCACTGAACCCGTGACTCAGGCGTGCCATTAAGTTTGCGCTTGCTGGTGCTATCAGGATGATGTCAGCCCAACGTGCCAGCTCAATATGACCCATGGCAGCCTCTGCCTCAGTGTCAAGTAAATCGGTGTGCACTGGATTGCCGGTTAAGGCCTGAAATGTAAGCGGTGTGATGAAAGCTTGAGCACCGCTAGTCATAACGACGCGTACTTCCGCGCCAGCATCTATAAGTCGTCTGCCTAAAATGCCGCATTTGTAGGCGGCAATGCCACCGGAAATACCAAGCAGTATTTTTTTGTTTTCTAAAGGCTGCATAGGGCTATGGTAACAGGCTTAATCGCACGCTGGCCTGTTTGGTCTTGTGCTTGTGTGGCATTGTAAAAATGGATAGCGCTGAAAATGCGCAACGATCATGCCGATAGGGGATTAAGCCGACATCAAGCCTGTGTAAAAGAACAAAAAAGCCGCACAGATGGCGGCTTTTTATTACGACTGTGTCCCGTCCTGAAATAAGTTGGCACTAATGGGCTCAGGCTTTTGTCTTGGCCGTTTTCACCGCTTCGCGGAAACGATCACGAATAGCCAGTGATGTGAGTGGAATCGGCGTCATGGCCGGGCTGCCTGGTTCTACTTTGGCAACAATGACATGCGGGCCAGGAGTAGCAATGCACTTTTTGAGTTCCGCAGCAGCAGCACTGCCCGGCACTTCAACACTGCTTTTAATGCCTGCAGCTTTTGCGATCGCCGCAAGTGATGTGCCTTTTGAAGTATGCGTGGGCTGATCACCGGTTGAGCCATAAGAGCCATTATCAACAATAAATAAAATGAAGTTTTTGCAGTCTTCAAGGGCAATGGTGGATAAGGTGCCCAGGTTCATCAGTACACTGCCGTCACCATCAATAGAGATAACCGTGCCTTCTATTTCCATGCTTAAACCTAGGCCGATAGAAGACGACAGTCCCATCGAACCCAGCATATAAAAGTGATGATCATTATCACGAATGGAATACAGTTCCTGCGATGGGAAGCCAAGATTACAGATAACAAACTCATTGGTAATTTCGGGCACAATCGATTGCAGTAATTCGTAACGTCTCATGCTTATCGTGCTCCCCAAAAATCGTAATCTAAAATGGCTGCTACCGGTCCTTCAGCAACATCAGTAAAAGGTACAAGCTGACCAATTTTTTTAGTGTCTTGCGGATCACTAAACATGTAAGTCGGTATGTTGATGGTTTGCAAGAGCGTCTCAACAGCGGTACCCATTGGCACTTGTGCACCAATCGGTTCACCTGGTGAGCCGCGATGACTAATCACCATTAAAAACGGAAGACGATAGTAGTTACCCAGGGAACACAACGATGTTATCAGCGTGCCTACACCGGTGTTTTGCATAACGATGACGGGTTTACGACCAGCCAGCCATGCGCCAGTGCAAATGCCAAGACCTTCTTCTTCGCGATTTACAGCGCGATATGTGATTTCATTGTCTTGCTCGAGTGTGGAGATAAAACCACCAAGCAATTTACAAGGAACTGATACAAAAAAATCTGCGCCATTGGCTTTTAAGTCGGCAAGTAATGCCTGATTGACGTCGTTTGCACTCATAACAGGCACACTCGGCTAGGGAAGTTAAAAATAGTTTGAGTCATAAGAGTTAGCTCAGGTTTACATTGTATTGAAACAAGTCAGCACGAAACTGACTGGTACGAATTTCAACAACTCGATCTTTCATATCAAAGGCGGTGCGATTGACTTGCAAGGTAGGGCTGTTGAGTTTAATTTTTAAGTCTGTGGCAATTTCCTGATCTGCGCTTATTGCGCTCACGTATTCGTCAGCGCGTAAGACAAAAATGCCATATTGCTGGTGATAAAACGGATACAAAGCTTGCGGCAAAGCATCATCAATGTTAGCTAGTCCATCAAACAGGGCGTTAGGCACAACAACGTGTTCACGCGTTGCTCTAATACCATCCACTAGTCGCAGTCGTTCAATCACCACCACAACGTCTTTTGAACCCATGCCAAAGCTTTTTTGTTCGTGTTCGTTTGCCTCACGAGTAAACACGGTTTCCGTGTCTGGCTCCGGAGTCACTCTTTCGCCTTGCGGGTGAGCCAGCCTGAAAAAATGGAAGTAAGATCGTTCCTCGGAAAGTTTTCTTACAAAGGTGCCGCGGCCCTGCTGACGAATAACCAAACCAGCTTCTTCCACAACCGACATGGCTTTTCGCACAGTTCCCTGGCTAACCGAAAACTCATCCGCCAGGGCAAATTCATTGGGGATGGGTTCACCGGGTCGCCAGTGACCGTCGTATATACGATTGCTAATACGATCAGCCACGCGCTGATAAAGCGGGGCGGTATCCAGTGGTGTGGCTATGGGTTGCAACGTCTTTATTGGGTCGACAGGTTTGGCCTCAATTCATGTATAAGATACATGAATTAGTGTGGTTAGACAATATGCCTTACATGTTATCTGGGACTGATTTGGCCAAGTTGGCCTGGAACTTTATGCATTTACAAGATGAGGCGTCGAAATGTCCGATCGTGGGCAGGCTTGATACGTTAGCAGTGGCTATCAGCCAGCGGCGTAATGCTTAACAGTCAGACAGCATTGGAGATGCGCTTGCGGCATGAAATTTATCGTGCAATTTGTCATTTTCGTCGAGAATCATCTCAACTTCGGCGTTGATGGCGCTTTTTAACACACCACACGATGCGCGGGGTCGTATTGCAGCTATTCTGCTTTTGATGTCCTCTACATCCAGTAGTCGATAAAGCTTGCGGTGTTGCTCCTCGTGAACTTGAATTTCGTACCAAACTAAATCCCAGTTTTTTTGCAGGCAAGCTTTGGCCTTGTCGCGATCAACCCACTGTGGCATGTAGATGGTGATGTCATAACTGAAGTCTACTTTGACAACAGAGCACACACCATCGGGGCTAACAGTCGCAGTCCATCCGACTTTTGTGTTGAGCTCGGTGTAACCGAATGCACCGTCGGGACTGTGAGTGTTATCCTGGATTTGATCGATGAGCTCCTGCGCGTTAGCGCCAGTGATAGGGTAAGAAAATTGAAACTCATCGGCTAACGTGGCGGTGGGTAAGGCTGCGGATAGCACAATTGATACAACAAGTGAAAAAAGTACTGAGCGAAAAAAATTTAGCGCTAACCGGTTTAGAAGTGACGCTTTACAACCATTTAAGATGTTCATTGGAGCATTTTGATTGAAGCATTCTGATTGAAGCAGCTATTAGCCTATCAGCAATTACGATTTTTTGTATTTAGTGAAACGTATCCGGACTTGCTTGTAAGCGGGGAACTTGGCTCACCGTCCAGGCTTCATAAACTTGTCTGCCATACGTTCGTGAACCCTTAGCCCGGCAACTTAGCTTGAGAGCCTAATCCAAAAACCTTGTGTCACATACTAGTTAAAAACTTAGTTGGAATATTGACGTTTCGGGCTTTTTAATTTCCACATGCAATATATGCCAAATAACGGCCCAAGCGCGAGTGAGCCCATCATGACATCCCAGCCAAGAATTGCTGCAATAACAGGAGAAAGTTGCACAGTTGCAATGGTTAACGCAAAGCCTAGTGCCGTTTGCAATGTGAGTAATGAACCGGTTTGTTCAGCTTCTGCGTGATCGGCAACAACAACCGAAAATTGCGCCGAGTCTGGAATAATGGTGATACCCCAGATAATAGCAATGGCTGTGGTTACCCAAATGCTGCCACCGAACGTTATTGCAAAAAGCACTGCGCTTAATCCGCTTAGCGCCATAGCGATAATAGTTAATTCAGCTTTACCGATTTTGTCCGCCACCCACCCGGCTACGCCGCAACTTATCGCGCCACTGGCAATAATGATGAACGCCATGAGTTTTGCAAATTCGGTGGCCGCAACCGAATCCATTTGATAGCTAAAGCTTACGGCTAACGCGACACCAATCCAACTCCACATCGCGTACAACTCCCACATGTGTCCCAAATAACCACCGTACGCACGGCGAATAGATTGATTGGTCCATGCCTGAGTGATGACTGCAGGGTCAAACCTGACAGCTTTTACGTGATACGGGCCGTTTTTGACTGCTAACACTAACGAGGCTGCTATCACCGCCAGCACTGATGCGGCGATGACCGTTGTTCGCCACTGAGCGCCACCGAGAAATGCGAGCAGGTGGGGTGCCGCCGAGCCCAGGGTAAGCCCACCAACTAATAACCCCACCAGTAAACCACGGTCTTTTTGTCCCCAGCCAACCGCGATTTTCATACCGACAGGATAGACTCCAGCTAACGCCGCACCGGTGATGGAGCGTAATGCAATCGCTGAAAGACTGCCTATGTCTGCCACCAACAGTAATGCGTTAGAGACGGCGGCAATCACGCAAAAGAGTGCCATGACTTTTCGTGGCTCAAAACGATCCGCTATGCCGAACAACGCCAGCATTAACGCACCCACGACAAAACCTGCCTGGACAGCGGACGACAAAGCGGCTTGAACACCGGGTGATAAACTGGCTTCAGCGCTCATGTCACCAAGTACTGCGGCTGAGACAAACCACAGGCTCATGGCAAGCACTTCTGCGGTGATCAACAATGCCAGGCAGTTAAACTTCTGTTGTTTTTCTATGTAAGTCATTCTTATTGTTAACCGCCTGTTATTGTCAGGCTGCTGGTGCTAATCGAGCTTGGACTGTTATTCGTCGATTAAATTCCATTGTGCATTTTTTGCAAACTTGGCAGAGACAAATGCTGAGCTCTCAAATGGCTTTCGGGTGATGTTTGTGTCTCACTACACTCTCATGAGCTTAAACGGAAGAGACTTCATTTTGAGTAAATCCACTGCTTACGTTACCGGCACATTTCGGAATGTTGAGGCACGTGATGCGCTTTATGCTGCCATAGAAGGTATATTTAAAGCAGCGGATAACCGTATGCTTGTTCGCGTGCCATACCATATAAACGATGCGCAGTTTGCTGATACTGCTTTAAAATTACTACTGGAACTTGTTAATCAGGGTTAGCAATGCGGCCTGGTTCGGCAATGAAAACTATATTTGCGATTTTGCGGTGACAGAGCAGTATCGCTGGTAATCCATGCTTCCATCCATATCAGTAACGTTGTCTAGAGAAATGCTCCTGAGTCTGCAATTTGTTTAGAGAAACGGTGACGGGAAATAATTCAAGCAAAGGGCAGCCTGGTGTACTTTTTGGGTTGGTCTTTATTGTTGTCGGTCCTGTAGCCTTTTATTTCATCGCAGGCAACACGATCGTTGGCTACATTGCCAGCGCTAACTGGGTAGAAGTACCCGCTAAAATTCTCAACGTTCGATTAGTTAGTGACTCGGATGATGGCGACGACACCCATACAGTATTAAGTACCTATACCTATAACTTCGATGGTGTTAGTTATCAGAACGATCGTGTCAGTCTGAGCTCAGGCAGAGATAGCTTCGGCCAATATTGGCAAGAGTTAGAACGTACATTGCTAGCAGATAAAAGTGGCAACGAAGCATTTGCAATCGTGAATCCTGATAATCCGACTGACGCTGTTTTAGATCGAACTTTGCGCTGGCAATCGGTGCTATTCGGATTGATTTTTTTGTTTATTTTTTCTGGTGATGGCGGCTTTATTTTGTGGTCATCGCTTTTCACGCGTCGCAAAAAATCAACGATGTGCAATTGCTGAATGATCACGAGAAACTCATACACAGTAATCAGAAGACTGGAAACCTAACCCTCGCGGTTATTGGCGGATTCTTTTTTGTCGTGGGGTTAGCGCTAACCGTGTTCTTCTTACCAAAGGCATTGCGTGCAGGGGAATACGTTGCGTTGAGTATTTGGGTAAATCTGAGCGCGACTGGCAAGTAGTTGTAAGGGACTGGGCTGCACTGGCAAGTCAAGCGGCAAGTCAAGCGGTGAGTATTCCGCAAAGCTTTATGCAAAACAACGAGCAATTATCTAATCAGAGGGCTAAAGCTTCTGCCCTGAAGCAAGTGCCAGTGTTCGTAGATGGCCAATATATTGAGTACACAGCAAATTGGGCCGACGAATAGGCGCAAAAATATTAGCATTACTTTAGGTGTAGTTGTGCTTGGCGTCGGCATCATCACAGTTATGCAAGGCTGGTGGGCAGGCATTTTAATCGTACTTATTGGCGGCTATGCCACGTTTTACACGGTGTTTAGCCTGGGTAAATCGATCGATGTAAGAATCGACAAATTATCAAAATTGCTTCACACGAAAGAGCGTTGGTTTGGTTTTACGTATGCCAGGCATCAGAGTCGAGTTGTAACGTCTAATCAATTTAAAACGAAACTGTCGTTTCACTCCAGTAGTCGTAAAAAAGTAACTCAGCGCTACGCCTTGAATTTCCATTCTGATGGTAAGGCAATACGAATTGCAGATGGAATAGAAGGCGAAGATGGGGCAATGGCGCTGATGGATACGATAGTTAATCTCTGTTTAAGTCCATAAAAGCGCATCTGTGGCTTCACGATTTTAACGACCTGCGCAATTGTGGTGCGCTCGTTGACGCACGGAGCTACGATTCTTCGAGTATTAAACGATAGCCCTTACCGTGTACGGTGGAGATGAGTTTGCCCGCGTCTCCAAGCTTTTTACGCAGTCGCCCAATGTGTACATCCACCGTGTTTGTCAGCGGATCGGTCGTGGTCCCCCACACGGTGTTCAGAATACGTTCACGACTGATAACCCGGTTTCTATTGTTAATAAGTAAGGAAAGTATTTCCAGTTCCTTGCTCGATAGTTCGATGGTCTCCCCATAGACTTTGGCACATTGAGCTGCACTGTCTACCTCGATAGTGCACTTGATTGTCCTTGCGTTATCAGCGTAGTCAGAATTTCTTCGGGTCATCGCACCGAGTCGTGCCAGCAACTCCTCAAAGTCAAAGGGCTTGGTAAGGTAATCGTCTGCTCCCTTGCGTAGTCCCTCAATCATTTCTTGGTTATCGTCCAGTGCGGTAAGCATCATGACCGGAGTAAAGTCTTTGCGAAAGCGCATCTTGCTGCAAACTTCATGACCACTTATCCCTGGCAGCATGACGTCCAGCAAAACTGCATTGAATGAATCAGACTTGAGTAAATTCAGCGCCATTTCTCCAGTGGGTGCGTGAGTGATACTGTAGCCTTCGGCTTTCAAGCCGCGCACCAGAAAATCAGCAATGCGTTCTTCGTCTTCAACCAATAGAATGTTCATGACACAGCCTGTAATCCCGAGTAAAGCGGGAGGGTGAGGGTGACGGCAAGACCACCTTGTTGACTATCTTCCAGTTTCACCTCACCGCCGTGAGCTTCAATGATAGATTTTACAATGGGCAATCCCAGTCCGTATCCTTCGGAGTAATTACCTGACGTATTCGAGCCTCGATAAAATCGACTGAAAGCCTGCTTCCGATCTGCTGCGTCCATGCCGGGTCCGTCATCCTCTACGCTGATATGGCAGAAATTCTCGTGTTGCTGCACACGAATGTTGATGGCGCTGGCACCATGGCTACCACAATTTTGTAATAAGGCAAGCAGGGCTTGCCGCAATCGCAAACGATCGACCAGAACCATTAAATTTGAATGCTGATTGTCATCAATAGTCACCGGTAGTGAGGCCAGCGAACTTGAGTCTCGCAGCAGCTTGCCCAGTTCGGTCGGTTTACTATCCAGCTTGAGGTGTCCCTCTTCTTGCCGCGAGATCAGTAGCAGGTCGTTAACAATGCCTGCGGTGTGGGTAGCGGCCGTTTTAGCGCGATGCAATGCGTCCCGCAACTCGGCTTCAGTTGCATCGGCATTGCGTAGCGCAATATCACTTTCCCCTTGTATGACGGTCAGTGGAGTTCGTAGCTCATGACTGACATCAGCGAGCAGTCGTTGCCGTAATCTGGTGTTCTCTCTTGCCTCATCAAGCAACTTTTCAAGCTCCCTGTTACGCTCTTTCAATGCTGCTTCAAGTGTGGCGTTTTCATTTAGCAGCGCGTCCGAGTCTGATTTTACGTTGGCAGCAAAGGCATTGAGTACATCACTTATCTGATCTATCTCCATAGTACCTGTTGTCTTAAGTGGCTTTGTCAGTGATCCCCGCTGCATTTGTTTGACCCCTTGCATCAGACTATCCATCGGATTAAAAACATAGCGCCTAAGCAGCGCCAGGGCCAGCATACCCAGCACCAGCGCTCCCCCCGTAAAAGCCCACCCCATCAATCGCGTAATGCGCACATCGTTGACGATTAGCGCGCGGGTTTCGGTCATCTCTTCCTGCTCCTCCTCGAGGGCGGCGAGAATCAAAGAGCGAAATTCAGTATCTATTTCACGTTCAAGCAATTGTTGAAACTCGCTCCAGCGTTGAGAGATCTGATCAGAACTGACAGTGTTGACAAGCGAATCGAACCGTGAAAAAAGCGATTCTAGTTGCGTCTCAATTTGCCGCAGAGATTCGAGCTCTTCAACTTCCTCGTCGCCGACTGATTGAATCTCATCGATGATGATTGCGCGTATCACAGCAATGTCGGCACGAATCAGATTCTTTAAATTGACTTTATTGTCACTTTGACTACTTTCACCAATCATAAGTGCGTCGCCGTACTGCTTGAACAGCTGATAGCTATGAGATTCCAGGCGCAGGAGTGCTTCATAGGAGGACTGCGCGAGCTCGAAACGGTCCACGTGAGACTTTGTTCGCTCAGATGTCCACACAATAACGATGCCGCTAGTCAAGATAACCAGAAATTGCAATGTGGTGAGAATTGTGGTTACTTTCATCAGGCGCATTCTTGAGTCCTCGCATTTTTGCTGCTTTGATGAGCAGTTTCGTTTCTCCAGATGACTGACCCCGGAGCAACTGTCGCTGGCAGGTTGTGCATGATAGTCGCACCTTGTTCACGCAGGGTTGTCAGCAGTGACGCGGCGTCCGGGAGTTGCTGCCAAACATGACTGTGTATAACAATTATGCTTGGTCGAGCAAGCAGGGCTTGGCAGATACTAATGCGTAGCCGATCTGATGGGGGAAGATCAGTGGCATTGTCTTTCACTTTTCCATCCAGTCCGCCAAGTCTGTCGAGCATGTTGGTAAGACCTAATTGTTCGGCGCTCAATAGAATCGATTTGTCGTCGGGGCGTTTTGCGCAACCCAGGCTTAGGGCTCTACGCAAGGTTCCTGGCAGCGTAACAGGATCATCACTGACAAGTAAAACTCGAGGCACACGCCCATTGTCTGCAACGATGTCTGATGTCCAGCCCTCATGGTTTGTCTCACCGGCGAGCGTATTTCGCAGCGCAGCTTGATCGTCAACGTTAAAGGCGTTGTAACTGTTTATAGAACCCGGAGCGGCTGACCATGCGTTGTTGCGGTACTTCAGCTTTGCACTTGCAGCTTTTCTGGTTCGTTTTCTGGGTGGTTCAACCGTGGCCTGTTCAAACAGAGCCAGGTAGCGTGAACGCGCCACGTTCCAGGCAGTGTATTTGTCCCAGACGCCCGCCATTTGTCGCAGAGGACGTCCAACGATTGCAAGGACCGCAAGCGCTGCGGCGGCTGAACTTGCAGGAATACCATGACGGTAGGTCTGTAACAGTATCAATGCACCACCGAGGCCCAGTGCGATTTCGGGTAAAGTGCGCAATAGATGTACTCGGCTGACTCTGGCTACCGCTTCGCAGCTCACGGCTTCGCCTTGTTTGCGTAATTGCTTTTTCTCTCGTACCAGGCGCCCGTGGTTAAAAAGATCGCTGATGATACCGAGGCGATTCATTGCACGAATGGCGATTTTTGCGCGTTTTTGTCGAAGCGTTCTTTGTTGCTTCTGCAAACCTTTACCCAGTAACAGCATGGCGACAACGGCCGGTAGCAACAGTCCCAGCCCTGCTAAAGCAAGTGATGGGTGCAGGTACCACAGACAAGCCACGGCAACGGGCAACAGAATAGCGCCGGAAACCAGTTGTGTGAGCCCGAGCCCCACCCACTGCCTGGCAGCGGACATGTCACCAACGAAACGTAATGACATACCACCAAGTGAACGTGCGGCACGCGTCTGTGCTGGCAATCTGGCGATTGCATCGAGTGTGGTCTCGCGAAGGTCTACTGCATACGATTGGGATAGTGCTTCTGCCCGAATGCGTGCCATGGCATGCAATACAGGGACTAGGCAGCCCGTCAGGCTAAGCAATGCAAATAGCTGCCAGTTGATGTTGTTGCCCTCATGCAACCCGGAAAACAGTCCGCGAGTTGCATAAACTGCGACGAGCAAGCAAAAGCCCTGTAAGACGCTTAGCGCCATCACAAGTATTAATGCATGTCGTCGCGGTTGTGCGAACACCTCTGGTAGGTTCACTAATCTCATGCAGCGTGTTCAGAACGGTTTGAGCCACCTTGTGCCACGATGTTGCCGCGGTTTGCAATCACACGCTTGGTAAGCTCCTGCACCGTTTCCGGACTGCACAATTCGTCGCGTGTCACCACTGGTATGCCGGTTGTGTCTTCAGCTTCTTGTGTTCCCAGTGCAGAACAACTCACCATGCCGCTTATCGCAAAAGGTTGTAGTCCGTGTGCATCAAGAACATCAATGCCGCCTACAGCGCCAAGAGCATCGGGGGCTGCAAACAGAACACCGTCCATCCTGTCAACAATACGCGAGTCTTTCAGAATCGCTTTGGTTTCACGCTGGAACACACCATCTGCAATCTCAACCACAACGACATTAGCGCCCTCTTCAGCGGCTTGACCGACAAGTGTCTCGAAGCCGTTCTCAATATCTTCTAGTGGCACACGATAGGTTGATGAAAAACCTGCATCAGTAAAGTCGGTCACTGGTATCGAAGCATCTTCAAACGCGTTAAAGTCACCAAACGCGCCGGTGCCGGTTGCTTTGACACCCGCGACGTTCAGACCCGCACGCTTCAATCCGTGCGCCAGACTTACCGCAGCAGTGGTTTTTCCTGCGTTCATCGATGCACCGAAAACACCAAGCACGGTGACATCATTGGGAATAAGCCGACTTTCCAGAGCGTATCGATCAATGTTGATGTTCGAACCCGTTCGATCCAGTAGCAGGCCAACCGGGCGGAGCTGAGTGGGAGCTGACATCTTTGCGTGGGCTTTTTCAACCGTACCTGCGATGCCGCCACCTGCAAGTAGATCAAGATGCTCTCCTTGCCATTCAGCCTTTCCCATGAACTGATCGGGTGCGTAGCGATCGCCGAGGCAAAGCACCACAAGGTCGCCTTCATACGATACAGAATAGCGCTGATTGCTAAGCTGGATTTTTTTATGTTGAGCGATCTTTGTGATTTCGCACAGCACCAGGTCACCTGCGCGAAAATTGTGTGTCATTTCTCCAACTCCAGCGACATCGGAGCGGTTCACACGACGTGTGGTGAATGCCCATTTAGCATGGTTAGGAACTGTGGCGATATAGTCATTAGTAAGTGATTGCATTGTCGTTTCTCCAAAATTTAAAAAAGTGGCAGTGCCGGTGTGGCGCTGAATTCATGGGAGAATGATGCCTCAGTGCTCAGCCAGACGTCTGAAAAGCTGATGAAGTTATTATTAAATTAAGATGAACGAGTTCTGACAGTCTGAGAGCACCGCGCAGGGATGCCAAAATTCAGTGAGGCTGGATTTTGAGAACTTACCATCATTTACGGTTTTGTTTACTGGATACGGATTATAGTGTCAGCTTGGGAGAGCCTGGCTGTGGTTTAAATCGTTGAATAAATAGCACCTATGAAAAACGAACAAGACAAAGAACAGAAAAAGAAAAAGAAGGCCAAGCAGCCGGGTAGTGAGAAAGCGGTTGAGACCATGTTTCGTAACGCATACCGTGCAGAACTGGACATCATTTCGCTGGCTGCCATGAAAGCCAATATCATGATCTCACTCAACGGGTTCATCATCTCCGCATTGATGATCTCTGGTGCATTTTTATTAGCTGGTTCACCTGAGTTGTTGTTACCTGCAGCGCTATTCATGCTGACCTCAGCTGCGTCGATAATTTTTGCTTTACTGGCAGCGTCACCAGAACGAGTTGATTTTACAGGCGCGCTTTTTTCGTGGTTACAGGCCGTGCGTAAAGGTGAAGCGCGGTTGCGAGATTTTCGCCGCTTCTTTCTGCGCAGTCGTGAGTCACAGGCTCGAACCAATCGCAATCTGCTGATCTATGAGGACCGTGTTCAGATGGCTCCCGAAGAGTACTGGACTCGAATGCAGACCCTGTTGCGCAACCGTGGCGATATTTACTTCACAATGAGTGACCAATTGTATTGGCTTGGTCAAATGGCCAATCGCAAATTCAAGTTGTTAAATATTTCTTACATGATATTTCGCTGGGGTTTGTTAATCACAGTGCTGGCTTTTTTCGCGCAAAAATTCTTAATGAATAGCTTTCCTTCACTGGTCGAACAGCCCAAAGCGCGTTTGTCCAATCTTGGCATATCCGAGTTGAGAGACATCTACGAGCCCTCAGCAGTACAGCAACTGCCTGACGGACGACTACTGGTTGTAGAGGATGAAGCCACACGTGCGTTCAGTGTGCTAACGCCGTCTCCCGATGGCAGTCTTGCAGAAAACCCGACAACGGATCTTAAGCTTATAAGAGGTGCTGGGCGAAAGCTCAATGATCTTGAAGCTCTCACCGTGGATGAAAAAGGGTTTATCTACTCAATTACTTCGCACTCGGTAAACAGTAAAGGCGAGCGGGTCAGTGCTCGCGAGCAACTTGTGCGTTTCAAAATAGCTGGAAACAACATTCGCGACCTGGTGGCTGTTACGAATCTAAGGCAAAGCATTGAGGGTGACGATAAACTACGCGCCAGCATAGAAGAGCGCAGTGGCGAGAACTTCAATCTCGATAATCTGAATATTGAAGGCATGGCCTTTCACGAGGAATCGGAACACTTGCTGCTCGGTTTACGTAACCCACTAGCGGCGAATTCTTCTGTGATACTGACCATCGTAAATAGTGCAGACATGTTCGCTGATGGCGCTGCTCCAATTTTTGGTGAGCCAATTCTGCTTGATATGGGTGGTGGCATTCGTGCGCTGAGCTTTGATCCGGTGCTTGAAACGTTTTTAATGGTTAATGAAATCGACAGCGAAAATGGCAAGAAGGTGTCGCAACTATGGACTTGGTCGGGTTCTTCAACAGACGCGCCGTTACCACTGACCTTGCCTGGAATCATTAACCTCGACAATGTCGAATCCATAGACTCTGTAACTATCGGCGACAAATCACGGCTCATTATCATGAGTGACGATGGCAACGCGAAAAAGGGAAGGCCTGCAAAATATTTGCTACTGGAATACGATCAGCTTACGCCCTGATTCGACAATCGCATTGTGACAATCCAAAATTACCTGTGAGCGACTAACAAATAAACTTAGCGCCCACATGGTATGGATGACAAAATTCAACCCCAGCTGCTCATCACCTGTGCCCGTTGCAAAAACGTCAGCCCCTGGATGTCGCGCTAACTGCACGGCAACATGACCCACTCCGCCTGCGCCACCGTGAACCAAAACTTGTTGACCTTTCCCCACGTTCGCTCTTTGCAGGCCCTCGTGTGCCGTAATTCCAACCAACGGCAACGCTGCTGCCTCGACGGTTCCAGCGAAATCCATGCCTGGCACTGCAGGCAGATTCGGCGTGAGTGGCAGGTTTTCCTGTCCCAGTTGACGAATGGGGTTTGTTGTCATTAAGCCGATCTGGAAAGGGCTATATATCCTTGTATACTGGCTGTAATGAAAAATTCACTGCTCATTGGAATTGACGTTGGCACCACTGCAGTCAAAGCCTCACTATTCAATGGTTCCGGGCAAGTGGTATCTCACTTCAACCAACCGTACCCCATTCAACGCTCAACTGGTTCTCGAGTTGAACAAAATCCAGCGGATTGGATGCAGGGAGTGTATGCAGCCCTTCATCAATTTCATCAGCACAAAGACAGCGGTAATGTCAGGGCGATTGGTCTGACATCACAAGTTAATACACATGTGTTTGTTGACCATAAGGGCGAAGCCTTATCGCCCGCTATAGTTTGGCAGGATGGTCGTGCATCAACACAGGCAGAGCATCTTGATGCACAGGTAAGCGATGATCAGCGAATGGCATGGTGGGGCGCACCTTTACCCATTGACGCAAGTCATGCGTTATCTCGAATGCAATGGCTGTTAGAAGAAGATAAATATAAGTGGGATGCAACATGCCACGTGTTGTTGCCTAAAGATTATTGTTTGCTAGAACTTACAGGCGAAATTGTCTCTGATCCTTTATCCAACATCGGCCTGGTAAATTTTGAATCCTGTTTTATTCCAGAGCTGTTGGGTTTGGTGCCGGGAGCCCTTGAGCGCTTGCCAGAATTAAATGATATGACGGCGCTTGCCGGTGTTGTTAAGCCTGGGCTTCCGTTTGCGGGGACGCCAGTCTCGGTGGGTACCATGGACGCGTGGGCAGGGTTGTTTGGTTGTGCAGTCACATCAGAACAAGAAGGCGTTTACTTAAGCGGTACCAGCGAAATACTCGGTATCATTTCTCAATCCATTACACCAACACCGGGTGTTCTGGTCATGCCACCTGCTCATAACATCACACTGCATGTTGGCCCCACCCAATCTGGCGGGGCCTCACAGATGTGGTTTTGTGATTTGATGGGTATCGAACCAGTAGAGATGGCTGAACTGGCATCGTTGCACCCATCTGATAAACCCTATCCTTTGTTCTTGCCACACTTGCAAGGCGAGCGGGCACCGTTGTGGGATGCTACAGCCAGAGGTGTGTTTATAGGCTTGGATGCATCAAGCGATCGTGCAGCACTGGCTCGATCAGTTTACGATGGCGTGGCGTGCTCCGCTCGGTTACTGCTTGATTCTTTGCAGGCATCAAGTGGCGTTAAGCTTCAAGCTTTAAGCGCGGGTGGTGGCGGCTTTCGTAATCCCGTCTGGAATCAAATTCGCGCTAACGTCCTTGGTGTGCCAATTGACAAAGTCGCGGTAGATGACCCAGGCACTCTGGGTGCTGCCGGGCTTGCGGCTGTGGCCGTTGGTCTGTACGAGAATGTCCAGCAAGCCTTCGAACAATTAGTAAAAATCGACCAGCAGTATGAACCAGAAAAAAGTCTTACGCAATTTCACGCAGATCGTATGCACTTGTATAAAGAGACCTATGAAAATACGCGCACCATCAGTAGTCATTGGGCATGATGTTGCGCAAAAATCGTCAAACCTTAACGAAGGAAATAATATGAAAAAGAATTTATTTAAATCAATGGCAGTTGCACTGCTTATGACTCTACCGCTTGCAGGTTTTGCTGCGAGCAAAGTGACAGTGATCACCCCTTATCTTGCTCAGCCCGGAACACAGTTTTACGTTGAAGGTTTTGAACAGGCGGCTGAATCGCGTGACTGGGATGTCAACGTTATAGATACGCAGGGTGATGTCGCTGCGGTCATTAGTCGACTTGAAGATGCAGCAGCACAAAAAGTGGATGCGATAGTTATCAACGTTGACCCGGCACAAGTCGGCGCTGGACTGGCTGCTGCAAAAGAGGCTGGCATACCTGTTTTTGGAATGGATTCTGGTGCAGACCCTTTGTTAGTGACCAACGTTACAAGCAATGGCTATGCGATGGCAGCACAAACCAGTGCCTACGTGGTTAATCGTCTTAACGGTGCCGGGAAAGTGGTTATGTTTGTATTTGATGCTTTTCCCCCGGTGCAGGCGCGTGGCGTTATTGCCGATGCGGTATTTGGGAATCATCCTGACATTGAAGTTCTGGAGCGCATAACACCTGATGTTGCCGATGGTGGCATTGCGGATTCTCGCTCGCAAATGGAGGCTCTACTTGCAGCAAATCCGGACAATGGCAGTATTCAGGCTGTCTGGGCGGCATGGGATCAGCCCGCATTGGGTGCGCTGCAAGCCATTGAAGATGCCGGTCGAGCGAATGAGGGTATTGTGATTGTTGGCATGGATGCAAATCCGCAGGCGCGCGAGGCTATTGCTGCCGGTGGAAATTTCGAGGCATCGATGGCGCAGGATTTCAAAGGTATAGGCAGTACAACAGCCGACGCAGTTGAGCGTGTGTTAAACGGTGAAGCGGTGCGTGAACAAGTGATTTATGTGCCAACGCAATTAGTGACGTCCTCAAATGTGAACGATCTCGACAAATAAAATCTGTCGATCTGTCGAACAGACACGTCTGAATAAATACCGTGACAAGATTTGGTGCACTAGGGGGATTTGCAGGCGTTGTCATTGTGCTCTGGCTGTTGTTGCCAGAGTCGTTTATGACAGCGCGTAATCTTCTTAATGTAGCTCAGCAAATTAGTATGCTGGGTGTGATTGCTTTCACCATGACTATTGTTATGGCTATGGGTGATTTTGACCTGAGCGTAGGTTCCATGGCAAGCCTTGCTGGCGTCACTGCTGCTGTATTGTTTACGCATGAGCAATCGATTTTTATTGCAATCAGTGCTGCCTTGCTTGTAGGGCTTGCCGGTGGGCTACTCAATGGTTTCCTTGTCAGTTACATTGGAATTCTGCCGTTTGTTGCCACGCTGGGAACATTAACTGTGTTTAGCGGTTTGGCGTTTATCGTTAGCTCCGGCAAAACTATCTTCGGTCGGGATATACCGGCGGCCTTCGGTGAATTTGCCCGAGGTGGCCTGCCGCTGGATGCGTTAATGTTAGAGAATCTGAAGATTCCCAACCTGATGATGCTTGCCATTGCTGTACTAGCTGTTGTTTGGTTCGTGCTTGAACGAAAATCCTTCGGTCGACATTTATACGTTATCGGATCGAACGCCCAGGCTGCCCAGCTGGTTGGTATACCGGTTAAAAGGTTAAGACTAATTGCATTTGTATTGACCGGTGTCGGTGCTGCCATGGCGGGGCTGATGCTCGCAAGCCGGGTTGCCTCTGCTAATCCGACTCAGGGTGCAGGCTTAATGCTTGATGCAATTGCCTGTGTGTTTCTTGGTATGACGCTGCATCGACATCGCGAACCTCATGTGCTCGGTACGCTGGCCGGTGTGTTATTACTTGGTCTGCTTGATAACGGTTTGACCCAGTTACGTGTTGACTCTTATGTTCGCGAAGTGATGGTGGGCAGCATTTTGATTATTGCGGTTGGGATGTCTCGTATTGGAAAACAGAGCTATCGCTAAGTGGTAATTGTCCTTGCACGTAAGCGGTTTGCATCACAAAGCATATGCGGGTGCTGTGTTTAGTGCATCGGCACAGGTACCAAAAAGTGCCAGACGTTATAGACTGGCACTTTGAACCCGCGGTAGTCATTGAGAGTCTTATTGCGGGGCTTATTAGGTCCGTAACCAAGATAAGTCTGGGAATTGTGGATAACACAAGTCCGCAAAGCGGACCTAAAATGAGATGAGATCAGGGGCTGCTTGGTTCCCAAATCCGCCGGTTTCTACAATTTCCCAAATCGCTCTAGACCCTGCTTAATCAGCACAAGAATTTCTTTATCCGACAGTGAAAGACTGCCGTAGCCTGAAATATCAATGCACCTATCCAACCCGGTCTTACTTGCCAACCACAGCAATGGCTTCGGGCCCTTCGGTAAAAACTCAACGCCTTCCCTCACCCTGAGCCACAGGCAGTCAGGGCCATCGGAATCCTCAACAGTATAAACATCCTCTATATCAGACCATTCAATCAAATCGTATCGATCAAATTTAATGCCTTCTCGTCCGAGGGATATAGCAACATTTCCTGCATCAATAAACAGATGTTTCAATACATGTAGCAAGATTAGGAATATGACAAAGAATATAGCAATAAGTGGAATTGGTATCGACGTATATACAGCTTGATTCATCAGATACATCATCACGGCAATGATGGCCCCACCAATGCCGAAAACCAACACTCCGAAAGTAAAAGCTCCTTTACGGCTGTGGTGAATTACGACCGTATCCTCAGAAATATTGTCCAATGTATTCAGTTTGGTTCGCACCCTGTTATCAATTAGCTAGTGCCCATCCGGAAACAGATAAAACACTGAATCCATTGAAAATATAATGCGGTATATGTAAAAAATCCTCTTGGTTTTGTTATCTTTAGAGTGCGAACCGAAAAGAAACAACCAAGAGGATTTAACGATGCGAGAGACCCGCTCCGTCCAACTCAGTATATTCGATTCTTATTCAAAACACGAGCATAGCCTCATGCTCGCTCAGCTATCTCGGCTTCTGGATGAGCATAGTCAAATACTCGATCTGCTAAACGTTGATCTGATCGATAAATCTCGCAATCAAACCGGCTGTTGCGGGCTCAGTGTCGAAAGTATCTTCCGCTGCTTGTTGTTGAAGCAAATGCTTAACATTAGCTACGAGAGATTGTCCTTTCATCTCTCGGACTCGGCCACCTATCGAACCTTTGCGCGGCTGGCTATGAATCAGTATCCGAGTCGCGCCAGTTTGCAGTCGGTCATCCGAAAAATCCGTCCTGAAACACTACAACAAATTAATGAGTTGTTATGCATACAATGGCATAGCCAAGGTCACATTGATAGCACTCAAGTGCGTATCGATTCCACGGTTGTTGATGCCAACATAGGCGCACCGAGCGACAGTAAATTACTGGATGACTCTGTACGAGTGCTTAGCCGTCATCTGGCAACGTGCCAACGGCACACCGGATTAAAATTGCGAATCACTGACCAAAGACGCAAAGCAAGGCGTTTGGCATTCGCCATTTTCTATGCAAAAAGAGCTGAAAAACAAGCACTTTATCCAGACTTGATCTCCTGCGCCATGATTGTATTAAAGCAGATAGACAGAGCAATAACAAAGCTTGAGCTGCTGGGTCAGGAACAACCCTCTACAGTGCAATGGATCCAAACGGCAGAACACTATCGTAATTTACTTTGCCAAGTCATTCATCAAACTCAACAGCGTGTGTTTGAGAATAGTCCTGTTCCAGCCAATGAAAAGATTGTCAGTATTTTTGAACTACACGTAGACATCATCAGAAAAAGCGCTCGAGATACACAGTACGGACACAAAATAAATCTGGCCACCGACACCAGCGGCATAGTGACTTATCTTTCAATACTTGAAGGTAACCCAGCTGACAAAATACTTTATCAACCGGTACTTAAAGCACACCAGGAATTGTTCGGTGAACTGCCGGTAACGACAGTGGCTGACGGTGGCTACGCCAGTATTGAAAATGTCACAACCGCCCGAGCTGATGGCGTGCGTCAAGCAGCCTTCCATAAACGTGCAGGTCTTGGTTATCACGACATGGGAGTGAAGAGAAAAACGCTTACAAAGCTACGCGCATTCAGAGCAGGGATCGAGGGCAATATATCAGAACTAAAACGCGCCTTCGGGTTAAGTAAAGCGACATGGAAAAAACACGATGGCTTCAAGGCGTTTGTCTGGTCGAGTGTGTTGACCTACAATTTAGTGCGAGTGGCTCGTTTGTCCACCGCTTGACGAGCTGGCTTAACTGAAAAACGTACCATCAGGAGAGAATAGATGTCTCCTGATGATAGCTAACGCTTAAAAATCAGTAAACCAGGTCAAAAACGACGAAATTGTGGTGGCAGCACCGATGCAATACAATCTAAAGAACGTCAACATCAGCAAACGAAATAACCTCAATCAAAAAACGTCGTTTCTGGATGGGCACTAGCTAGCCAATCAGATGCATCTGATATTTATGATGGCCATTCTCTGACTCTCTAGAAAGTAGCAAATACAATTTGCAATTTAAATCAAATGTACTCCTTAACCGTACTATCGAATGTCGGCTGTGGGCACAAAGCACGCATTCAACGAGTATAGCTGAGCGGCAGCTTTACAGTTTCAGCGTTCCAGAAAGCAGACCAAGATGGCGTGGAATCCAATTCGGGCTTTGTTTTGAAAGGAGCCCCTATGCGGATTTTGCTACTAGAGCGTGTTTAAGTACGCTGCCGCGAATTTTTAGCTAGCTCTTCAAAATTTTCCATCGTAACTTTAACCCAGACATCATTTGCATTCTCTGCGAGCTTATACGCTTCATCCCCATATTTTTTATCCGCGTCAGAAATACACTCCGATATTGCTATTTGTCTAGCACTCACATCTTTACCCCTAAGTGCAGGATAATCCGCGATTAGACGATTCAACCATGAAACTAAGTCTTGAAACGAATGCCTGTTGGCGGCTTCAATCAAACGATCAACATGCTCGCCGTCTGGCAGTGAGAAAAAGTGATCCCAGCCACCCTGGTTAGTCGCCCATTCAAATTTATTAAGAAGGGAGATATCTATCTCTAATTCGGTTAATTCACTGTGCGGAACATTCATCAGGCCATTAACAATATCAGCTTCATTCATAACGAACCTCAGTAAACATGACCTAATTACCTGCCAAACAAAACAAAATAGTTGCTATGTAAAATTGTTTCTACTTCCGCTTTGGGCTGCCAAAACCAGCGGTTCAAACGAGTATAGCTGACTGTCTGCTTACTCAATCCACTTTGCCAGAAAGCAGACCATATTGGCATTAATACCTTCGTCTCTGAAGTTCCCGAAACAAACACAGAACTCATGCTTGAAACTTTCTAGTTCCGAGGTTTTGAATGAAGCGTAAAAGGTATCCATCAGGGTCCATTACCCAGAGTTGCGTCTCACCATATTCAACTTCGTTTGCCCTGTGCCATTGATCTCTGACAGGTATATGCAAGGGATAATCATTCGCTTCTAGAGCAATCGCTAGTTGTGATACATCTTGCGCGACTATGGAGAAATTAACGCCTTGGCCCCGGGGATACTCCATCGAGCCAGTTCGGGAATGCTGATTCTGATTGTCCTCGAGTAGCATTACGTGAGCTCCTCCAAAGGTCAAATAGTGAAAGCGCTCTTCTGGTCGGCTGTACTCAATCTTGAAGCCCAAAAATCCAGCGTAAAAATGTGAAGAACGATCAAGATCCTTAACGATAAACTCAGGAAACAGCGCCGAGGATCCCATTCGATATTCCTATATTCGTAGTTTGTGTAAGTCGGCCGTGGGCCAAAACTTACCCTTCAAACAAGTGTAGTCGAGCGGCAACTTTCTTAATCCTACGTTTCACAAAGCCAACATTCGCAACAACAATAGTTTCGTCTCTGATGTTCACACAGCGGACAAAATGAAACATATCAATACATAATTCTAGGCTTCCTAATCTAAGACCTCGGCCGCCCAGCTAACAAACCATTTTGGTGGTAAGCACACTGAATCAAGATCTATTGTGCGGAGCTCTTCCAATGAGTATGAGTTAACCAGGTAGAGATCCCATTGTGTTTCCACGTCGGCAAGAATCGGCACAATATTTTCAAATTCGGGTGATACATCAATCTCAGAGTATTTATTCCAGAACGACTCACACCACTCTGCAATTTGTTTATGTGAATATGGAGATTCAGCAGGAGTTGCCCCCAATTTAAGTAATGTAATGAAGTTCTTATTCAAAACGGCGGATATGGCTACCTCAAGAGCCGCTTTATGTCTCGTCGATACAATTGGTCAGAAAAAGTCGGAGATACCTTAATACTGGTCGTCAGTGAATCCGTTGAGCTCATTCATGGAAAAGATGGCGTTCAAATCTCTAATTTAACGCATTGAGCGAGCTATCTATTCGCAGCGCTATATAGTTCGATCTGGCACGATGATGAATCGGATTTAACCAACAGTTACAGTGAACGCTTTGGTACAAACTGTTCACTATGAGAACGGAAAGCAGATGCTCAAAGCTGTAAATTTTTATTCTACGGCCCATTAGCGGCCATTTGATCAATAGCAAAATCGAGAAATAGTCCTATGAAGCTTGCGAAAATTATCACGCTTCTATGTACGCGATCGATCCTTAAAATATTTTGAGTGCACTGGCACCGCGCACCACGACCCGAATACGGCGCTAACAGAAGGTTACAACGTAGAGTAGAACAAATACGAACAAAATGGTCATCGCGATTCCAGACCAATAATAACCAGGCTCATCATCCTTGTGTACTACAACAAAAAGCTGTCCCCACTCAGAGAATGATGTAAAAGACGGCTTGCGATGAAAATAACCGGTTTTGAGGCTATAAGCTACGTAAAGAATTAGAATAAACCCAATCAAACCAGTTAAAAAACTGTTTGAACTATCCAAAGCGAGGCAAACCATAAAGCGACCTATATTGAGTGCATGCAACTCTCTATAATCGGTAGTTCCTATAAACACTGGATAGCCACAGCAGAAAATACTGAAGTAATCCACATTTTTCCATTGGAGCTATAAATTTATTAAAGCAAACGCTTTGGGTAAATTTTCGAATGCAATGCCTCGTTACCCCTAATCTTTGCTTCTATGCGCGCCAATTTGTATTTCAAATACGTTTTTATTCGCGTCGGACGCTCAACGAAGCGACATACCTCAGACCGTAAGTTTTACTGTACTCATTTCTAGCACTGGAAGTGCAGACTCACCTAGCGAGCAAAGTGTTACGTTAATTAATTCAATTGAAGACATACGAAATGCGTTTGAAGCATTGTACTCAGGCGAAAGAATGGCTGCATATAGACCGTCACTACCAGCGATTGATCTAGAAAGGGGGAGTGCTGTATTACTAGATATGGGTTACCAAGGTTCACTCGGGAACTACATCGCTGCATCAAAGGCGACCACGAAAGATAGAGAGTATTTATTGACCTTTGCGACGCTTAAAAATTATTGCTTGGCGCCTTCGGTACCGCACCGCCCATTCCAATTATTATATTTCGATATAAAGATTGACGTTTTAAAGACTCGGCATATAAGTCAGCACATCAGGCACTCGAGGTAACGCGCAAGCGTTGCTGGAAGTATGACTGGGTGTTGGAGTACGACGTCCGTGGTCTGTTTGATCATATCGATCACGGGCTTCTCATGAAAGCACTTCGTCATCACACAGATAATAAATGGGTATTGCTTTATGTGCAGCGCTGGCTTACGGCGTCAATGCAAAAGAGGGATGGTTCATTGATTACTCGGGATGTTGGAACGCCGCAGGGCGGTCCGTTGTCTCCGGTTTTATCAAATCTGTTTCTCCACTATGCGTTGGACTATTGGTTGGCAACGCGGCATAAGGGAATTCCATTTTGTCGGTATGCTGATGACGGGATTATCCATTGTCGCACACGTAAGCAAGCTGTTTATTTGCATCAGCAAATAACGGATCGGCTTAAGGCGTGTGGTCTGGAGATTCATCCGGAGAAGACGCGGATAGTGTACTGCAAGGATGCAAAGCGAAAAGGTGATGACGAAAACATTCAATTTGATTTTCTGGGCTTTACGTTCCGGCCTCGAAAAGCAATGGATAAGTTTGGTCGTGTGTTTCTTAACTTTTCTCCAGCACCAAGTGCTTTGGCGCTGAAGTCAATGAGGCAAACAATCAGACGATGGCGTATTCAACTCAAGAGCTCTTGGTCGCTCAGCGATCTGGCTCGACAGTTCGGCCCTGTTATTCGTGGCTGGATGAGTTACTACTGCCGTTTTCGTCAGTCTGCTTTCCAGGTTATTTCTTTTCATCTGGATAGGGCACTAGCTCGATGGGCTATGAGGAAATACAAACGTATGCGAGGACATGTTGTACGTGCTGGTAAATGGATACGTGAGTTGTCGCAACGTCAGCCGGGTCTTTTCCCGCATTGGCGTCTTGCATCCACGTATTTGGCTGGACCAATGGGAGCGCAGTGAGTCGAGAGGTTCATGCTGCGTTCTGCGAGCAGCCGAGGGGGAAGTTCCCTCGGCTGACTTACCACCATTCTGTTCACTCTAAAGCGGACATTCCTGGCAGTGTCCGCTTAGGCGGCTTGGTTCCCAAAGGAGACAAAACATGAATTGCACATTTCGAATGTTTACTCGGTTTGCGGTCAAAGCGCAGAGGCTGCCTGAAGAATAGCCCTAAACTCCATCAATTTGCCGGTGTCATACTGCGCACGCGGCGAATATATTACTCCAGCGCTTTTAGGGGAATCAATGCTTTTGAATTCTGTACCAAAGCTAAATCGTTCTCCGTATTTAAGCCCCAATTTTCTGTTGTTCAATTCTGAATTTGATGCTAGGGACACGCTAACAAAGAAATTATCACCTTTTTGTTCAGCATTTGAACTATTCCTATTAGAGTAAATATCCCTGTAGGATTCGATCCCAAATGGAAAATTTCCCTCTTCGTTTTTTTTAAGCATACCGTTCGGCCTCAATTGCTCAATCAAAACGTATACGACTCGCCAGTTTTCTTCAAACGCAACGTTATCAGATTGATACTCTTCATTCCGACAGATATACCGACGTTGGAACGCCTTGCCTTTCTCTATTTCAAATACGCGATAATATTTTTGAAACAAATCTGTACTATCCGACCATCGCTGATCCTCACGTTTGCCATAGTCCAGCCCTTCAAACGAGTATAGGCAGCTTCCGTCAGTGAAAAAAATAGCGTGTAGTTCCCGGTCAGGATTGGCAAAGCGAAACATCCAGGCACAGGAAGTACAACTCAATAGCGAGAACACTATCGCCGAGGCTAATTTAATTCGGCTCCATTTGATTCTAAACAAGAATAAATTCTCCGAATATCGAGTGCAAGATTCACCTCGAATCATCTGGGAATGTCTCCTTTGGGCCAGGAGCCGTCATCAACAAAGTATAGTTGAGTGGCAGCTTTCATATTTCTAGTTTCCAGAAAGCGGACCCCGAAAACACCATACTCTTAGTCTCTGATGTTCCCAGACTGTGTAGAAACTCAAGCGAATATTAAATCCTGTTTTTTCGACCTCGTCAGTTCACGTGTAAGCCACGATCTCACTTCAAGCAAGGGCACGGGTATACATAAAAATTGAAAATTTCGACTTTTCACACAGCCTCTTCCCAAAGGAGACATTTTCCACCATTGCTGCAACAAAGTAAAACAGCAGGGTTATCCGTTAATCGTCTATCTGAATGCTGATATTTCGAATAGTCTCAATCCCTCGATATATTTCATCCAAACCATCCTTGAGTTTCAAAAACTCTTCAAAACCTTCATCAAATTGAAAACAAAACTTTCTTTGGTTTTGTAGGACTAAATGAATACCGGCTTTGTTTATCGTGCATTCATTTATGTTGTCGTAAGCGCCGTTCACTTGATCATCATACTCAAAGTAAATTCCGTCACCTGAGCCCACTTCTGTGGTTAGTCCTTTTTGCCAGAGTATGTAGCGACCATCCGAAGCTTGTATTCCAACAGTAAGAACATCGTTTTCTATATTGCGGTAGTAGTTCATATGTTCTCGGTGAGTAGAAAAATCAAGTTGAATTGACTAACCGTGAAGGCTGGATTGGGCCATACGCGGTATTCACTAGAGTATAGCTGAGCGGCAGTTATGCATTTTCTGCGTTCCACGTAGCAGACCCTATTTGCTCTGTATTTAAAGCCCGCTGTGTTCTCAAAGCGGAACAATTAGGTTCAGCTCCACAGAGGAGATTTTGACTGCACTTGCTAAGAGTTTATGACTAATGCGATTGCACTAAGCTTGAAGAATTAAAGCAGCCAAAGCACACAAAAACATACACCATGCCACAGTCGCCCAGGGTGTAGTCGTCACCTACTGAGTCTACTTGCGCGTAGAAAGTCATCTTCTCGCCACAACACTTGGGCCAATCATCTTCACCTTGTACGAAATCGGGATGACCACCAATCTTGTGTCCTAAGCCTGCCTCATCATTGTACTTGAAGCCAATTGCTTGCTTGGCTTCATTGGAAACCGGCCTTGCTATTAGTTTTATTTCAGGAATTTTCATGGCTCTCTTCTTCGGAAAAAACGTTTAGTACGAAAAATCAGGTAGTCAACTCCGGGCCACAAGCCGTCCAAGTTCAGAGTATAGCCGACGTCTGCTTACTGAATTTAGTATTTCACAAAGCCGACACTCGCCACGATAATAACCAGGGCAGCATGGTTCCCAAAGGAGACAAAACATCACACCCCTATGGCTAACGGTCGCTTTAATACCTGCTTGTGTTCCTTACCTACCAAGCCAACATTCTGATGGTAGCGAAAGAACGATTTTTTTACCTGTCCAACGTCAATCGCATGTTTCGAATGTTTACTCGGTATGCGATCAAAGCGCAGAGGCTGCCTGAAGAATAACCCTAAGCTCCATGAATTTACCGGTGTCATACTGAGCACGCGGCGAATAAATTACTCCAGCGCTTTTAGGGGAATCAATGCTTTTGAATTCTGTACCAAAGCTAAATCGTTCTCCGTATTTAAGCCTCAATTTTCTGTTGTTCAATTCTGAATTAGATGGTAACAACACGCTAACAAAGAAATTATCACCTTTTTTTTCAGCAATTGAACTATTCCTATTCCTGTAAATATCCCTGTAGGATTCAACCCCAAATGGAAAATTTCCCTCTTCGTTTTTTTTAAGTATACCGTTCGGCCTCAATTGCTCAATAATAACGTGTACGCGTGGCCAGTTTTCTTCAAACGCAACGTTATCAGATTTAGATGCTTCATTCCGACAGCTATACCAACGTTGGAATGCCTTGCCTTTTTCTATTTCAAATACGCGATAATATTTTTGAAACAAATCTGTACTATCCGACCATCGCTGATCCTCACGTTTGCCATAGTCCAGCCCTTCGAACGAGTATAGGCAGCTACCGTCCGTGAAAAAAATAGCGTGTAGCTCCCGGTCAGGATTGGCAAAGCGAAACATCCAGGCACAGGAAGTACAACTCAGTAGCGAGAAGACTAGCACCGAGGCTAATTTCATTCGGCTCCATTTGATTCTAAACAAGAATAATTTCTCCGAATATCGAGTGCAAGATTCACCTCGAGCCATGTGGGAAAGTCTCCTCCGGGCCAAAACCAGCGGTTCAAACAAGTATTGTTGACTGGCTGCTTGCTCAATCTAGGGTTCCAGAAAGCAGACTATATTGGCATTAAATGCTTCGTCTCTGAAGTTCCCGAAGCGGAAGGTGTAATAGATTCGTAACGCCTCAGTTAGGCTGCGATACCTATTCATGCTTGAGCTGCCAAAACATAAGCTGATAATCTACTAGGTCATCAGCATTTTCTGGATGTGAAAACTCCACCAAACAGGGCTTGCTCGGGAACTCCCAAGCAAGTTTCGCTTGGTATATTTCCCTTAACTTATTGCCGAGATATATCACTTTATCTTTTGAGAGATCTTCACAATAGGCGTACTGTATATCTGCAATATGAAAATGGTTTAGAACGCATTCTACTTGTTTTCTCGTGATACTAGGTTGACGCTCCCAGCTCTCGATTGCTTCTACCGTGACTCCATCTCGAACAATGTAGCCGTTAATTTCTTGAAAGCGTGGCCAAAACACAGTGGAGTAACCAACCGCCAGTTTAAAATTACCCTCACAGGAAATCCAACTCTCGACATCTATTCCATCACCATCGTTCCAAGCTGATAACTCTTCTTTCATACTGTCTAGTATCATGGATTTTCTAGCCTAACAGCGGTAATAACCGACCTTCGCAGTAACAAATCGTACCGCTGGATTGTTCCCAGTGCGGACCTTGGCTACTTCCGATCATAAAAGCCATTACCAAATCTTCCACCAAGAGCGATTAAGTCTTTTCTCCATAGCCAAATCAGCATCTTTTGCAGCTCTGAGCCTCTTTGCGATTTCAGCTATCTTTTTTACTTCGCTAGGTGTCCTTTCACGTTTTGTTTCTTCAGCAGGGGGGTCCAGTACTACATGGTCATAATGCATATAGCCTCTTTCATTTTCTATTTTCTTGGAACGATCGAACAAGAAGCGTCCTCGTTCTCCATCGAGGATATAGCCTCTTTTGTTAGCGATGTATTGCTCTGATTCTTCTCCAAGCACCTTAGCTCCAAGGTCATCTGCAATAGCTATCATCCGTTCGATATGGTCACAGCTGGGGCTTTTGCTATCAATCTGCCCATCGTCCCAAGAAAGCCACCACCCATCAGCGTCGTCCCATTCCACATATGGAGAAATTGATGTCGGTGCCGATTCTCTAATTTTTAAATTCGAATGCCGCCCCACATAATCGAACCACTCTTCATGAGTTATGTGTTCACCTGTTTCATCGCTCCAATGTGCCTTTCTAGTGATATACAAGTTATAACCCATCTGAATCGCTCCTTTTGGCGCAACAGTAACTGTATTTTTATTGGCTTCGCAACTTAGTGAAACGAAACTAGCAGATCAGTTTTCCACTTGCATGGACGAGAAAAAACATATTCTACGTCGGCTGTGGGCACCAAGCAGTCCCTCAACACAGTCTAGCCGACGTCTGCTTACTGAATTTAGCTTTCCACAAAGCCGCCACTCACAACGATAGCAAGCAAGGGCAGCAAGGTTCCCATACCCGTAAAAGCTAGCTGTATTCTTATAGTGAACAGTTTGGCAGAGTTCAAATAACCATCCTCGATTAAAGACATTTTCACAGATGAGCATTAACGCAGCGGGTATGCACTAAACTACCAAAAATTCTCTACGTGGAGAAAATATTTGGCGCTTAATGTGGGGTTATGCACTTACTGAAATGTTGCATAGCACACCTTTTTAGTTTAGGCCGAAATCAGTTAAGTTACGAGCATAGCTGAGTAGCAGCTTTACGATTTCTAGCTTCTAGAAAGCGGTTGCTCACAACAGAATCAGCCTCGTCTCTGAATTTCCCAAACCAACCAAACCAATCGAAACATTTTCAAACCAGTAGCGTCAACTCAAGTGTTTTTCCATTTTGTGATTCGTTAATTCAACATTCTCACGCGTAATTTTTTGAGTTTTTACCAAAATCCATCCATGCTTTTCAAAGAACGGCTTAGCCATCTCACTAATCCTGACGACCATCATAATTTCAGGCTTTCGAGTGGCCGGT
>Ga0209186_1000471_pt1 | contig 32858 bp, 19 predicted proteins | sample SidtaG_FD_187426 | JGI IMG/M metagenome (GOLD analysis project Ga0209186, IMG submission 187426) | Marine algal microbial communities from Sidmouth, United Kingdom - Sidmouth_Male2 metaG (SPAdes) (version 2) | ecosystem: Host-associated > Algae > Red algae > Unclassified | place: Sidmouth...
CCTTATAGCGGATTGCGTAGCCCGAACACTCAAGTGGCGGATAACGCATTCACGAATCACAGTTTGCTGATGACTGTTGCCTTGCGGTTTGAGCGAAGAACAAGCGACACTGTCCCGAACTAGTGTCTGAAAAACGACTAAAGAATGGCCTCGATTATTTATTGATCGGGGCTTTTTTGTTTTAATCTCGGTCAGAAGTGTTGAAAGAACACTTTGAAAGTTTTAGTACAGTTTATGTACGCTGCATGACCACATCGTGGTCAAAGTACGCTGCGCTGTTAGCCACAAGGAAATCAAGGAGAGGCCTGCCTGCTGCGCACTGGAAGGCAGGCTCAGTATTGGGGCTCATGTCACGCATTACAAATTACAACTACTGAAACCGCTCATTACACACTTCTCATGTACCACCTTCTCATTATTTCAGGCATGCGGACAAGCGGTGGGAGGTGATGTTTGAACGTAGTGAGTACCGGACGACGCGGTGCCGATAGGCATGGCCCATAAAGAATCTTAAAACCTTAAAATTTCAAACGATATCTCAGATTTAAGGAGCGAGGAGGTGCGAGCTTGCCCGCTCTAAGGAAATACTCGCGATTTGTACCATTTTGGACAGAGAGTTCAAGACGATGTTTTTCTTTGAAAAGGTAGGCGATTCTAGCACCAAGGATCAAGTCACCACTGCGATGTACATTGCGAAACTTGGCAACATCAGCAATGCCGGGCACCTGTGAGTTGACTAGATTAGAATAAGGGTCAGTGCCTTCAAGAATTGGATCTATGTTTTGAACAAAGCTGTTGTAGGAGACGTCGAAGCCAACGGTGAGTTTTTCAATGTCGAATTCCGTGTCGAGACGGGCAGTATGAAGACTTCGGTATTTCAAAATTTTACCAGACAGGGTAGAATCGATGGTTCCAAATGCTTGCACCGCGTTTTCTAAGTAAACACCAACATTTCGTTGGGTAGAATCTGCGCTCATATCTCCTGGAAAAGCATAGGTGTAACCACCCCAGATTCGAACCGGAACAGCACCGATTTTACCTTCACCAAACGAACCTAATTCGATTCCTGCAATGCGAGCTTCGGATACATTAACAGACTTAAAACCAAGGTATTCCTCTAATGTTTCGAGGGTTACAGGCAAGGAATCAGGCTTGTGGAAATCAAAATAGAACTCTGTCATATCTGTATATTGCATCCAGAAAGCTGCAACGTCAAAGTAACCTTTCCAATTGGGGAGATCAATAGATTTTTTGAGGCCCAACTCCGCGCTCCAGCCCTTTTCTGGTAGGAGATCAGGGTTAGGAAGTATTCGAACCCCTGTACCTAAATTCTCATCAGTAAACCGCTCTGCGAAACTAGGAATGCGATATCCCTGACCATAAGAACCACGAAGAAACACGTTGTTGGATACTTGGTAATTGAATCCACTGCGAAATACAGGCAATGTGGCGGTTAGTTCCTTCCTTATGTAGAAAGTCTCCCAGCGAATTCCGCCTAAGAGCGTTAACCTGTCATGGATTCGTTTTTCGATTTGATTGTATAGTGCTAAGCCTGAACCGCTGAAAGCGGTGAACTTGTCAAGTGTGTCTGCTTCAAATAAAGAACTGGTGACACTGAGCACTTGGCCTAGTCCACCCATTGTTACCGACCATCCATTTTTGAATTCCCGTTGGAAAAGGTACTCCAAACTGCTTACAGTTGCTCGGGTACTTGGTGCGTATTTACCTCTATATTTTATAATATCGAAGTATCGTGCTTTGATACTGTGTTTGTTGCCAGATACATCATAAACCGTCGCCCACGGATCAATAGCAATCGATAGGTAATCGTCTGTTTGATAGGTTGGGTCGATGTGAATCAATGTGCTGTCGCCACCATTTTGCCAAAGGAAATAATTGCCAATCTCATGGTACATCGTATTGGTGTTGATACCATAGGTGAATTTGTCAGTTACTCGAACACGGGAGTTTAGATTGAGACGAAAGCGCATTTCTCCAGCATCTCGAAGGTAACTTTTGTTGTAATGAACATTGCTACCTAATACTAAGTCTACCCTTTCACTTAGCTTTTGCCTGTGAGCAATATAGGTGCCTACTTGAAACGGGCGCTCCTTCATTGAAGACCACCAAATGATTGAATCAGTTTTGGGATCATCTGAAATGCCAGCATATGTTGTGATAGCAGTATAGGGCTTGCTTGTTGGCCAAGCAGTTTTAACATGGATAACCCCGTTAAGTGCTGAGGCGCCATATAACACAGAAGAAGCGCCTTTGATCACTTCAATTTGACCAGCGTTTTCCAAAGGGATAAAATTCCATTTAATATCGCCAATCTCAGCAGCAACTAGTGGTTGGTCATTTACTAAAATAGCGACCCGACTGCCTGCACCATAGGCATATCCACTTCCGCCTCTGATGTTGGCTTGGCCATCTATAACCTCTACGCCAGGAATTCGCTTCACGGCTTCGGAGAGGTCGGTATTGTTGTTACGGTCTAAAATCTGAGGTGTAATGACATCTATCGTTACGGTTTCTTCGGTTATTTTTCGCTCAAAACGACTCCCACTGACAACAACAATGTCGAGTATAGAATTGATGCTAGCCATCTGAATATCAACCGTTTGAGATGTAACTCCATCTGAATCAACAGTAATTGTTTGTTTTTCATATCCTGTATAGGTAAAACTCAATTGCTGATTACCTTTTTCTAATTTAATGCTGTAGTTACCATCAATATCCGTAATAGTGCCACTTGATTCATTGAGGATGACGTTCACACCTATTAGGGTTTCTCCAGTCGTTTTGTCGGTAATATTACCAGATAAAACGGCTTGGGAATGCAGTGTCCCGCAAAGCAAAATTAGTAAAAACGGTAGGAGAGTAACAGTTCGTTTTATGTTCATAAATTACATAATCATCGTCTCGATATAGTCGTTCTGTTTGGGGTGATCAGTATTGTAGTGTAGGCCACGACTTTCCTTGCGCATTGCTGCTGAGGTAGTCACCAAGAATGCAATGGAGATCATATTTCGTAACTCGCAAAGCTGAGGAGACAAGAAGGTTGTGCTATATAGCTGTTCCGTTTCTTTGTAAAGTAATTCTATTCTTTTTCTAGCTCGTTTTAAACGAACATTCGAACGGACAATACCTACATAGCTACTCATTATCTCCTTTAATTCCTTGATACTTTGAGTAATCAGTACCATTTCCTTAGGTTTGGTAGTACTTTTGGTGTTCCACTTTGGTAATCCTTTTATATTCTTGTATTGATCTATATTCTCAAGGACATCTTCCGCTATTCGGTGGGAAAACACCATAGCTTCCAGCAATGAATTGGACGCTAAGCGGTTGGCACCATGCAAACCAGAACTCGTGCATTCTCCACAAGCATAAAGCCGTTGGATGGAGCTTTTTCCAATCGGGTCGGTCTTGATGCCTCCACAGAGATAGTGTGCTGCGGGTACGACAGGTATCATTTGCTTAAAGGGGTCAATTCCCAAGGACATACACTTGTCGTAAATCGTAGGAAAATGCTTGATGAATCCCTCCTTGTCAAGGTGTTGACAATCGAGGTGCATAAAGTCAACACCTCGGGTTTTCATCTCATTATCTATGGCACGAGCTACGATATCTCTGGGTGCTAGTGATTCCCGTTCATCGTATTTGCCCATAAACGCTTTACCTGCTTTGGTTTTGAGAATGGCACCGTATCCTCTCACTGCTTCTGAAACCAGAAAATCTGGGTTTTCTCCAGCAGGGTTGTATAATGCTGTTGGATGAAACTGAACAAACTCCATGTTTTCGAGTCGCCCTTTTGCTCTGTGTACCATTGCGATCCCATCTCCTGTTGCAATAACAGGGTTGGTGGTATTGCGATAAATCTGTCCGGCGCCTCCAGTAGCGACTAGCGTCATTCTGGCATTGAGAGTTTCGATGGTCTTTGTTTCCAAATTTAATGCATAAGCACCATAACATTCGATATTTGTGGAAACTCTTGTGACGACTCGTCCCAGTTGATGCTGGGTGATCAAATCCACTGCGAAGTAATGTTCTTCAATGCTGATATTGCTATAAGTAGCGGCTTTCTCAATGAGTGCTCGCTGAATTTCCCAGCCTGTTAGGTCTTTGTAGTGAAGGATGCGGTATTCTGAGTGTCCGCCTTCCATTCCCAAGTCGTATTTGCCCTCTATATTCTTGTCGAATCGGGTGCCCCAGTCAATAATCTCTTTGACGCGTTGCGGTCCTTCTTTGACGACGATTTCTACAACCTCAGTATCGCAGAGTCCGTCTCCTGCGTCGAGGGTATCGGCGATGTGTTTTTCGTGGTTGTCTGTTTCCATGTTCCAGACTGCTGCTACGCCGCCTTGTGCATAACGGGTATTACTTTCTTCTCTATTAGTTTTAGTAAGGACTAGGATCTTAAGATCTGATCGCTTTTCTGCTATTTTGATGGCGAATGTGAGGCCTGCGATTCCGGCGCCAATCACCAGTACATCTGTATTTCTCAATGTTTCTATAATTAATTTAACAATACAAACTTGCTGGACGAATTTAAGTAAAGAATCTTACAATCGTATAGCAATTGTTCAACTAACTGTTGATACGTCAAAATTGAGACATTGTTTTTGGAATAGTGGGAAGGCAGCGGAGATGGAAAGAAGGCAACAGTTTTTCTGAAAACCTCTTCTTTTTGACAAGGCTTTTTTATTTTTTTAAATAATGCTGCTTGAATCACTAATGTAGCCATCCAACAGTCATTTCTATAAAGAAGAATAGTATTGTAAATAGAACGGCAATCAATATATACATTATCTTCTTGGCTTTTTTCTTCCCCTCCTTTTTAATGAGGCCAGAATCTAATGTGTTTTTTTAAACGCATTTATCTTATTCTTATTTCCAAAGGTAAAAAATCTTTTAGTATTCTAGTGTTCAAATGTCGAGGATGCTTAAGGCAATAGAGAATGTGATGTCCTAGCTCAAAAGACAAAACAGCCCTACGACATAAGGCATTTGAAGCGCGGATCGCCGCCAGTTATTTGAACATTGCTGCACTGAATAACGTTAATTGAAAGCCTGATGCGGTGTTGGGCGTGTGAAGCATTGAGTTTAGCAGGCAGGTCCAATGTATTGGAAGCCCCAAAAACAGGCTGTCTACAAGCGACAACAATTACTAAGAATAATTCTAAATAAAGGGTTTTTGCGATAAAAACATAGCCAAATAGGGGAATCCGTTGTTTACTTGGTTAAATAATTTTACATTCGTAATATCTATAACAACTAGATTTTATAAGAATATGAAATGGTTATTAAATCTTTTTAATTCTTCCATCGGCCAGAAACTAATCATGAGTTTGACAGGTTTGTTCCTCTGCTCATTTCTGTTGATTCACTTAATTGGGAACCTTCAGTTACTTTATGCTGATGGTGGAAAAGCGTTTAATTCGTATGCCTACTTTATGACCAATAACATTTTGATAAAAACGGTGTCATGGGGTCTGTACGCTATGATTTTGCTACATGCGATCAAAGGAATCTTGATGGCACTCAACAACCGAAAAGCCGGTGGAGGAAACAGATATGCGGTATCAAGCAATGAGAACGCTAGCTGGACTTCCAAGAACATGGCGATCCTAGGTTCCTGGGTGTTTATTTTTATCGGAATTCATATGGCACAGTTCTGGGGCCAAATGAAATTTAATTCTGAAATGGCAATGGTCACCATTGATGGTGTTCAGGTAAAAGAGCTTTATGGCATAGTAGCAGCAGCCTATGAAAACCCGCTTATCGTTGTGTTTTACGTGGTGTCAATGTTTATGATTGGCGCACACCTTTGGCATGGATTCGGATCGGCCTTTCAGTCACTTGGGATTCGCCATAATAAATACACTCCAATCATTGAAACAGTAGGAAAAGTCTATTCAGTCCTCATTCCGGGGGCTTTTGCGATCATTCCGATTTGGATGTATTTCAACTAATTAATTAACTAAGAATTGTAAATCTATATACCATGGGATTGGATGCAAAAGTACCACCAGGACCGTTAGACGAGAAATGGACCAAATATCGGTCTACCATGAATCTCGTTGCTCCGAATAATAAACGGCGAATCGATGTTATCGTTGTAGGTACAGGGCTTGCAGGTGCAAGTGCTGCTGCAACTCTTGGCGAATTGGGATATAACGTGAAAGCATTTTGTTTCCACGATAGCCCGAGAAGAGCACACAGTATTGCTGCGCAAGGAGGAATCAACGCCGCTAAAAACTATCAGAATGATGGAGACAGCGTTTATCGCCTGTTCTATGATACGATTAAAGGTGGTGATTATCGGTCTAGAGAGTCCAATGTACATCGCTTAGCAGAAGTGAGTGTTGACATCATTGACCAATGTGTAGCCCAAGGCGTTCCGTTTGCACGGGAGTATGGTGGACTACTGGCCAACAGATCATTTGGTGGGGTGCAAGTCTCAAGAACATTCTACGCTTCTGGTCAAACTGGACAACAGTTGTTGATTGGTGCCTACAGTGCCTTGTCTAAGCAAATTGCCAGTGGTTCTGTAAAGATGTACAACCGTCATGAGATGTTAGACCTTGTGGTTGTAGATGGCGTTACCAGAGGTATTATTGCAAGAAACTTATTGACAGGAGAGTTGGAACGCCATGCTGCACATGCTGTTGTTTTAGCAACTGGAGGATACGGCAACGTGTTTTACTTGTCTACCAATGCTATGGGATCGAACGTGACTGCCGCTTGGCAAGCACACAGACGAGGGGCGTATTTTGCCAACCCATGTTTTACACAGATTCACCCAACTTGTATTCCAGTATCCGGTCATTATCAGTCAAAATTGACGCTGATGTCAGAGTCACTTCGAAATGACGGACGTGTTTGGGTACCTAAGAATAAAGAAGATGTTATGGCGATTCGCGAAGGTCGGAAGACTGGTGGCGACATCCCTGAATCGGATAGAGACTATTACTTAGAGCGTCGGTATCCGGCGTTCGGCAATCTAGTGCCGCGTGATGTAGCATCCCGTGCAGCCAAAATAGCTTGTGATGAAGGGCACGGCGTCAACAAAGCAGGTCTTGCGGTATTCCTTGATTTCAAACAACGTATTGAGGAGTTGGGAGAAGACACGATCCGTGCACGTTACGGTAACCTCTTTGAGATGTACGAAAAAATCACTGGAGAGAATCCGTACAAAACACCAATGAAAATTTACCCCGCAGTTCACTATACAATGGGAGGCTTGTGGGTTGACTATAATCTTGAAAGTAATTTACCAGGACTGTTTGTAGCAGGGGAGGCAAATTTTTCTGATCACGGATCGAATCGACTGGGTGCTTCTGCATTGATGCAAGGACTAGCAGACGGTTATTTCGTGTTGCCGTATACGATTGGCCAATTTCTGTCTACTCAAATTCGAACACCTCATATTAGTAGTGAGACCAAGGAGTTTGAGATTGCAGAAAACAATTGTCGAGAACGCTTGCAGCGACTACTTGATATCAAGGGTGACAAATCTGTGGAGTCATTTCACAGAGAGTTAGGACTCATCATGTGGGACAACTGTGGAATGTCTCGTAACAAAGAAGGACTGGAGGAAGGAAGAGCTAAAATCAAGGCATTGAAGGAAGAATTTTACAAGAATGTATTTGTTCCAGGTACCCAGAAAGAGTTTAACCCAGAGCTAGAAAAAGCAGCACGTGTCGCTGACTTAATCGAACTAGGAGAACTAATGATGGTAGATGCGCATCAACGCGAGGAGTCTTGTGGCGGTCACTTTCGTGAAGAGAGTGTTTCTGCAGGAGGGGAAGCCTTGCGTATGGATGATGAATTCACATACGTGTCAGCTTGGGAGTATTTTAATGCTGCTGGTGATCCAACGTTACACAAGGAGGACCTTGTATTTGACAATGTGGAGCTGAAAACGCGTAGTTACAAATAAACAATACACTGATTTTAAAGTTATAATAAGTGATTCATCGCTTGACAATCATAGCAAAACCAAAATAGTGCGATCATGAAGTTAACACTGAAAGTTTGGAGACAAAAGGACCAAAAATCAAAAGGATCATTAGAAACCTACCCGAATGTAGATGTTGATCCGCATATGTCATTCCTCGAAATGATTGATGTTGTCAATGAGCAACTGATCACGGAGAAGAAAGAACCAATTGCTTTTGAACATGATTGCCGTGAAGGAATTTGCGGAGCGTGTAGCATGGTCATCAACGGCCGCCCTCATGGTCCAATGCAAGGGACGACTACTTGCCAATTGCACATGCGCCATTTCAAAGATGGTGACACGGTGGCGATTGAGCCGTTTCGTTCCAAGGCATTTCCTGTCATCAAGGATTTGGTGGTAGATCGCAGTGCTTTTGATCGGATTATCCAGTCAGGCGGTTTTATTTCAGTCAATACGGGTCAGGCTCAAGACGCCAATTCGATTCCGATTGAGAAGGGATTGGCTGATAAGGCATTTTCTGCGGCCTCGTGTATTGGTTGTGGTGCCTGTGTTGCGGCGTGCCCTAATGCGAGCGCGATGCTGTTTACGAGTGCCAAAGTGTCTCACCTCGCGTTATTGCCTCAGGGTGATGTAGAGGCTGAAAAACGTGTCTTCAATATGGTCAACCAAATGGATGAGGAAGGGTTTGGTATGTGCTCTAATACTGGAGCTTGTGAAGTCGATTGTCCTAAGGAGATTTCCCTTGAGAATATTGCGCGTATGAATCGAGCGTATTTGAAGTCATCGTTGGGGAAGGACTAATTTCTTAATGATTAATGATTAATTGGGGGCTGGTTTCTATTTTACAAGCTGCTATTGTCTTGACTGCCTTGGGATACGGTTTGACTTATTGCTCATTTCTGATTCCGATATATTTTTTTTAGGTTCTGTTATCTATGTGATTTCCTATGTTTCTATGTGATTTAAAAAAAATCTAACTACATTATCCTCAACTTAGTACTAGACTGCCTTCATCTAAATGCATAGATTTCAAAAATTCTAATGCATAATTCGATATTATTTTATATCTTTAATTATCAACTATAACATTCCTGTTAGATTTATTAATCAAAATTGTTTACCTCATTGTTTCAATAGGTATACTTTTGATAGCAATAAAACTAGATTGCTAACACACTTTTTGTGTATTTATTTTTAATCAGCAACTTATTTATCTCTAAAATTACAATATAAAACAAATCAAAAATGAAAAAAATCTTTAGTATTTACCTATTCGTATGGATCTTTGCTTTCACTCTTACTGCCCAATCATCACCTCATGACCAGTTCACCAACATGAAGTCAAACTTGCATTTTGGTGTTGAACAAATTGATAATCAAACTTCTAATTCGCCTATTGGAACAGGAAGTTGTGATATCATGATGCCACCTGAATTTGAAAATATCATTCAAATTGGAGGTGATGGTCGGAATAGAGGAATGTGCATGGTCACCAATAGTAATAATGACTTGTTTGTAGCTGGTTATTATCATGATGAAATTGAATTTTTCCCAGGAACTACTCTTACAAGCATTGGTTTATCGGATCTATTTTTAGCTAAATACAATTCGGCTGGGAACTTGCTTTGGATTAAGTCAGCTAATGCAGGAGCAACAGGACGTGCAATTCCCTATGCAATAACACTTGATGGGAATGGTGACGTACTTCTTACTGGTGGCTATACTGGTAATTATTTAAATTTTGATGGGAATCATTTATCTGCTGCATTAGAAGAACGATTATTTGTTTGTAAATACAATCAAGATGGGACGTATCAGTGGGCTAACAATTCTGGTACAACTTCTTTTTCAAGAGGAGTTGATGTCGAAGTTAACAGTATGGGAACAATTTGGGTAATTGAATCTTCAGGAATTTTCTTTAATAAACCTTCTCAACTGGTTTCTTATAACCCTAATGGTAGTTTAAACACAACCTGGGATAATGGAACTAAAATCACTGATATTCACTTTGCAAATGGTAAGATTTACATGACAGGTCTTTTGACCAATCAAGCATTTTTTGGATCGTTTTCATTAGCAGGCCCAACTGTTTATTCCAATCTTTTTATTGCAATCGCAAATGAAGACTTATCTACATTTATGTTCGCAGATGAAGCAACGACCACCACCTCTTCGGCAGATAGCAGAGGCGTAAAAATTACGACAATTGGCATGGATGCCTATTTGATTGGTGAATATAGGGGCGAAATCATAATGCAAGGAAATACCTTCCCGAATGGTCAAAACAGCTTAGCGCTTATTGGATTCGATGAATTCGGGAACATTAGCACTACAAATGTTTCAGTAGACTCAAGAATTTCCAATCATCAAATTTTTAGCGATGGGAATGAATTGTATCTCTCTGGAAATATTCTTGATAAATTAGATTTCAATGGTGTACCGATTCAAACATATACAGACGCAACTGGATTTGTTGCAAAATTTAACACGTCTAGTGGACTAGCACAGTCTGTTAATGCAATTGAGTCAACTTCTAATAACAAGTTTGAGATTTCAAATGTCAGTCTCTGGAATAGTGGATTTATGACAACTGGTAGGTATGCCCACAACTACTTCCTTAATCATCAAGACGCCTTGTTTACACCTCAAACCACAAACATTGTACAAAGCGAAGCGGGATGGATTGGGAGTTCCTATATATCAAAACCGGTATTAGATAAGGACAACTACATTTATGTTGCAAATAGGTATTTAGGAACTAGTAAAATAAATAATCAAACATCATCTCAATCAAACACTCCATCATTAAAGTTAAGCAAATTGACTACAGCGGGGAATGTCATTTGGTCAAAGGAAATTGTTGGAGATTCAGAGCGTCCGTTATTGTCTACTGGAAACTTAGAGCTATCCAATGATGGGTCTCGTCTTTTTATGATTACTCAATTTACTGGAAGCGTAACGATAGATAACAATTCACCCATTAATGCTTCTTCCACTAATGCTATTTTAATTACTTCCTGGGATTTGAACGGCAATTTGCAGTGGGCAACAACAATTGATTGCGATGGCTATACAGACAGCCATAGTGATCTTGCTCAAGCGCCCAATGGTGAATTATATGTTTCAGGAATATATGATGAATTAATCAAGATTGGCAGTGACACTTATAATAGTACATCATATGATGTGTTTTTGGCAAAACTAGATGCTTCTGGTAATTTCTTATGGTCAAAATCAATGGGAGGTAATTCTATTGAGTATAATTCAAAACTTCAAACCAACAGTCAGGGTGATCTTTATGTTGCAGGAGAGTTTTTATCAGATGTTTTCACTATCGACGGAGTTAACTATCCAATAAATGATGGAGATGGTAATGTTGTCATTATAAAATTTGACAACAATGGCACCTTTCAGTGGCTTAACTCTTATGGTGGTGGAATTAGTGATCCAAACCTTGACGACTACTGTTGGCCTACAGGGTTTAAAATTGATAATAATGACAATTTGTTGCTTAGTGGTTGGACAGGGTATGCCAATCAATATGGTAGCTATCCATTAGTTTCACAAAGACATAATCCTAATTCTAATAGATATTATTTTAATTGGTTTACTGCAAAATTAGATGGGAACGGCAACGTTTTATGGGCAAATATGATTGAAAAAGGTAGGTTCGACCAGCTTAGCTATGAAAGTCATGAAACTGATCAATACGGCAATTCCTATATTTTGGGACGGTTCAACGATTCGATCTTTATTGACGGAATTTCCATTGTCCCTGACGGAGAAAGAGACTTGATTACCTTAAAATACGATGAAAATGGAGTCTTTGAATGGGCAAAAAAAGTTGGTGGAAATAATGTAGTCCCTTCTGGCTTAGCAGTTGGTGATGAGGATCAGCTCGTAATTCATTTCTCCAATGGCAATGAAACAGATTTTTGTACTGAGTCCCGACTTACTAGCTCCAGAAACGCCTTTCTAGGGATATTGGGAATGCTAAACACTTCAAATGAGACGCCCGACACACCAGCAAATGACCTTACTGTATTCCCAAACCCTGGAAGTGATGTCGTAACCATCAATGGAACAATAGAGGAGTCAGCAACACTGCATTTTGAGCTGTATGATGTAACAGGAAAACAAATTTCAAAGTACTCTTCTGAACAATACCCTAAAGGCTATTTTTCTAAAACAATTAACATCAAGGAGTTAACACCTGGCACTTACTTCATTCATCTAGTAGTGAATGGGCAATCTCAATGGGAGAAGGTGATTAAAATGTAAGGGACTTAGAGATATGACGAGTTCAGCGTTTCCAGCATATAGACTAGTGTGAATAGTTGGAAACGCTGAACAAGTATTTCTGTAAGGTTTAGAATGATAATGGCGCTTAATCCCACTATTCGCTTGTACTCAGCACGTCTCCAGTCGGTGTCGCATAGTTACCTAGTGCCTGACCGAAAACTCTAGTTTTTAAGCAATGAACGAGCGACCTGTTACTTCCGGGAGCCGGCCCAGTTAAAAGTGAGAGGTCTTTACTTTTTGAAAATCAATGTTTTACGACTTTAAAAAACCTCTCACTTCTGATAGAAGTAACAGGTTACTCGTTCTTTATTGATTATCTAATGCGATCTTTTCTACAAATTATCTAAAATTATTCAGCTGTAAGCTAATGAAATGGAATATTTACCAGAATATTTGTGCTAACAATTTCTTATTAAAAGATTGATAGTCAACGATTATTGTCTTTTCGTTCAGAAACTACCTATTCAAACAACGCCTACCACCGCTAGTCCAATCCAAACTTAAAGGAGTGCACTGAAAACAGTTAAACCGTCCCGCAGTAACCTCAATAAAACCTTCAGCAACCGGGCAAGCGGTAGTAGCGGAATGTGCGCATCCCGATTTTTTATCGGGAGCGCATATTTGTAGCGGATGACGCGGTGCCGTTAGGCATGACCCCAAATAAATCTACTACCTAGGAATCGTTGATGAAATCCCATTGTTCATACTCCATTGTACGCGGTCATTGCCATTCACATCGCTGTCTAGGTTGAAATCTGTGTTATTGTATAATCCAAAATTTCCGTTTTGCACTTGCCAGAGCACCCGATCTGCTCCAGTAATTTCATACCCTTGTAGATTGGACTGGTCTGCATTACCAGTATACAATGCCCAACTGCCACTGACCTGTTTCTGACCAAAGCCACTCGTTCCAGTATAACTGTTCTTATTGCGGAAATCATAGTTCAATGCATTGTTGACAATCGGCACCAAACCATCACTCATGGCAGGTAAGTGATTGCGATGTTCTACAACAACATAAACGGATGTAATCGTAGGACTCACCTCAACGGTGGCAAGCGGACTTGTGGTACCATCTTGAAGTAATATAGAAGCAAACCGTGCGATCTCATCGCCAGCAGCAGGTGAAGTACGCAGAGAAATCAGTACCCAGTCTACCGCTCCAGCTGGATAGTCATTAGAAGACCAGCCTGCACCTTCTAGACCTTGATAATTCCAAGGCGCCGCATTGTATGGCTGACCGGCAGGCAATAAATTCGATTGTAACAAAGTATTCCGCATAAGACCTGTGTTAGGAGAATACGGACCTTCCAAATATAAAGAAGGAGCACAATTGACGGTTCTAATAGTGCTAATAATACATTGCTGATCTGTAAGTTGCAAGGTGTTGAAAAGACTAGTGTTGTTCCAAGCCTGATCCTCTCTAGCAAACCAAGATGTTTTGTGATCTCTGATGCCGCCATCGTCATCATCATTTAGATGGAAGTCAACCCCTAAATCCATTCCTGGAAAGGGCGTCACACCAATAAATGACCAAGCAATTCGCACTTCAATATTATATCCAGTTTGGGTGATCACCCTTGAAAAATCAACCCCCGCAGGATTCTGAGTTTGAATTGACCAATAAAAGACATTAGGGTCATTGACTCGAAATAAGAGATGATGGTCATTGGCATCATAGGAGAAAGAACGGTCGTTACCACCATCGAGATAGATCTCAAATCCATCATCCTCATAAGCGGCACCGCCAGAATCATTGACAAGCGCATCATCATTGATGGCTCCGAAAACATAAAGGTAATTGTCGTCCCAAGTCAATTGAACGTTACCACTCAGGTCAGCAGCATTACTTGGTGTACCAAGCACGTTTGTCTCTATGTTGTAGCCTGTTTGGGTCCAATCCGAACCTACACCGTCAATTGTTGGTGGCGTTGGCACTTTGCACATTTCATCGCAGGCAGCACTTCGAAATCCATCAACAAGTCCCCAATAGGCTGGTTTTTTATTGAGATTGACATCAAATGGCAATGGAAAAAATGGAGCGTTTTGTGGTTGAAAGTCATTCCACCAAGTGTGTTTATCACTGATATCCCAACATTGGAAGTAATCGCCTTTTGTCGGATTACATTGGAATATTTCTGCAATTTTACGATATGCTAATTGCTGTTGCTCTAGCCAGAATGGGGTATTGGCAGGCATTCTGATATCTAATTCCGTAACGTAATTCGTGAGCCCCATATTCGAGATGTCTAGCATATACTGCTCCAATTGGAAGTTGGGATCTAGTACCGTATTAACATCAGTGTGTAGTTGCCATCCAAGACCATCTACTGGTGCGCCTAGGGACTGAATCCATCCCAGCATGCTTTTGACGGTGTTGAATTTAGCTGCATTGGCTTCAATCCCATAATCGTTGTATAGGAGCACAGCATTGGGCACTACAGCTTTGGCTTCAACAAAGGCTTTAGCGATGAACTCTCCTGTCATGCCACGGTTCCAGTAGCAATCGCGGTAGGTTCCATCGTCTTCAATGGCTTCATTTACGACATCCCAAGTGGTGATTCGGTTGCCATAACGTCCAGCGACGGTTCTAATGTGATCAAGCATTATGGACTCTGCATCTGCAAGCGGTTTTCCTTTTACCCAGTCTGGAATGTGGGTATCGCTGCCCCACACAAGCGGATGTCCGTGGAGCTCCCATCCGTTTTGTTCGCCAAAAGCCATTGCTGCGTCCATTTCAGCCCAGGTATATTGGCCTTCTTGATTGTGTGTTGTGTATTTCCAGTAAGCGGGAATAGTTCCGATATTAATCTGATCTCTAAATAACTGTTGATAGGGTTGGTCGTAGAGGTTGAAGAGCGGAGATCCAAATTTCACACCTTTCTCAAGTGCTGCTTGTCTTAGTTCCTGAGCCTGGGCGCTGATGCTGAGGAGACAGAAGAGCACAAGTAGAATGGCGATGGTAGTTTGTTGTAAGTTTTTCATCGTGTGGTTGTTAGTTAGTTTACTGTAAATCAAAAATCTGGAGGATTCATATTTGACCTTTTAAGATAAAGAAATATAGTTATATGAACAAATAAGGGGAGTGACATTTCTTGTAAATTATATTTGTGCAGGCATTGCTTATACTAAAAAAGCAGACACCTTATGGCATACTGCTTTTATTAATATTTTATAAGCGGTTACTGTTCCTAATAAAAATAAATCAGAATCTCAGAATCAGAGTTGTTAGCTGCATTGCTATCTCCACCAGTCAACGGCACTACTGTCGCTGTAACTGTAGTCTGACCACTGGTGTTTTGAGGATCGTAGGTCGCCATCAACCCGAAGGCAGAATTGAGTCCACTACCCATTATTTGAGGATAAGTAAATTCGTGAAACAAGCCATTTGAACTATAGGTCCATTTGTTGTTTTCTACTTGGTTAAAAGCAACAGAAGTCAAAGTAGGATCCCAAGTAAACGTCAATCGCTGATCATATGGGATTCGAACACGTATCATAGAACCATCAGAATCAGCCAGGTTGACTTCATTGACACGGATTGCCATTCCAACTGCCGAGACGCCAGAGATATTCGCAGGTACAACAGTAACTATAGGTGTTAGATCTGGTAATACTGTAAATGTGGCGGTGTCACAATACTGTATCACTGAAGTTGTAGTATCCACAATGATATTTTCATCGCCAGGCTGGTAAGCGGTATACGCAAAACCCACCAACATCATCTCATCAGTAGTCGATTCCCCGGCATACACCAGTTCCGGTGGGTTGTTAGGGTTGTGAGGATTCGTTACTGTATTATTATACATTGCCTCGGACTTTAGTTTGGTCCCAGCAGGTATTTTTACTGGATTACGGAAAACGTAATTCAGTTGCCACTCAAAATCCCAATGCGGGATATCTATCAAATTGATTTGAGAATTATCAGGTAATACAGCCCAGCTCTTTATTTTTTCACCAATCAAATGCATGTGTGGAAAACAACTCAAAACCGTGATATCAGTTGGGACAGTATATTCTGCATTGAACATTTTGTATTCATTAGGTAAAATAAACAACGGACCATTCGTAATCGTACTCCAGTGATTCAGAATAAAATCAGTATACACAGGTCGAGTGTTAGGATTAGTCGTCAGTTGCAAATTAATTTTAGTTCCTGAGTCCAACTGTCCTAAAGTTCCAGCAGGGTAGTGTACCTGAACCACAAAAACATCGCCTGCTTTAACATACATTCCCATACCAGCTGGAGTGAAACTAGGATCACCACCAGGTGCCCAGGCGCCAATCATATCTGAGTTGCTGCTACCTGTTCCACCAAAGCAAACATAGCCAGGTCCAGGTTCATTGTTATCATTATTTGTAGGCTGGTTTGAATCATCCCTAAATAATAAAATATGGTGAATCAGTGCTGGGTTGCCTGCTACATATTCAATTCCTGTAAGGAAAATATCAGTATTGTAAGGGTTGTTGACCACAAAACAACGGTATTCATCATCACCCGCTGCTTGGGAAGTATAGTTAGGAAGCGTCAGTACCAGATCGGGATTCGTGATAACTTCAGAAGTTGTATAAACGGGTGGTGGCGGAGCCAACGCTGGATCTCCTTCCTGACCACCTGCAACGTTGACCCATTCGTTGATTGTCGAGATTTCTTGTGGGGTCAAAAGCCGTTCAAACGCATGAGTCTGATAGGCTGGGTCTGCAGGCCATGGTGGCATTGCTCCAGTATTTACAGCTAATTGAATCGATTGTCTAAAGTTATAGGCATCACTGTAGTCCATTAAGGAAAATGGGGCGATACCAGTCGGATTATGACACACAGTACAATGGGTGTACAAAATACAAGAAACGTCCTCAGCCCAAGTAACCTGTGCTTGCAGCGTAGGAGCGGCTATTAAGAATGTAATAAAGATGAAAAGGTATTTCATGGTTGCTATTAAATTAATCAAGGTTAGGTTAATTCTCAGTGTTAATTTAGGGTTATTTTTCATAGCAATCAAAACTAGGTTAATATAAATCGGCATTTTCTTACGTTGTTAAACGTTAACTTTCTATGAAAAAACTAAAGCATAGGTTAGAACAAGCAACCTTGTAGACCTGTCTTCGTAGACTGTGTCGCGTCTCTTATATTGGTCAGGAAGACGACTACAATCTTTAAAAAAGCAGTCATTCAAATCATTCAACGTAATTAAATTCGAGGGTAAAGTCTTACCTTTCCTAAAACATTGTTATGTATCAGTCGAAAATGATTGTCCTATTATTGCTTGTGTTGTTTAGCACTGTTCTAACTGCTAATACGGTTTATGTGTCTGCGCATGGTGCAATACCCAATGATGGAATAGATGACACACCAGCGATTCAAAATGCAATTGCTTCATGCAGTAAACAAGGCGCTACGTTGATTTTCGATGCTGGCACTTACAACATATCAGGACCAACGCCCAATAGTCAAGGCGGTGGAGGAAACATCTTTTTATTGGTTGCCTACAACAACATTAATATCCAGGGGAATAACACGAGATTAGTTGGAACCAATTGGGCCACTGTTTTTCGATTTACCCGTTGCAATAATATCAAAGTAGAAGGATTCCAGATTGATTGGAAACTCGCCCACTTGCCTTTTACACCAGGAAAAGTCACTTCGATTAATGGAAATTATTTTGATTTGGACCTATATGCGCCACATATCTTCAAACCTGGATTGCGTGCTGAAGTATATGCTGATTACGACCCCGCTAAGATGCGATACTTGGAAGGAGGAAACAGGTATCGGGAAACTGTGCTGACACCTGCATGTACAAATCCAGCTCCTGGCGTGATGCGGTGTTACTCAAATCGCATCAATCTGATAACGGTTGGGAGTGATGCGATTGTACAACATGCGAAACATGCTGGCAACGGCTTTGTTCTAGCTGCTTGCACTCAAGTGTTGCTAAAGGATATCACAATCTACTCTGTTCCAGGATTGGCTGTTGCTTTGAGCTCTTCTACGGATGTCGCTTTGGAGGACTTTCATGTTAAGCTTAAACCCAATGTAGCCAATTGGTGGCTTTCAGCGGCAGCTGGTGCTACAAATTATTCCAGCCCAAGAGGTACCATTCGCTTTACAAATGTGACTCTGCAAGGCATGGGAGACGATGGTGCCAACCTTCATAGCCGATTGATGCGAATTACAGAAGTTGTTAATACGAACACGTTAAAAGTTGTTGATCATTGGTTGGGTAGTTTCATGCCAACACTGATGATTCCTCTGCAAGGAGATGTATTGGAGTTTGGGCGGAATTCAACACCTTTCAATTACTTTACGAATCAAACGGTTACCAGTGCCTACAATGACCCCGCGGGTTTTACTGTTGTAGAATTAAACAGTACATCTGGCCTAGTCGCCGGGGACATCATTAGTAATGTCTCAGCACTACCGACTCAGGCTATATTTGAAAATTGTACCGTAGGGAAGAACCGAGGGCGAGCCTTTTTAATTTCATGTGATAATGTTACCATTAAGAACTGCATATTGGAAGATCTTTCCGGACCAGCTATTCTTGCTCATGCGGAAGCAGACTTCTTTATGGATGCTAAACCGCCGAGGAATCTGGTAATTCAGAACAATACGATTCGAAATTGCAATTTTGGTTCCCCACTAGGAGAAGCGATGATAGAACTGGCTGTTCGAAATGGTGGAAGTGTCCTAGGGAGTGCAGGTCTAATCAACAATGTGACCATTGAAGGGAATTCCTTTGAAAGTGAACATGGTGCGAATGGAATCTTTGTAGGATCTACAAATAACATTCGTTTGATCAATAACAGTTTTGATAACATAATTGAGGACAGAGTGATTTATGAAAATACTGGTTGTCAAGTTTTTACCAATGAATGGCACTCCACAAATTCTTCGCCTTATGGAGGAACGCCTCCTACAATTCCTGGACGGATAGAGGCAGAAGACTATGACTTAGGTGGTGAAACGGTTGCCTATCATGATCTATCAGCAAATGCTAGTACTGTGTATCGAAGCGATCAGGTGACACTGAGACAATTCGGAAGTGCCATTCTAATCAGTTCTATGGCGTGTAAAGAATGGACGAAATACAGTGTCTCTGTTCCTCAAGCGGGGATGTATGACTTGGCAGTTCAGTTAATCCCCTACAGCGCTAATAGTAAATTTAGACTAATTACTAACGAGGCGGATACGCTAGGAGACATCTTGATACCAACAACAAATGGCATTGGAAATCCGGTCTCAGTGACTATTCCAGATGTTTTTTTAGACAATGCGGTGACTTCCTTTCGTTTTTTTGTGGTTAGTGGTGGATTTAACTTTGATTATATTGATGTGATGCTTTCTGAAACTTGCATTGCACTAGACTTATCTGTTGCCTTGGAAGGTCCGTACAACTTGTCTACAGGAGGTATGAGCAATCAACTCAATACATTTGGGCTGTTACCTGGACAAACGCCACCCATTGGAAACCCAACACCTATTGGTCAACCATTTGCTGGAGCTCCTTGGAATTACAATGGTGCTGAAGGACAATATTTTGGTACTGCTCCTTATCCGGAGGATGCTGTTGATTGGGTATTGGTTGGATTCCGATCTACCACCAATAAATCAGATGAGATCAGTCGACTGGCTGGCTTGTTGCATCAAAATGGCAGTATTTCGTTTCCGAGCGGTTGCCCATTTCCTTTAGGGTCATTGACGGATGCCTATATTGTGGTTGAGCATAGGAATCACATGGCAGCCATGAGTCCGACGACTATTCCTGTAACAAATGAAGTCTTGTCATTTGACTTTCGACTCCAAGACTCATGGAAGACTTCTGCAAGTGTTGGACAAAAGGAAATCGTTTCTGGTGTATGGACAATGATTGCAGGGGACTGTGATCAGGTTACTGATTTACAAGGGTATGATATTAATGGCGCAGATAAAATCATATTTAATACTGAGAATGGCGCATTCTACGAATACTTAAGGGCTGACTTTAATCTGGATGCCTCGACAGATGGTGCAGATAAGATTTATTGGGATCGAAATAATGGGTTGTTTTCAGGGATTACAAAGTGATAATTGTAATTTTGGATTAAATGCTTATCTGTTCAAATTGGCAGCTAGTCAACCATTCAGCACGTCATTGTTCCCTATTAATTAACTCAAGTATTTCCCGACAATCGGCATCCGTCTCCCCATCCCAAATGCTTTAGGAGATACCCGCAATGCCGGCGCGGTCTGATACCGCTTAAACTCATTTCTGTTGACCAGTTTCAAGATGCGACTGACTAAGGCTTCATCATAACCCATTGCGATGATTTCCTTTGGACCTTGGCGTTTTTCGATGTATTGATATAAGATTTGATCTAGGATATCGTAGTCTGGCAAGCTGTCCGAGTCTTTTTGATTGGGGCGCAATTCTGCACTTGGTGGTTTGGTAATCGTGTTTTCAGGAATCACTTCACCGTTTTTATTCATAAACTCAGCAAGGGCGTAGACTTCAGTTTTATAGAGGTCCATGATCACAGACAAGCCGCCAGTCATATCACCATACAGGGTGCCATAACCGACTGCTGCTTCACTTTTGTTCGAAGTATTCAGTAAGATATTCCCAAATTTATTGGAGATCGCCATTAGCAACATTCCTCGAATTCTTGCTTGGAGGTTCTCCTCAGTTACATTGAATGTAGTCCCCGCAAAATGCGGTTTCAGTACTGCCTCGTAAGATTTATAGACATCTTCTATATAGATAATATCGTACTGAATATTGAGATTGATTGCTAATTGTCGCGCATCATTGATTGAGTGGTCAGAAGAAAACTGAGAAGGCATTAACAGCACACGCACGTTCTTAGCGCCTAGAGCACGCTGTGCCAACACCGCCACCACTGCAGAATCAATTCCGCCAGACAGTCCTAGTACCGCCTTTTTAAGCCCGAGCTTGCCGAAGTAATCGCGAAGACCCAACACCAGTGCATCATGAATCAGTTGTATTTTGTCTTTATGCTGTACGCGGTGAATCCCGCCTTCCATCACATTGTCCAATTCATAAGTACGGATGCACTCGATGAAGTACGGGAGTTCGTCATACACTTTACCGTCAGGAGACATGACGATTGAGCCACCATCAAATATAACTTCTGTCTGAGAGCCGCAGTGATTGACATAAAACATTGGAATACCATACTTGTCAATGTTCGCCTTGATAACGTGTAATCGTGATTCTGCTTGCTCATAACTGAATGGCGATGCACTGAGATTGATGATAAAATCAGGCTGCTGTGGCATCATTTCATCCATTGGACAAATAGTGTATAGCGGGTTGTCGTTGCCCACATTCCAAATGTCTTCGCACACGGTCAACGCAATACGCTTTCCTTTGAACTCAACGATTTTAAAATCGGTGCCTGGCTCGAAATACCGGTATTCGTCGAAGATGTCATAGGTGGGTAGCAGTGCTTTGTGAGCAATATGCAATATCTTTCCATCTGCTAGGAAATATCCGGCATTGAACAAGTCCTTACCTTCCACTACAGGATTGATTCTGGGCGCACCGACTGCAATTGCAATATCTTTTGAAGCGACGGTAAGCTGCTCGATGCAGTCATTACTCCGACTGATAAAGTCTTCAAATTCCAGGAAATCTCTAGGAGGATAGCCACAGGTACTGAGTTCGCTAAAGATGATGAGGTCAGCTTCCTGCTGTTTTGCAGTTTCGACGGCATCCAGCATTTTCTTTAGATTGCCTTCAAAATTACCGATGTGAAAGTTTAATTGTGCAATTGATATTTTCATGCTGCTATGTTATTCTCAGTAAAACGTAGATTAGGTAGGATTGTTTAGGGCGACCATTAACTTAATAAAAAAGGGTGTCTCAGATCATTTTCATTCTCATTTAGCTGTGAGTTGAAATCATCTGAGCACCTACTTTAACCCGAATTATGCATTGGGAATTTCGTTTTGAGATGAAAACCCAATAAAGATGGCGGTCCGACGATTCGGATGGTCCGACTTTCGGCTCCACAAAGATTTTTACTCGCAGGCGTAGCCACTGTTACGGTGAGAATAAAATTGCTATACGTGACCAATTTTGAAGGTGTTACCGCTCAAAACGATGTTCCCAATGTATAATCTGGGTTTAAATAATTTGTTCAAAATGAACACTTAAAAACCAAATCAGGTCTTTTAATGTAATCATTATAATTACTAGAATAAGATTCCTACTTTTAAGCTAATTGAGCTTAATACTGTTTTAGAATCTTCATTAGGATTGTTAGGAGAATTATTCTGCTCTCCTTTGTTGTTGGTAATGTCTAGGAATCCACCATGATAGAAAAGTCCGGCTACAACTGAAGTACCATCAGAGATACCGTATTCGGCACCACCACCAATACCCCAAGACAAATTAAGCGGGTTAACATCAGAGTTGATATTCTGTTTTTCAGTATCCAGAGCTCCAGCGTTCTTAACACTACCGCGACCTTGGGTAGCGACATCCACATAGAATGGAACTTGGCCATAATACCTCAAATAGCCAATCTCGTTAGTTCTCATTTTGATTCCTAAAGGAATGCGCAACATCTGTATTCCATAACCTAGAGTAGTACCATCTGGGAAAGGAATTGTGGTGCCTTGCGCATCGATTAATGGAGGTCTCAGTTCTTTACTTTTCCAAAGCTCACCACCATTAGTGTGTTCGAGCGCACCACCAGAATTAAACAAAATTCCAAATCCGGTAGTTATTGCATAGTTTTTAGAAGCCATATCAGATGATCCAAAAAACAGTTCAGCATCAAACCCTAGATGAAATCCTGTATTGGTTCCTACTGGTTTAATTAATACATCATTACTAGACAGATAGGAAACGAATGGGTTCGCACTTAATCCTAATCTAAATACATCACTAATCTGGCCATAACTTGATAGTGCAAGTGTTAAAATCGATAAGGCGAGCACAATTTTTTTCATGATTTGAAAGTTTTGTTTTACAAAATATATCTTTGTGTTGTTTCAAAAACTAAATTACTATATGCGACAGCTCAGTTTTTTCACAATACTTATATCAATACTACTTATATCTTCTTGTAGATTCGACAAAGGTAAGAATATTCCTGATGTTTCAAATATTGATGTAGACATAAAAATTAATAGGTTTGAACAAGACTTTTTCAGTATTGACACTAATGATGTAGCTACTGGAATGAAGGGGCTGACTCAAAAGTATCCCGATTTTGCTCCTATATATTTTGAAAACGTCCTCGTTGTTTACGACAAACAAGTTGCGCCTAAAGGGCCAGAACCTTATATACAAGGAATTCTGAAACATCAGCCTTTAAGAAAATTGTACGATACTTGTCAAATCGTTTACGGTGACTTTACCTCACTTGAAAAGGATTTTACTCAGGCATTCAAATACTATAAGTATCATTTCCCAGAAGATCAAATCCCTGGCAGTGTAACTACTTTTATTTCAGAGTTTGGCTATGGTGGGTTCATTTATGGAGAAGACGATTTAGCTGTAGGGTTGGAATTTTACCTTGGTAGTGATTTTCCTTATCTAAGATGGAATCAGGGAAATAGTAATTTTTCTAATTTCCTGACACGATCTTTTAATAAGGATCATTTGGTATCCAAAACGATATCCTCATTGGTTAATGAAAAAGTAGGTTCTAAAAAAGGCAATAAGCTACTTCAAATGATGATTAACAATGGAAAAAAAAGATATATCCTCGAACAGTTACTCCCACACGCTCCAGATACTGTAATCCATGAGGTTAGCGACTTGCAGATGAAATGGCTCAAAGAAAATGAATCGCAAGTCTGGGCGTACTTCCTAGAAAAGAACTTACTCTATTCCAACAAACTTAAAGAAATCAAGAAATACGTAAATCCAAGCCCACACTCTCCAGGAATGCCCAAGGAGGCACCAGGCAATACTGGCTCCTGGATTGGTTACAATATTGTTAACGCCTACATGAAACAAAATCCTGAGGCCACACTTCAAAGTTTGATTGAAGAGCAACGGGATCAAAAAATTCTAGAACAGTCAAGGTACAAACCTAAGTACTAATAGTCTTACTTAAAAAGCAATTTCATTTTTTATTGAAAGTTCAAAATTGACGTTTTGGCGACAAAAACTACATAAATTCCTGAAAATCATAGATTTTTGGTCAATTATTGCTAATGACTATATCCATATTGTATAAATTTATGGCAAAAATTATTAAACAAAGCTTGCTTTTTGTTAAACAAATTAGTAATTTTGATTAAACAAAAACAATAAACTATGTCTTCACTAGAGTTTTATTCAAAGTTTGATCAAATGGCTGTTCTTTTAAATTCCTTTGCTTACAATCTCACAAAGAATGGTGAAGATGCAAAGGATTTATTTCAGGAAACAGCATTTAGAGCAATTAACAACAAAGATAAGTTCAGAACTGGTACTAACTTCAAAGCATGGTTGTTTACCATAATGAAAAATATCTTTATCAATAACTATAGAAAAAAGTCAAAATCAAAAACAATCATTGATTCCACTGACAATCTTTACTACATCAATAGTGGAAGTTCAGTAGTTGGAAACTCAGCGAATTCCAATATCATGATGAAAGAGCTGACTAAAATAATTGACAGCTTAGACGATGGCACTAAAATTCCATTCATGATGCATTATCATGGATATAAGTACCAAGAAATTGCTGAACAGCTTGACTTGCCCATTGGTACCGTGAAAAGTAGAATTTTCTTTGCTAGAAAGGATCTTAAGAAACTCATCACAAATAAGTATCCTGATATAAGGTTCGAAGAATTAATAAAGTAAATAAGATAGAAATATAATATTTTGAGTAAGTCCCTTCCATTGTGAAGGGATTTTTTTGTAATCCATCCAACCTAGATCCAGAAGTTTCTATAGAATACTGTGTTCTTTGAGCATGTTGATAATGACTAAAATGCATACATAATCCATGTTATCGATGGCAAAAGGAAACAAAACGCTTGACAATCTCTTGCGTTTCCGATTTACGTTCATACATTCCCATATGGCCACAATCTCTTAAAATATGGATAGAAGCTATGGAAGGAAGCGGAATCATCTTCAGATTTAACGCCATTGGAACTGCATAATCCTGATCACCAATAATGAATAGGACTGGACAACTCATGTCCGCTAACACGTTCGATTGATCTTTTCTGTCCCGCATAGCGATATTTGCATTTCTTATCCCTTCAGGTGGGAATGTAGCCGCTTGAGCAATTAAGCCGTTCACAAAGGCTTCATGTTCTGTCAAATAATTTTCCTCAAACAATTTTGGAAGTACTTGACCAACGAATAACCCAGAGCCATGCCGTTCAATAAATGTATTCGCTTTACTCCTCATTAGTTTTGTTTCTTCAGTATCCGCATAAGGATGAGAGTGAAACAGACAAAAGCCTTTCAGGTAATCCGCATACTGCGCTGCAAAAGCTAATCCGACATAGCCGCCCATGCTATGACCAATTAGTATACAAGAGGAGATCCTTTCCTGATCCAAAACCGCCTTCACGTCGTTTGCCATACTGACAATTGTTACCTGTTCATCAACATCAGATTGTCCGAATCCAGGCAAATCAATTTTTAGGATGCAATGTTTTGAAGTATCTAGGGGTTGAAAGGCATCCCACATTGTCAGCTCTTCACAAAAACCATGAATAAAGACAACGGGAAATCCCTTTCCTACTAGCGTATAAGACAGATTTCTGTTTTTTATTTGGATTTTGGTTCGCATTATATTAATCATTATTAAGAAAAAAGTATCTTTGAAGTCGGGTAAAATTAAGCCTAAAAATATGAAAAACCTTATTCTTATTGTTTTTGGATTGTTTATATCCTCCCTCATCATTGGACAAGAGACTTTTCCTCAGAATGATGTCTATGATAAACGGGACGGGCATTATGCATTTACAAATGCAACTATATTCAAATCCTATAATTCGAAACTTGAGAACGCTACCCTCGTCATTAAAGATGGGAAGGTCGTTTCGGTTGGAAAGTCTACGCCTCCTGCAGCTGCCGTTGTCATTGATTTACAAGGAAAATTCATCTATCCTTCCTTCATAGACTTGTATACAGGTTATGGACTACCCGAACCTGAAGCAGTTGGGAAAAGACCTAAGCAAGGACCGCATGAGTTCTCCCTCAAAAAAGGAGCCTACTCCTGGAATGAGGCATTAAAACCTGAAGTCGACGCGAACACAGCGTTTAGTGTCAACAACAAAAAAGCCAAGGACTGGAGAAATCAGGGATTCGGGGCGGTGTTGTCCCATCATGTTGATGGCATTGCTAGAGGAACAGGAGCATTAGTACTCCTTGGTAAAGAACGGGAACACGAAATGATGCTTAAGAGCAAAGTTTCCAGTCATTTCTCCTTCAAAAAAGGAAAATCAACCCAAGACTACCCAGGATCGCTAATGGGAGCCATCGCGCTCCTTCGTCAAACGTACTTGGATGGGCAGTGGTACAAGAACTATGGGGCTAAGGAAGAATACAACAAATCATTGGAAGCTTGGAATGACAACCTCAGCCTCAAGCAGATATTCGACGTGAGAGGTTGGCAGGGAGCGATGAGAGCCCGAAAGATTGCAAAGGAATTTGGTCACACTTATATCATGAAAGGGACAGGACATGAATACCAACGTGCCAAGGACTTGAAAGGATTATCTTACATTATTCCAGTTAACTTCCCTAAGGCGTATGATGTAGAAAACCCTTATTATGCCAAGCAGATTACCCTTCACCAAATGAAGCACTGGGAAATGGCTCCAGCCAACCCGAAACTATTGAAAGATGCAGGGATTCCTTTTAGTTTTACCATGCATGGCCTCAAAAGCAAAGACGACTTCCTAAAAAATGTAAGAGAAGCTGTCAATTATGGGTTATCTGAAGAAGAGGCGCTAAAAGCACTGACGATGACACCAGCAAGCCAAATTAATGCTAGCAATATACTAGGAAGTTTGGAAACAGGAAAAGTGGCTAACTTCATCATAACTTCAGATAATATTTTTAAGGAGAAAACAACCGTTTATCATAACTGGATTGATGGAAAAGCGCACGTAATTAAATCAATAGATGAAGAGGATTTGACAGGGAAGTACAACCTCCAAATTGGTAGAAAATCTTATAATCTTCAAGTAACAGGCTCAGCAACTAAGCCCAAAATGAAGATTCATGTTGATGATTCTACGAAAGTAGATGTCAATCACAAACTAAAAGGAAACATAATCACCCTTGCCCTCCAACCTGAAAAAGAAAAAGGATGGATTAGTCTCAATGGTATTGTGAAAGGCACACAGTGGTCAGGAAACGGTACTGATGAAAAAGGCGCCTGGCTTGAATGGAGCGCTAAGAGAACAGGGGATGCAGATAGCGACAAAAAAGATAAGAAAGACGATGACAAGGAAGAGGACTACACCATTGGGAAGGTCATCTACCCATTCGTGCCCTATGGAAATGAGGTTGTGCCGTCTCAAGGTAAGTACCTGATCAAGAATGCAACGGTTTGGACGAACGAAAGCGAAGGAATACTAGAAGCTACGGACGTCCTTATCCAAAACGGGAAAATCAGTAAGGTGGGTAAAGACCTGAGTGGATCCGGCAGCACAGTCATAGATGGAACAGGCAAGCACGTTACATCAGGCATCATCGATGAACATTCACACATTGCTATTCAGTATGGTGTCAATGAGTGGGGACAAAACAGCTCTGCAGAAGTAAGAATTAGTGATGTTGTGAAGTCAGAAGACGTCAATATCTATCGCCAATTGGCGGGTGGGGTGACGATGGCGCAATTGCTTCACGGTTCCGCTAATCCAATCGGTGGACAGTCGGCACTTATTAAGATGAGATGGGGGTATAATCATGATGATATGAAAGTGGCCAACGCGCCACGATTTATCAAATTTGCCCTAGGAGAAAACGTAAAACAGTCCAATTGGGGGGAAGACAATGTCTCCAGATTCCCGCAAACTAGAATGGGAGTGGAGCAAGTCTTCTTCGATCACTTTACCAGAGGTCAGGAATATAGCAAGGCGTTAAAGTCTGGTAAACCTGTCCGCAGAGATCTGGAAACTGAAGCTATGATGGACATTCTTGAGTCCCGATTGTTTATCACATGTCACTCCTACGTGCAGAGTGAGATCAATATGCTCATGAAAACAGCAGAGGCATTTGACTTTAAGATCAATACCTTTACCCACATTCTTGAAGGATATAAGGTCGCAGATAAAATGAGAAAACACGGGGCTGGTGGTTCTACTTTCTCCGATTGGTGGGCGTATAAGTATGAAGTGATTGACGCTATTCCTTACAATGGTGCTATTCTCCACGAACAAGATGTTTTAACAGCCTTCAACTCTGATGATGCGGAAATGGCTAGACGCCTCAACCAAGAAGCTGCAAAAGCAGTCATGTATGGTGATGTGTCAGAAGAAGAAGCTTGGAAATTTGTAACCTTAAATCCTGCGAAACTCCTTAGAGTAGCTGATAAAGTAGGTAGTTTGAAATCTGGTAAAGACGCTGATGTTGTGGTGTGGTCTGACAATCCGCTATCCATCTACGCACAAGCGGAACACACTTTTGTAGATGGCATATTATTCTTCAGTAAAGAAATCGACGTTCAAAAACGCAAGGATCTCAAGGAAGAACGCACCCGTTTGATTCAAAAAATGATTCAAGCGAAAAAAGATGGAAAGCCAGTTCAAAAGCCAGAACCGAAAAAAGAACACCACTATCATTGTGATCATATTGATGACGAAAATTCAGAAGAAGAGTAATGCGAATTTTATTGCTGGGTAGTGGCGGACGAGAACATGCATTTGCAACAAATTTGTTGGAAAGCCCCGACTGTCAGCAATTGTTTGTTGCGCCAGGTAACGCTGGTACTGCTGCAATCGCAACCAACGTATCACTCAATCCAAATGATTTTAAAGCGGTAGGTGATATCTGTCTCGAACATCAAATCGATATGGTTGTGGTAGGACCAGAAGAACCATTAGTAAGAGGTATTTATGACCATTTTCATGGAATAACCGCCCTTCAACACATTCAAGTCATTGGTCCTTCGAAACAAGGCGCTTTGTTGGAAGGCAGTAAGGCGTATGCCAAGCGTTTCATGAAGCAATTTGAAATCCCAACTGCAGCCTATCAGGAATTTACCTTGAAGGAGGTGGAACAAGGCTATACCTTCATCGATCAACAGCATCCCCCAATTGTACTTAAAGCCGATGGTTTGGCTGGCGGTAAAGGCGTATTAATCATACAAGACAAGGAAGAAGCGAAAAGGGCGCTCCATGATATGCTCAACGGTAAATTTGGAGCCGCTAGCAAAACTGTTGTGATTGAAGAGTTTCTTGATGGTATAGAGTTTTCCGTTTTTGTGTTGACAGATGGTACCAATTACAAAGTGCTTCCCGTAGCAAAAGATTATAAGCGAATTGGAGAAGGCGATACTGGCTTAAATACAGGCGGTATGGGCGCGATTTCTCCTCCACCCTTCGTCAGTGGTGGATTGATGGAGAAAGTGCGCGCAGAGATCATAGCACCAACGATTAAGGGATTGAAGGAACAAGAGATTACCTACAAAGGATTTATTTTTCTTGGTTTGATTAATGTCAAAGACCAACCTAAAGTCATTGAGTATAACTGTAGAATGGGAGATCCGGAAACAGAAGCCGTCCTCCCTAGGATAAAAACCGATTTGGTGCAACTCCTTCAAGCCACAGCAGCAGGCACGTTAAACGAACAAGATTTGACTATAGATGCAAGAACAACGGCAACAGTAATGCTTGTATCTGGTGGTTATCCAGAAGCCTATGAAAAAGGAAAACCGATTACAGGATTAGAAGATGCCAAGGGTTCACTGGTTTTTCAGGCGGGTACAAAAGAACAGGACAATACGATTGTCACCAACGGCGGCAGAGTGATTGCGATTACCTCCTTTGGAGATACTATGGAACAAGCGCTGACCCAATCCTACGCTAACGTTGCACGCATTAATTTTGAAGGGAAATATTACCGGAAGGATATTGGATTTGATCTATAAATCAACCGTTTGACAACCAATTACACCATATCGCAAATTGCAACCATTGTTGGTGGCCAACTCTTGTCTAGTCAACCGAATACCGAACCGATTCGCTTTTTATTGACGGATAGCAGGCAGAGTTTCTCTTCTGTTGGTACGATGTTTATTGCTTTGGTGGGGAATAACCACAATGGTCATCAGTATATCCAGCAGTGTTATGAGAAAGGCGTCCGCTTTTTTTTAGTCAGTGAAACGCAAGACACAAATGAGTGTCCAGAAGCACAAATGGTCCTTGTAGACAACACATTAACCGCCTTGCAGCAACTAGTAATACACCATCGCAAGCAATTTGACATTCCTGTAATTGGGATTACCGGGAGCAATGGGAAGACGATTGTCAAAGAATGGCTGTCGCAACTGTTGGCAGCAGATTATAAGATTGTAAAAAGCCCAAAAAGTTATAATTCTCAGATTGGTGTGCCCTTGTCGGTTTGGCAGATGGACAAGGACGATACGCTAGGCATCTTTGAGGCAGGAATCTCTACTACGGGAGAAATGGAACGCTTGGCTCCAATTGTCCAAAACACTATTTTCCTGATCACTAATATCGGCGAAGCACACAGCGAAGGGTTTTCTAATATTGAAGAAAAGATTACTGAAAAACTGAAGCTGGCGGCGAGTGCAGAATTGCTAGTTTACTGTAAGGATTTTGAGGAGATTGATCAAGTCGTCAAAAGAGATTATCCTAATAAAAAGACTTTGACGTGGTCGTACAAGCAGGAGGCGGATCTGAAGATTTTGCACCATGAGAGCACTACAATCGATTCAACGATTACTGGTGTTTACAAGGACTCGCAATATAAAATTCAACTACCATTTACGGATGTTGCTTATGTTGAAAACAGTATCCATTGCTGGCTCCTCCTCCTACATTTAGGTATTCCTTTTGAGGAGATCAGTAAGCGATTTAAACTGTTGCGCGCCTTGCCGTTACGCTTGGAATTGTTGGCGGGCATCAACAACTGTATGATCATCAATGACGGGTATAATAATGACCTTGATGCTTTAGAGATCGCACTCGATTTTTTAATGAAACAATCCTATCACGATAAGCGAATTTTGGTGCTGTCTGATATCCTACAAAGTCGATTAAATGATTATGATTTATACACAAAAGTGGCGCTTAGGATTGATCAGGCAGCAGTGAATACGGTTGTTGGTATTGGAAAGGATGTGCTTCATTTAGAGCAATACATGTCATCGGATATTGATCTTCATTTCTATCCCTCAACAAAAGACTTCCTTGCTGATAAGGAGATCATTGATTCTATAAATAATGCGACGGTGCTTCTCAAAGGCGCTCGTCCGTTTAAGTTTGAGCAAATTGCCAATGCGCTCATTCAAAAAATGCATAAAACCGTCCTGGAGATTAATCTCTCGGCAGTCAGCCATAACCTCAACGTCTATCGTAATCAACTGGATGCAGATACTCGTTTGATGGTCATGGTCAAAGCTTCTGGTTACGGGAGTGGTAGTTTGGAGATTGCCCGTCTCCTTGAGTTTGAGCAGATCGACTACTTGGCTGTTGCTTACATCGATGAAGGTGTGGAGTTGCGAAAAGCAGGCATTCAATTGCCGATTATGGTTATGAATCCGGAATTGTCAGGACTCACGGCAATGCTTGAGTATCAACTCGAGCCTCAAGTCTATAGTTTTGCCCTCTTGCAGCAATTGATTGCCATGGAAACCGCTACTCCAATTCGGATACACATTATGCTTGATTCCGGGATGAAACGGCTAGGCTTTGAGCCGGAAGATTGTGAAAAACTGTTGAATCTGTTGAAACTTCATCATCAGCGCATTCAGCCCGTATCGGTATTCTCTCACCTAGCAGCGAGTGACAACCCTTTGCATGATGATTTTACTCATGACCAAATCCAAACTTTCACTCAATTTTCTGACAAGCTGACCAACGATCTTACGGTTAAACCATTGCGTCATATCCTCAACACATCCGGCATTTCTCGTTTCCCACAAGCAAAATTTGACATGGTGCGTTTAGGCATTGGGCTTTATGGGATAGACGGTAATCCTGATGTTCAGGAACGCTTGCAGACGGTCTGCACGCTTAAGGCAACGATATCGCAAATCAAGACTGTCATTCCTGGTGTTTCTGTGGGGTATAACCGGATGGGGCAAGTCGCTACGCCTTCTAGGATCGGCACGATCAGTATTGGCTATGCGGATGGTTACTTTAGACGCTTTAGTAATGGCGTTGGTCAGGTGTGGGTGCACGGTCGTCTCGCGCCTGTTGTCGGTAATGTGTGCATGGACATGACGATGATTGATTTGACTGGGATCCCGGAGGCTGAGGAGGGTGATACTGTTGAGGTTTTCGGGTCTCATTTACTGATTAGTGATTTTGCGTTGGCAGGTGGGACTATTGTTTATGAGGCGCTGACGTCTGTGTCGAGTCGGGTGAAGCGGGTTTATTTTAGGGATTAGGTTTGGGAAGTTCTTTTAAAAGATAGTTTTGACGATC
>Ga0209186_1000472_pt1 | contig 32847 bp, 37 predicted proteins | sample SidtaG_FD_187426 | JGI IMG/M metagenome (GOLD analysis project Ga0209186, IMG submission 187426) | Marine algal microbial communities from Sidmouth, United Kingdom - Sidmouth_Male2 metaG (SPAdes) (version 2) | ecosystem: Host-associated > Algae > Red algae > Unclassified | place: Sidmouth...
GAGATTCTTCTCCAGGACATGTACTCGTCCCGGCCTGATAACATGGCCGAGGTACTCCACTTCTTCTTGAAAGAAGTGGCATTTGGCCGCCTTTAAGGTGACCCCTGCCTTTCCTAGGCGTGTCAACGCCTCATCAAGGTGCTGTAAGTGTTCCTCTGGGGAACGGGAGAAGACGATAACGTCATCCAGATATACTAAGCATATCTGCCACTTGACCCCTGCCAGGATCATATCCATAGCCCTATGAAGGGTGGCAGGGGCATTGCACAACCCAAAAGGGAGGCGCACGCACTGACACGCTCCTGAATGGCACGTGAACGCCGTAAGGTGTTTATGCTCCTCGGCTACTGGTATTTTCCAGTAGCCGGCGCTGCAGGCCAGGGTGGAGAACACCCTGGCATCCCCTAGGGAATCGATGCATTCATCCATCCTAGGAATGGGGTACGCATCCTTGACGGTCATCAAGTTCAGCCTTCTGTAGTCAATACAGAAGCGCACCGAGCCATCAGGCTTCGGCACCATAACGACTGGGCGAGCCCATTCCCCATTGGAGGGTTCTATAACTCCCATCGTGCGCATGCGCTCGACTTCAGCTTTCTCTCTCTCCCGGGCCAAAGTCCCGGCCTTGTAGGGGTGTTGCCTCACGGGGACAGCCCCGGGCTTCAGACGAATGCGGTGTTCTACGCCGCGTATCAACCCCAAGTTACCCCCCCAGAGGGGTGCATGCTTCTTTAAGAGGGCCCTAAGGGCCCCTGACCATTCGTCGGGTACCGACGACACGTCCACTCCTGGGAGTGGGGAGTCCTTCTCCTCCTTCGAGGTCTCGTCGCGCTCCGGGAGCTTGTCCCGGGGCACCTCATAGGTCGGCCCCTCATAGGGGTCGATATACCCCACGGTCATGTCGGTCGTCAGCCGCAGGGGCGTAGCGCCCAAGTGCATCACGTGGACGGTTATCGGGCGCCCGCCACCATGATGGCGGGTCCCTGAGCGACCTGTATACCATGGTTGTTGTATAACAGGGGTCTCCCCGTAACAAAGCCATGCCCCGTGTAGGTACCCCTCACTGGCATGTGTGTAATAGTCCCGGGCTTTACCCAGGTCTTTCTTGCTGGCCTTAGCATAGCCGTACCCCCTTGGGGGCACGCACATACCCCGATGACTGACGCTATCGGGTGCCCCTTGCGGGCACCATCTCTTCAAATAGGCACCTTGGTACCATTGAGAAGCTCCACATGTTGCTCCTGAGTCGCAATATTCTTTGTTGCGATATCCATAAAGGAGGCCCCCAGTATAGCTGGGACACTCATATTGTCGACAGCTCCAAAGGAGATGGAGGAGGTCTGGCCCCCAAGGGCCACACAAAGACATACTGAACCCACAATGGGGAGCCAGCCCCCATTAACATCGGGGAACATTGAGGCCCACTCCCCCAGCGGTTGTAGCTGGGTGTCGTCCGGCAGTAACTGCCGGCTTATCAGCGTGGGGCCACTCCCGGTATCCAGGATGGCCCGAGTGGTAAGGTCGAAACCTTCCGTCAGGAAAAACCTGACAACTAGCTTATAGCTACAAGAGGGCATGAATACACATGCCGTGCCCTCAAGGAGTTTGTTTCCCTTGGGATACCCCAGGTGGCCGCTTCGGCCAATTCTTCCCGGCTCGCCGGAAAGACGTTTACCTCCTTGTTGCCCCTAGAGTTGTCGGGTGAGACGGAACCACCGCCCCCGTTACTCGTTTTCCGAGGAGGACTTGTCCTCCTGGATCAACTCTTCGGCCTCCACCCCTGGGGGTGGAATGTCATCCGATGACGACAACGGTGGCCCTAGGCTTGTGCCCACAGCTGCCACCGTCTGCTTAGGACGGCGCTGGTCCTCTTGAGGACGTTCCGCCATAAGCTCCTCATAGGCCTTGTTTAAAAGGGCCTTGGTCGCCGCGTCAAGGCGGGGACACTCACGGAAGAAATGTCCTCGCATGTTGCATGCGAGGCAGTGGTACTTCCTTGGCTGCCCAAAGCGCCCTTTACCCCGTGGGGAAGGACCCGCCGGTACTTCCCTCACCTTAGCTGGGATGGTCATTGCCGCGGCGACATACTTGCGTGGTGTCGGCCGGGCGGCTCGGCGCTCTCGACGGGCCTCGGCCCGTCGGGCCTCTTCGGCCTGTTGCTCCTTGAGACGTCTGCGACAGACGTTACCCTTCCTCTGGGCATACTGCACCAGGAGGTCCATCGGCATATTGCGGGTGTTGTGTTCGCGCACATCTGCGCGAATCTCCCAGCCGAGCCCCTGCATATAGCGGCTCTTCATCTGGCCCTCTGTGTGTATATACCCACAGAGGCGACGTAACCCCCGAAGGCGTACGTAGAAATCGTTCTCGGTTTCCCAATCCTCCTGGGAGGCTCCGTGGAACAGAGCGTCCTGGTCGCTCAGCGACTGCTCGTCCGCGTATTTGCGGAGGAGCCAGTTGACCAGTTCCATATAGGAACTGACCTCTCCGCTCCGCCCTCCTTGAAGGGACGGCATGATGGTGTACAACTCCCGTTTGAGATCACCCTTGGTGAACTCCGGGAGGAGATAGAGGGCTCTGCCCACTGACACATCATTGTCATTCCCCGCTTTTAAAAAGCGGTTCGAGAACTCAAAGACGCCTAAGGCTGCCGTCCCATCCCACTCTGCGTCTCGACCAAAGGTGGCCGAGACATCCTTACGCAGACGGCCTAGGCCGTGTGCCATCGTCCGGTCATACCGAACGTCCGTATTCGCAAAGGCGTACGATACACAATCCAGAATCACTGAATACCAATCATCCGCAGGAATGATCTTCTCGGGGAGTCTACGATGAGAGGCCCCCTCTAGCTCGCGCCCTAGGGCGCGTGCTACCGCCCGTCGGGGGACATGACGTCCCCCATCTCCGCCGGAGTACTCCCCATCCGAGGAGGAGGAGCTCAATCGGCGACGACGGCGTCTCGCCCGTCGGAAGGCCCCAAGGGCTGTCTCCAAAAAAGACAGCCGTTCATGTAACGGGCTAATGAACGCCTCCAGTGATTCCCGTAGGGCCGCAGAAAAGGCGTCCCCTTCCAGGGCCCCTTGCGGAACCCCGACCCCACTGACTTGTGCGGATGTATGGAGTAAGCCGGCAGGCCTAGCCCGCCGAGCCCGACCGTCATACTGCCCCTGTTCTTGGGGTGGGACCTCTTGTCCTCCACCCCCCAGGGGTCCCGGCACTCTGCGGGAGACTCTCTTTCGACCCCTTGTGGCGGTCTCAACAGAAGGGGGGAACGGGAATCCGTCACCGCCCCCGCCTCCGTCGCTCGCGGCGCCACGCACTCTCGTGGACACGCGCGCGCGACCCTCCACATGAGGAGGGTCCCCCAAAAGGCCTCCCGGCCCTTAGCCCTCCCTAGCTCCGTCACGGACTCCCCGTGAAGAGGAGCCCGCGCCTTCTGCGCGGGACAACATCCCCCTCGTGCTATCCATAACGATGGAAGCCCTACTCCCCCGTGGGAGAATCCAATCAAACAGTCAACCAGTCGCACCCAAGGGTAAGACAAAGAGAGCAAGTCCGCCGTAAGAAACGAACAGGGACGGCCCGACTGTTCAGGAAGGGCTTGACCCTGTCCCCCGCTGATCCACCGAATGTAGTGGATCCTGCCCTCACAGCCAACGGGGTGCAACCCCGTCGGAAAACCCAGCACAGGATGCGGAACGCTACGCCAGAGCCACAACGCGAACGCCGGGATCACTGGGCGCGAAGCGCACAAAAACGACGGAAGTAACACAAACGCAACGATGATTTATTCGAACACGCACGATGACCCAAAGCGTACTCTCATATACCCTCAGAAACAAGACGCAGGACGTGCACAATCCCGACCCCCTGGCGCTACCATGGGGGGACATGAACCAAACGGGCCACGGTCTCAGGCCCGGGCCTCTAGTGGCCCCTGCCCAGCATCCCTGACAGCCCTTCCACTGGAAGGGGACCCCCGCCCGTCTCGGGCGGAAGCAGGAAAGTCACTAAGACTTCCTAGATTTCAGGATTTACCCAAAACCAATACCTCGGGACATATCCCAAGATTTTTCAATTTTCCCGGATAGAATTCCGGTGGGATTTTATCCCTGGTCGAGATCATATCTCGGTCCGACTTACGCTCGGACTGCGGAAGCTTCCACAAGTTTCCCGGTCCCCCGAGAGGGCCCAGATTCGGGAAGACGTGTGTCTACCTTGCGTGTGTCAGACCCCCCCCAGGGGGGCCCGATCGGGTGTTCCCCGCCTCACGCCCCTCTAGAGGGATCGTTTCATGTGTGGCCCTGGGGCTCCCTGGACACCCCCCCAAGGGGGCTGTCCCACGCTACCCCCCTACGGGGGTGTTGCGTGACTGTTCACGACCCGTCCCCGGCTCAAGCCGGAGGATCTTGTCACCCCTGACAGGGAGTTGTCCCCACAGAAGCTTTTTGGGACCAGAATCCAGCCCAAATTTGCGGTCGTGGCGGCGATCGTCAAGCGAATAGGCGCTGGATTCGCAAGCAGCTCGTGTCTTAGCTCATTTCCTGCAAAGCGCGGTGCTTAGAACGGGGACTCGTTCGACTTCAGCTGATCTCGGAAGTGCTGACACGGTCTACGTTGCGAGGGGGAACGCGAAACTCGGCCGGAGCGACGTGCCTCAGCTTGGAAAGCCTCTCACGGCCGGGAACGTGCAGCCCGGATGACGGTGTCGGCATCCCCACAGGCGAGCTGACTAAACTTGGAAACATGTCCCCCGTCCGTGGAGTCTATCCCCGCGCAAAGCGAACGCGGCGGTTCGTGGCTTTCACTCGTACTAGGGTGGTGGAAACCTCGGACGCTCCAGCGCATGGAGGTCAGCGAGCAGAACGTGAGGGATACTGTGGCGCAAAGCGAGTTTTCTTGGGGTCACGGCCACTTTGCTGTACCTGGAGGGGACAAGCATTGAATGAATGCGGCTGACGGCTTCTAAGTGCCCGACTACGCCGTACGGCCCAGTAATAGAGATGCCATCACAGCTCAGTGGGTGGTGGAGCCACGTGAACTGCCCCAATCAGGTGGCGAGATCAGACACTAACGAAAGAGACGTGTCGCGGCTGCGCTCCGTTCCAAGTGGCTACGGGGAGCACATGTCCCCTGTTGCAGGCGATGATGTACTGATGAGGCGGGCCGCAGATCGTGCCGGCGTTGATGAGATGCTCGGTGTAGCGTTCCAGAGCTCGGCACCAGTTGTGAGTAGCCAATCAGACTTGAACATCAGGGAACTTACCTGAATAGAATTTTATTTGATCTGTGTCATGAGAGAGCAGCGCAGCGCTCCAGAGCTCGGGACCAGTTGGGAAGAGCCAATCAGAATCGAACATCACGGGACTGACCTGTATAGAATTTTATTTGATCCGTGTCGTGCAACCCCTTTTCCAATCATGTTGTGGGCGTTTAGGGAGTGCGATCCTGCGACTCGATTCCAACGAGGCAGCCGCCCGACTTGATCGATAATGTTCCAGCACCGAGTACAATTCTGGGCGGCTCTGGACCGTGGCGTACGCGCAGCGCAAACGCACCAGTGAAGTGTTGCGGGGGGACTGGAGAGGTACCTCACGAGCCTCGCCGGAAAGAGAAGAGGTTCCACTGATGGCTCCGCACGTGTGATGCAATTGACGGTAGCAAAGGCCCACTGAGCAGGCGGTGTAGAATTTGGGAATCTTGAGGGGCCTGGATTGGAGAAGTGTCCTCGCGCGGAGCGAAACCCGTCAAAGGGCCTGTGGTGGACTCACATGGCCTAGAGGGGGGCTCCAGCGAAGGGTCTACGGGGCCACTGTATTCATGGCTCGTGCAGCGTGGCTGAGGGCCATTGCGCCACAGCGCGCTCAGTGGGAAGCAGGCGCTGTGCGAAAGGCGCTCGAAGTGTGGTCGCTGACGAGGGGGACGGCCGGCCGGCGGTTGCGTTTAGGACGGCAGACGCTCGACGTCTGTTCAGGATCTCGATCTGCGTCGTCTCTATGCGCTCTTGACTCTCCGTAGCGTGTTTTCGCAAGCTGAACGAGCACATGCGATCTCGCGATCAGTGATGGATTCACCTTTTGAACAAGGTTCTGCTCCCCGCGATGCTCGCCGCGCTTCCCTTGTAGCCGGACACGAGGCCACGCTGAGGAGCTCTCGCAGAGATGGCGTTGACGACGCTGGGAAAGCGGGTGCTGTCGACGAGGCTGCTGAGCGGCCTTATGTGTCGGCCGAAGCCGACACTGAGAGTGCGCTGGCCGCTAAAGGTACGCGCGACCTCAAATTTATCGAGGCCGTTTTCGTAGCAGCCGCCGTAGCGGCCGCCCAGCATGTTGTGGTTAAAAAGGAGGCTGTTTCTGGAAGATTGGTCGCTGAAAAGGCCAGTGAAGACAACGGTCGCGAAGCGGTAGACAAGGACTACCCTGACGAGTTTTTGCTTTCAGCGAGGCCAGTACCGGCAAGGTCGGTGCGTCCGCGAGTCGCCGCCGTGTCAGTGGTCCGAACGTGAAGGAGGGGGGCGCAGCTGCCTCTGACGAGGCCAGCACCGGAACCAAGACGAAGACAGCGGCTGGCTTGTCGCTCCCTTTTCAAGAAGGTGACAAGAAGCAGCTGAAGAGCTCGGCGGACTTGGAAGAAATGGGTACCGGGACCAAGCGCACTGCCGCCGACGGCCTGTTCCAAGGCGAAGACATGCACGGCTGGAAATTCGAAATGAAGTGCGACCCGGCCGCGTTCGCCGCCGTGGGCGCCTCTGTCGGCGGAGAAGAGGATGATGCAAGTGAGCTGATGGCCAAGCAGCTTGGGGCGGTCGAGCTCGCGTTGGACAAGGGGCACACGGCCGCCCAGTTTGAGGCCGCCCTGAAGGCAGTGAACGACATTGGTACCGTTGCGGCCCCGCTGGAGGCTCAGCTTCCCAGTCTCCAGGCCATTACCATAGACGATCGCATGCGCGCCATCCTGATGTCAAGAAAGCAGCACTATACGCAGAGGCACCTCTGACGGGCAGCCAAGACCTACCGGGGAGCCCTCGGCGGACTGCAGCACGGCTTTGGACGCCATCAACGCCCGGGAAGAGGGTGTGCTTCCATCGACCGCGGTGTTCTCTACGCGCGAGGCCACGCCTTCGTTGTGAAAGCTATGATCGGGTTCAATCTCAACTGATTGGCAGGCAGGCTCCGCCCCGGTTGGCGATGCGCAACAGACCGTCGCGGCCTCACATGTAGCTGCTGCTGATGGCAATTGTGAGGACGACGTGGTCTTTGCGGCGTGAGGTGATCAATCTGGCCCTAAACCACGCCGAGAGTGCGGGCGAGACAGAAGTGGACAAAGGTCGTGATGCGGGGGAGGATGTGGAGGACTGAGGGACTCGCGGGTCCGGATGAAGACGTCAAGAACACGTCATTCTGACGGAAGAGGGATGGTGGCCCTCGCCGGGCCGCCCATGGGAGCCCATGCCAGGTCGCCTTCTTCATCGTTCTGCTTCTTTGCATTGAAGTTCTGAAGAGGCGCAGGCTGGTGGGGACGGAGGGGAAGGGCCCGTAGAGGCTCCACGAGCTATCTCGTCCATGTGTTTTTACGCTGAATGCTAGTGTGGGGTATGACGTTGTGGTGTTTTTGTAAAGCCGCTGCTCCGAGCACCTGTTTGCGTCTCTCGATGTTTCTCAGTCCCAGTGTCTCCCGTATGCAACAAGTACAGCGGATGAACAGGGGATGCAGATATCAAAAACGACGACAAGGTACACAGAGGGCTCTGTGTTTTTCATTCACACAACTGGCGGCGCACGGTACCTTCCCGCGTGCTGCTTTTGTAGTGTGAAAGCACATCATACGCACCTGAGGGGGGAGCGGGCGCAGGCCACCGCCTTTCTCACACCGCACCCTTGCTTCCAGGCCCAAGGTGCTCGATCTCACACGGAACAGAAAGTATCGAAGTCGACGGGTGGCTCTGAGCGCGTGGTGCGCGTCATGTTGACCAAGATTGAAGAAAATCAGCTTGGCCTTGAAAAACGTTCCCAGATGCAATGGTATGATTAAAAAATAGATTGACAACGTCATGTGATATGCATCGCCTATCTCCCTGTGGAGTTGCGAAGCGCACCTGTGGGAGAACACGTCTCGTGCAAGGCCTTGTGAAGCATCGCAACAAATTACACTGCGGTGCGACGCCATGGAAACGTATGGAAACTGCGCGTAGGGGTCCGGCCACACCAGAGGGTGGGAAACATGTTACGAGCTGCGCCTGGAAGGGACACGTACGACTTTTCAAAACCAGTAAGTGGACGACACTGAAGTGGCCAATGTGCTTTCCGTATGTTGGCCGTCGTCCCACATCCGGAGCGACAGCCACGTCGCCATGATGCGTCATGAGAGCACCACGGTAAATCCCGGTCGTGTTTCAGACTGTCATCTTGAACGGGTCGTCCGTCGTTTCTCTGGGACGAAGGCTCATGTCGGGGCCCAGCCTGGGTCCAGAATATCTCCTCCTGATCGGCTCGCGGCGCGAGGCGTGGCGCTCCTAATGCAACACAATATCTGATTGGACATGATCACTTCAGACCGACAGTGGTGTGTGCGAGCAGAAGACTGGCATGCCTCTATATTGGGCTTCTTTACACGAACTACGTTGACACACGCGGGAGGAGCTTGGTGGGGCAGAGTGGGAAGCATGTGGAGAAGGTCGCGGCTCTCCCGGTCCTGCAACCGTCCGACAGGTGGCTCATGCACAGAGCTGCACCCCGGGCCACCACTGGAGCGCCATCGAGCGTCCAATTCCGGCTTTTCTTGCGATTGGTTCAACGACGGGAGCCCAGACGGCTGACCGTAGGTGACGCTGTCTCAACCCTCAGCCGGTGTTTCGCCAGAGTCTTCAAAATCTGAGTGCATGGCCCTCATGTCCCTTTTGTTGGCCTGACCTTGCGTGTCTGCTTTTGGGCCACCAGCGTAGTCTCCTGATTGGGGGCGCTCCTGGCCATTATTTCAACAGTAATGAGCGAGGGGGTACGGTTTCAGGTGGGCTAGGCTCTGTTTGTATGTGCCCCTTGGCCATGCGCGCCTCTGTGGCCATCCGCGCCTCATACGGCCATGCGCTCCTTGGGGAGCGCATATTAGCCATGCGCACCCCGCCAGCTCGCCAACATGAAGATCTTGAGAGGGTTCGCACATCCCTTCTGACTCGTTCCGCTTGCGTTGTAGCCGCCGCTTCGAACGTTCCGTCCCTGTCATTGCGCGCACCTACCCTGTGCTCCCCTTGACAACTGCATGGCGCGCCTGCTTCTGAAGCCCTGATCTGGTTTGAGAGGGAGGAGTGTCGCTGTCAACGGCGGCGTTCCGTCGACTAGTTTACGCACGGCCTCTCTACCAACGACGTTATTGCGTCTCGTGTCTGACAGCACGCCATCGCTGCGTTCGTCGGCGCACTACACTCGGTGACGCGATTCCTAGTGATGCTACTTCGTGCACAACTTCGGCACTACCATGCCGGACTCGCCTGCTGGGCCGGCTGCTACAGCCGACTCGTCTTCCCCCCCCTCTGCGACAACACGCCCAGCCAACACCACCCAGTCGGGGGGAAGGCGAGCCAGGCCGTGTCGCCGGGTAGTCCTGTCGGGGAATACCCGCCCCGGAAGGAAACCCCGAAGAGCACACACGCACGGCGTCGACCGGGGGAAGATGCCCCGAGCGAGAAACACGAGTTGTGTGACCAGAAGTTTACTTGCCCGCGTCAAAGGCCTCGAGGCAACACTCACGCCTCGCCCTCTTATTTCGTCCGTTCCCCTCAGACACTCCGAAAACCCCCCTCAGATACCCTCCAAGGACCATCAGAAGACCCTCCCCTCAGGGCCCATGGGGCCAGTCTCAGCGGAGGACGGCCGAAGCTTCGGACACCGCCTTGAGTAGAGGCGGGGGAAGGGTGCTACGTGACACTTTTGCGGCGCCCCGGAGTCAGGGGCGCGGTGTAATGCTGGTCAATGGTCCCAGTCGGGTTTTTACAAAAGTAGGCCCTTAACTGGGGTCCCGCCCTGGGATTTACTAGTCCCAGAGTAGTCTCGAGATCGTGTTGTGGTTGGTGTGCCACGGGATGATCACAAGAAGATCGCCACAGAAAAGACTCGATCCATGCGGAACTTGAGCATATTCGCCTTGAACGGGTTCGCCGTTCGTCGGGATTGTATCAGATCCTGACCGACCGGATCGGCTGACCCCCTCGTGACTGGAAGAGGGCCCCGTGCCTAGGGCTGACAAGCAGTAATGCTGTCACACCCTCAGCCGACTCGGAACCCCTCTCCGGCCCCTCACCCGAGAGGAACACATCGCCTGCGCGCCCCGCCTGCTCTGTTGCCTCAGTGTCGGAGCCATCGGGATCTAGAGCTCTTGCGGGGCCGACTGAGCCTGTTGAACAGGACGCTCTCGCCTACACGTCTCGGCCAGCCCATGGCCGCCCCACTCGTGGCATCACTAAGGCCCCGCTTCAACGCGGCCTGAGGAGCATCTGCACAGAGTGCAAGCGCGCTTAGAGCGTGAGCTCCAGCGACTCCCGTTTCCATGAGGAGTGCCGTGCCCTTGTGCCCTCCGGTCTTCTGCTCACCCAGGCTGGGGGTGGCGCTGGGCTGGAAGCTCCGGCAGATCCTTCAGCCGCACGGCGGAGCGCCGGGCTCATCGCCGCCAGTGACACGTGTGCGGCTTTGCCGTGACGGTTGGACCGGACTACCCAACCCGTCCTCCGTGGTGTTCTTGTCCGTGGGCGTTCCCGCCTAGCGTCGAGACGCCCTTAGTCGAGATTGGCTCGGTTGAACACGTCATGTGGGAGGCGTCCATGCGCGTCGAGGCGGACAAACGCGCGGCCGCCGAAGCAAGCGTGCTGCCGCGTTAGGTGCACGTGGAAACGTGGCCAGACGCAAACGGCGTTCGCGGACTGGGCTGGAGTGACGCAAACAAGACGCATCCGCCCGCGTGGTGGAGCCGTAGCAGCTGGGACCTACTCCACCCGTCCGCAGACTATAGCGCTTTCTCGGTCGTCTCCCGCTCGGCCGTGGCAGTGAGGGCGTCGTTTGAGTGCCACATTAAGGTCAAGAGCAACAACAAGACCGCGTTCGGGTCCCGCACCAAGTCCAAGACCCTGACGAAGAGCGACTGCAAGGTGGCAGAGGCATGGCCGACACTGACACAAGGCCTTTCCCTTTGCAACACCATTGCGGCCAGAGCATGGCCGGATCCGACATCACCCCGCCCGCATCTTCTAGAAAGAACGGCGACAACTCTGATGATATCTCCCCTGTGCTTCTGGGTCCATCAGCCCCCGCCCTTGTGCCGCCTTCTACACCGAAAACCCTCTCTCATGCTCTTGTCTACGCCATCACCTCCCCCTGTTGCTGCCGACGATCTTTCCGACCGCATCGGCGTGAGCTCCGAGAACGGTACCTCGACCAGGCCGAGGCAGGCGCCAGAGGAAGACCCAGTCCAGTCCAATCCAGTCGCCAACATTTTTCTTGCCACATGGACGGGAGGGTCGTGTCAAACGCATGGCGTCGGGTGGACTTGGGACGAGCTTGAGTTGCTTTGCGCCGTCTTCGTCGAGGCGACGCTCAACTCCGAGCTGGGTACCGACCGGCGGATGGAGACGTCCAAGAGCGACTACTGCGGCCGCTTTTTCTTCTTGTTACCTGAATCCCGCGAGCAGGTGGAGCTATACCGCGCGCGCTCAACAATGGCCATTGATAAGGAGTTTAAAAAGCACATCTTGACCATGGTATACAGCTTAAATAGAGAGCTTTTGCAGTTAGCTCCGTGGGCCGTTTGTGGCATCTGTGTGGGATGATGATTCCGGCAGAGTTAGTGTAAGCACAGATCCCACGAAGAACGATCCAAAATATACTGATCACTTTTAGCCGCACAGCCCGTGGGAGCTCAGTGGTTGATCAGCCGATGCCTGATCGCTGCAAGTCGCACCACCCGGACAGAACACCTCCGCAAGCAGACAGGCTGCGTCAGAACAGCTGCATCCCCCCCTCCCCCCCCAGACGGTCGCGCTGGTATCTATTCGAGGTAATGAACTAACCCGGTGGCGCGCTCGCCGATGTATACTGGGTAATAATGCGCTGGCCGGACACGCCATAGGCCTGTATCTGTGCAGCATGGAAGTCATCGTGGGGCGCTATCGACAGGCCCAGTCTGAAGTGGCTCTCTGCCTGGAGCTCCGGAGGCGCATCCGTGCCTCGTCACTCATCTTCAATGTTATTTCCGCGGAGCAAGCGCTGTCTCTGCTGCATTTTTTTTCGAGCTAATATAGGTCAGCTTGTTTCTCGGCTCGAGATTGATGTGTAATGCTTTCGCACTCGACCGCGAGTTGACCGTCTGGTTCGTTATTGTATTGTTTTGAGACGCCTGGAATCCCAGTGCATGTGGGTCTATTAGGAAACGGTTTTTCTTCGGAGCGGTTATGCCCTGTGCCACAACTTCCACGCTACTGTCGATATGGTGATGAACAGGTGGGAGTTTCTTCTCTCTGAGTGGCGTCTTGACTTTATGAGGGAAAGGGCTGTAATGTATGCAAAGAAGATTGCGGCGGCAGGCGTCTGCTTGGACCGATGCGTGGGGTTCATGGAAGGGACGGCTTTCTTGATTGCGCGCCCAGGAGGTGGTTACGAGCGAGCGTGCTACAGCGGACACAAGCGGAAGCATGCTGTCAGGCTCCAAAACGCCGCACCCCCGATTCTTTGTTTTTACACCTTTTTTGTTTTTCGAAAAGGCGGCGGCATGACATGACATTGTAACTTGATTCCGCGCTTGATGACATCTTCCCTGACGCTTAAGTCGACGACGAGGACCAGTACTACCTCTATGAAGACGCGGCCTGCATGACCTACTTGTGGCTGGAGGCTGCTTCCTACAGGTTTCTGACCCACGTGCAAGAATAATGCAATGAGAATATGAAGGTACCACGCACGGCGGTGGAATGGGGATTCAAGGACGTCAAGAAAGTGTGCTCCACGCTGGACTCTCCGCGGAAGATGAAAGTATGCGAGGGACTTGTCGGCCTCCTCTGCTGCACGGGCTCATTGGTCTGGAACCTGCGCTGCCGTGCCTACGGCAGTGCCACGGCCACATTCTTTAAGCGCCAGCCGCCTTCTTCGAACGATCACTTAGGGTCGCTGGAGCATGGGACAGCGGTGAAGCAGACGGCAACGCCGTCAACGAGTGACAAGACACCGGACTCTTGTCTCTACACCCACGACCGGTGCCGAGTTCGGAGCGGCGTGTGGACGCTGACACTCCGGAGCCGCACTGGTCGGGCGGGTGCTGCGAAGTGCGTCGTGGTGCGTCGAGGTGCGTCTTCCGCAGCCATGTCGAGGCCGGCGAAATGGCGGGCCCATGTTTACCGGCCTATAGCCGGCGGGATGCGAGTGGCGGTGTGCGAGTGTTGGCGCTTCCATGCCACGCCTGTCGGTCGGGTGCGTCTCTGTGCGTCGTGGGGGGTCGAGGTGCGTCTTGCGGCGCAATAAAGAGGCCAGAAACCTGGACGGCATGTGTTCTACGGCTTATGGCGGGCGGGATGGTGATGGAGGTGTGCGGGTGTTGGCGCTTCTGTGCCGCGCTTATCGGTCGAGTTCGTCGGGGTGCGTTGTGGAGCGTCGAGGTGCGTCTTGCGCAGCCATGATGAGGCCGGGAACATGGCGCACACATGTTTTCTGGCGTATGGCGGGCAGAATGGCGGTGGCGTTGTCCGGGTGTTGGCCCTTTTGTGCCACGCTTGTCTTGCGTGTGCGTTGGGGTGCGTTGTGGAGCGTCGAGGTGCGTTTTGCGCCGCAATTACGAGGCCGGAAGTCTGGCGGGCATGTGTTTTCTGGCGTATGGCCGGCGGGATGGTGGTGGTGGTGTGCGGGCTTCGGTGCGCCGGTGCCACACATGCAGGTCGAGTGCGTCGGGGTGCGTTGTGTTGGTGGTGCTGATGTCCGCGTATGGTGCCGAGTTAGAAAGGTGGGGACACATGGTCCTTGTTCTTACGATAATCGACGTTGTTGTGATTGCTCTTAGATGCAAAAGTTTCAGAAGTGCACTTCGTGTTATGGTTCCCGCACCGCTGGAGTACGAAGAGTATCGGGTACAGAATAAATTTGGTAAGCAACTCACATCCAGCCATGATTGCGAAGGAAAGCACGATACTATGGTGTCGGTGCGCACCGCTGTTCTTCATATCACGAATGTGGCTTGAGCGAGCACTGAGCAGGCATTTTCATCCGCATTAAAGATATATTTGAGGGAGATGCGGAGGCGTGGTCAGCGAGGCACGAGGCATTGGGCCCACTGAAGCAGCGATTCCGATATGTGAGGACATCCATCACGGAAGCAGGTTTGAGCTCGTCCCCGTCTTTAGCATCTCCGCCGATTTCATTGCCCGTCCACTTATCTCTTCCCGGCGGGCACGGTCTCCACCCCCTGCGCTGCGTAGCCGCTACCTCCCCCCCGACGGCATCTGGTCGCCACCACTGCACGGATGCCACCTCCTGCTTGTATGCTATCCAGGGCAGCTCGTACGTACGGTCTTAAGCTTCGAGTACGGTAAGTAAAAAATCTCCAATATCGAGTTTTGGCGCCCCAACGGGCTTTCAAGACGGGCATGCAATTACTATATATACTTGGCCAAAATGAGTAAGAAAAAATTCAAAATACCACGACACGCACGCAGTTGAACTCGGCGTTCGAGCGCTGACTGTTTGGCGGCTCATCTGCAAAAATCTTGGCGTCCCATGAGACGACCTTTCCGGACCTCATCTTATCGGCATCACGCAAGCCGACCCAAAATGTGGTCACGATGCCTTTTGAAGAGCATGTGGACTGTGGGCATGTGAACAGCGAATATGAGCGCTGGGAGGGGGACATTGTTGACGTGGGCTGACGTTGTGAGTATTTCCGTATGTCATAGCTCCTGGGTTTGCAAATCCGGGGTCTGCGCACGGCTTCTTCGGCCGCGAAGGGCCTGCCCGCGCCGTTGATGGGACAGGGCTTCGGATGCGCTGCGGCTGTCGCCAGCATCTGGCCCACCCGACGTCAGGCCGGTGACCGGGAGGATGTCAGAGACCAGGCGTGGCCGTGGTGGACTTTTGGGTCGAGACCGCAGCTGTCGCGGGCGCAGGAGCGGGAGCGCCGCCGCCTGCGGGGACGAGAAACGACTAACGGTGTGTCGCGTGGTAGCACCCTCAGGCGCGACACTCTGCGGCGGCGGCTACGATCGTGTTGGTGAAGGTCTCTGCTGAAGTGAACTCCCGTCTCAGCGGCGGCGCGTTCATGGAGGCTGTCTGCGCTCCACGGCCACGACGGCGGCGTCTTTCCTGCGTGACGGCACGTGGCAGCAGCGGATGGATGAGTCCGAAACGGCGCCTCCGCCGCTGCTGCTACCGCCGCCGAGTAAGAATATTTCCGCTGCCTAGTGCCAGCGGTCAGGCCCCCCTCTATGAGGCGGAATGCCTGTGCCTGTCGGAAGCGGCTCTACGCAGGTCCGTCTCAGCCTGGGGCTTGGCGCTCTCTATGCACGCTCCGCACATGACAGATTCAGAGAATGTGAAGGGGTCGCCTCGCCGCCCTGGTCTGAGCGCGCAACTGGAGGCGTCGATTTCGGCGCGCTAGTCCCTATTCTGCTGCCAGCATTTTTTCATCCTTTGAGTGATGATCTCCGAATCACAAATTTGCGCTTCGAGTCGCATCCGAGACTCGGGTCACCCAGCAGACGGCCCAGATTTTGGAAAGCGATTAATCAATGGGATCGGGATCTGGATCATAATTGTGTGTGCGCACCCTGTCGCTCAACGCATCCGACGTCCCGCGCTCCACCACCCTCTGCCCGTTGCACCATGGTGCGGCGAGCGACGCCCGCTCCGGCTCTTTCCCTCCTTGACGACGTCGGGGACACCTTTGACACGCTGGAGGAGGCCCTTCAGTGCGTGGCTCCTCAGAAAAATCGGATCATTTCGTATATACGGTCGCTGTACAAGCACTCGAGCCGCGGGCACAAGATGCGACATGCGCAGCACAAGATGAGCACCGAGCAGGTAGGCAGTATGGTCGACATGGCTCAGATCTTCAGTGTGAACAACATGGTGCTGACAGTGGAGCAGAATCGGCAGCTGGTTGGGCCCAAGTATCACGTGAGAGGTTCCCGCCAGTGGATCTGCCGTTGCGTTGGCCGCCACCGGCGACGGCTGAGAAGACGCGCGTGTAAGGCCCTGGCGGACAAAAGGATGGAGCAAGAGGCGTTTGATGGCGTCGTTGACGTATTCACGAAGCTGGAGGACTTCCTGGCTCATTCAAAGAGCCGAGACCGCGCCGTCTTCAACTATGGCGACACCGGGTTTGTGCAGAACGGCGAGGATTTGGTGCTCCGTCGGATTCAGGCAGCTAAGAAGGAAAGGGCCGTCGTACGGTCCACGATACACCACGTGGTGTCCTCTCTGCTCAGCTTCATGGCTATAGACGGGACGGTGCTGCTGAGTGTGTCCATCTTGAAGGGGCCGTCTCGGGAGGGCGACTTGGAAACCGTAAACCTCTCCATTGAAAAGGCGCTACGAGTCACACGCAAGACGTGGCCGCGTTTCTATGTCTGTAATGACGTGGGCTACCTCGACGCCGACATTTTCAAGTCCGCTTTGGGCAAGGTAGCCGAGGAGTTCCATGGCAAGTACCCGTGGCTGTCCGCCCTCCTTTATGGCGACCAGCTTGCCGTCCGGAGCCACGCTGACCCTGTCGATTTTGCGCTTTTGCTCGGCCTCTTTCTTTTTACCTTGAAGAAGAGCACGTCTTACACCACGCACCCGCTCGATGAGGCACCATTTGCAACGCTGCAGGAAGAACGGGTGCGCCGTATGGAGGCCGCAGTCATAGACGGGGTGCTGATCGACACAGATTCCAAGGACGCCCTGCTCAAGGCCTGTTACGAAGCCAAGCGCCGCGCCTGCTCTCGCTCCATCACCTTCGGCGCGTTCCGTCGGCGAGTTCTTTGGCCCTTCAACACAGAGCTGATGAAAGCCACCATCCGGGCCAATTTAGATTGACCGCGACCGGCGAGACGGCCGCCGATGCCGCGCGGGACGTGGCCTCTGCGGTCATCCAGGCAGCGCAGGCGCGGGTCAACGTAGGCCAAGGTCGGGTCTGCTAGTGGAAATGCGACCGTCAAGTGCAGTGTCGTCCACTCCCCATTCCTGCTCTTTCAGCAGCAACGCGAGGCCGACGAGGAGGCGGCCACGGAAGAAGCAGCCAAGGTCTCTCGCCACGAGGGGCGCGAGATAGAGAAGGAGGACAGAGAGAGAGTGCTTACTGAGAAGGCGGCGGAACGGGAGAGCCGCCATTGCCGTGCCTGCGCTGGCGAGGTGCACCCTGGCGGCACGCTGTGGGTGGCGTGTCCGTGTGACGCCTTCTGGGTGTGCTCCTTGTGCGCGATGTTAATGGGTAACGGCCTTGCGCTAGCAGAGCACATCAAAGCATGTAAGGGGAGGGTCGACAGTGTCTTGGACGGCGAGAGCGGTCGGTGGGCGGCGGGGGAGACGCGGAGGACAGCGAGTACCGCTGGACCTGATCTAGTAATAGGAACAGCCCATGTAGTGTTTTCACGCCCTTGTTTATTGCGATATGCCGTTCCAGACGGTTGCTATTCGACGGGCAAATTTGAGGTTCGGCGATCATCACTCTGTTAGCATCATTTTGTCCTTTGTTACGTTGTGCTTTTTTGAGTTCTTCTCTGTGTCTGGAGACTGTCATGACGCCAGAAGCGAACTCAGCGTGGTCTCTTTGCCCATGGGAGACCTTGGGTGCATCCAACCATGAGAGAAACTTGATCTGCAGCATCATCTCTGGCTCGCTACAAGCGCATTCCCACCGCGCAACGGTCCCATCATGTGACAAAACGCCAAGCCAACCCCACCCAGTTGGGGGGAAGCAAAGCCAGAGCGTGTCGTCGGGTAGTCCTGTCGGGGAATACCCGCCCCTTAAGGAAACCTCAAAGAGCACGCACGCTCGGCGTCGACCGGGAAAGGGCGCCACAAGCGACACACGCGAGTTGTGTGAGCGGAGGTTGATTGCTCGCGTCGAAGGCCTCGAGGCGACACTCATGCCTCGCCATGTCATCCTCTCCACTCCACCCCTCAGGAAAAACCCCGTCAGACACCCTCAGGGAACCCTCAGAAGCCCTCCCCTCAGAGCCCATGGGGGCAGATTCAGCGGAGGACGGTCGAGGGTTCGGACACCGCTTTCAGATCGGGCGGGGAAAGGGTGCTACCTGACACCCTCGTGGAGCCCCTGTGTCGGGCGCGTGGTGTAATGCCGGTCATTTTCCTCAGTGGGTTAAAAAAACATTCGGCCCCTAAGTGGGGGCCCGCCCTCGGAGTTTCTAGTCCGACAGAAGTCTCGAGATCGCGTTGTGGTTGGTGAGCCACGGGGTGATCACAAGTGTATCGCCACAGGAACGACTCGAAGAATGCGTTGGTAGGTCGTGTTACTCTCGCGAGTGCCCGGGGCCGTTTCGGAATGACCGGATCCGACCTGGTGTGGTTGCGAATCCATGTGTCCCCTCGTTTCTGGGAGGGATCTGGTTCCCCGAGTATGGGGGCCAGGTGTCCCGCCGTCACACATACGGCGTCCGCCAAAGCACCGCATGCAGCTGACGCAGCGCACCTGGTGCTCAGGATATACATCGTAAACATACAACAGATCCCTGGCCACCTTCTTCCCCCCCCCCTGCCCCGGAGAGGCGAGCCATTGGTGCCAAACGGCCGTTGGTGCTGCCCTGCCACGAAACAGACCCCGCCCTCTTTCCACTCCCCGCGGCCTCCCGGCGGCTGCGGTGAGTGGTTGGCGGGGCATCCCTCTTGCAGGGAGTCGGCAGAGAGATGTAAGGGAAAGTGCAGAGGGGGGGGCGGGCCGTCGGGGTCCGTATCCCGGCAGGTCAGCATGATCGGCCGTCTGCCACCGGCGGCCCGCTGTGCCGGGGCAGGGGGCGAAAGGGGAGGTGGCCAGGGAGCCGGTGTCTGTTTCCTACTCAATTCCCTTGCAAGGGGGGCGCTTATTCAACTGCATTCCATGCTTTAGCGGATGCCTTGCGGGACCGCTGCGTGGTTGAGGTGCGCGTGCCGCGCGCCAAACATGATTCCACAGATCGAGGTTCCACACTTTTGCATGCCGCCCATTTCTCTCATGCGCAAAGAGACCCCTCTGAGTGTGTTTCTGGCGTCAAAAAAGACTCGAGACGCTGGCATGCACTCGAAAAAGCGAGCCTTGACAGATGATGAAATGGGACTAAAAGGATCAAATGATGCTGTCATGGGGATAGAAACTCGGTGGGCGAGGAGTGGTCGGGCGAGCAGCATGAACCTACACCCCAAGGCCGGTGAAGAGTGGAACGCTAGGGGGTGCAGGCGACGTACCGGCCGCGCTCAAAAGGAGGACAGACTACTAGAGAGGGGGGTAGCAGATGCCGCCCGGAGGGGGACGGCGGCTGTGCAGGCCAGGCCGCGGCCCTCACGAGCGGCAGATACACTGGAGCCCGAGATTCCCCGCGAGCCCTCCTACAGGCACAGAGATCTGAGAAACATGTTTCTATGAAAGTGGCATTGCAAACCGGTCGACAACAACGGCCCACCGACTCTCTGCCAGTGTGGATAGCGGTTTCGGCCTCGGTACCGACCATGTGCAAACCCGCAGAGTTATGTCAGCGGCGCCCCAGATCATATCGTTGTCGTGGCGCGATCATAACGATGAGCCGGATACTCTCGATGACTCGTGCATGGATCCATTCACAGCCATCTGTTTAGGGCACGTTGCACGGGCAGCTGTCTAAACCCGTCTCTGGGGCCTCCTCTGGGCTCCCTTTGCCGTTGGTGGACGTTTTCCGGGTCTTTTTTTGTAGTATGAGAACATGCGCCAGTGCTGCCCTTTTCGTTATGTGAAGGGGCTGGAAGAGGCAACCTCGTCTTCGTCCGAATCGTGGTTGCAAGCGTACGTGAGAGCAGGTGCATGGCCATAGGGGCCTCTGGGGATTTTACACGGCGCCAGAAACGGCCATGGTGTCACGCCTTCACCGTATCCGGCCATAAACGAGCTTTGGGAGAACTGTGGGACGTGCCCAATTTGAAGTTTTTAACGGAGTGTCGTGTCGTTTAGGAAAGCGTGGCAATCTCAGGAATCGCATCCGTTTTTAAATCAGGCCGAGCTGCGAACTATTATTTCGTTCGTCGGAAGCGTGCGGCGGCGGTTGTGACGCTCCGGGCACGGGGGGAGACTGTTGGGCGTACGTCAACAGCATACGGCTGTCTCTGGGAAGGGAAGGCGGTGGTCTCATGGAACGTCATGGGCAAGCAGCGCCTCTGTGGGGTTTTTCCTGACCTCAAAATGTCAATGGCTGCTTCTGTGATTGGGACACGCCGAAAGGCGCGCGCGCCGGACGAGCGCGTGACGTGCTTCCAACCGTCGGCGGTGCCAACTCCCCCACTCCGTATCCCACGCGGAGCAGATCTGTACTCTGTGATGGTCCTTGCAGTACGCAAGTGGGCTGCCATGCCTCAAAAACGGTGCTACCTCTCTACGTACGGCCACTCAGTCCGTCCTAGATGGGATCCCTGCGTAGATTCTGCAGTCGTATTCATGTTCGACAATATGCGATTGTTCTTTCTGCTTTTGGGTTCAATTGTTTCTCATTCACGGATTGGATCGGGCGTGCACGGCACTAACTCTCAGTCGAAATCACCGTGAGCGAACCAAATCACGAGACAGCGCCGCACACAGCAAAACAGTCCAAAACACCAACCTCCGCCAACGAAAACAGTCACGAACGCTAACAGCCACCACAATCCAACTTGCTCCAGAGCAAGACCGCGGTGTCCACGAACTGCCCGATCAGCACGCCCAAAACGTCCCCACCTCCCGCCCCTGCCACCCCACGCCCCGCCTCCGCTCTGCTTCGCCCCCCACCCGCCCACGCTCTACGCTCCGTTCCCCCGCGCGCGGCACGTGCAGAGCACAAAAGCAACTGGAAAGCTGCGCAGCCCCGAGAACAGAAAAAGGAAAGGGTTGGTGGAGCGGTGGCGACCTGCCGCGCTGCACAGGTGTGGCGCTTCTGTGCGGGAAGGGAGCATGGCATCTAGGATGAAGGTGGTGGCTGCCGGTGACTGAGTAAGGGGACGGGAAGAGGTCCAAAGCTGGCACTGCTCTACTCTGGGCTTTTTGTAAAATCCACGCCAAGTACGGCGGACACTACAAGCCTCGGAAAGCGAAAGACACTGCGCGGATCTCCCTCTTTTCTAATAGAGTCTGATCACCAGCGGATCACAGCGCAATCCCTTCCCGCTGTCGCCCGTCAGTGACTTGCATCTCGCCTTTGCTCGAAGTTTATATCTTACAACCATTCGCACCCCTTCTTGCCTATAAATCGTTCGCACAACACCTCGTTCCACCCTCCCCCTCAGCCGCAACTGAGCGCGCCAGCCATCCAATTATCAGCCGGAGCACTGCCCTCCCTGCAATAAGTTGTTCCTGGCATGCCGGCACTGGGCTTCATTTAATTCCGCAAACGCGCATCAGCACGTGACAGAAGTTCATAGAACCTTGGATTCACGATGGAAATTCGCGCTTGACCCCAAATTGTCCATCGGGTCACATCGGGCCAACGCGTTGGTCGTGGAATCTTTAAGATGCTTCAAGTTTTCTGCCGAAAGATATTCAAACACTTCATTCCAGGGCTCCAAGGGGCGTGCAGCTCGAGTACGCAGCTGGAGTGCCCCAGAATGGCCGCGAAATACGCATGTTGTACGAGGACAGGACAGCCGACGAGCGCCAATGGTCCTTGCCCCCACCGACGGATGCGCCCCTCAGACGCTGCGCGTGTGCACCCGTGTAAGAGGACTTCCGAGGCCTCCCGTAATACCTCCGTATCTGCAGTGTCGGCACTTCCCGGCCACGCGAGGCATCCGCAGCAGGCATGAGCCGGCAGCCCGGGGGTCAGATCGATGGCGCGCCTCCGATGAGACTCACGCGGAGCCTTTTCGCGCACCAAGACGCCACGCAGTGCGCACGCTGCGTCCGCAGCAGCGCGCCGCCGCCGACCCGCAAGCGCCGGCGCGCCGTCGACGGCGCCTCTTTGTGGGCGCCGGGATGCGGCGGGCGCCGTCGTAGAGCGGTACTACAGCGCGGGGAACGCGGGGCCTTTCCTTGGCGCAACGCAGGTGAGAAGGCGCGCAGAACAATCCCGACGGGGAACTAAACAGCATCTCCCGATCCCGGTCTATCCACGCGTTGAGATAATATTGGGAAAAACCTGTCTGTAATCGTCCAGTACTTGTGAAACCTGTCAATACTCGTCCAATTGTCCGCGGGAAGATTGAATATTATTAACACGGTACCATATCGCAGATCGCCCTACCACAAGAATTCAGATCATTCCCTCTGGCTTCGGTAGTCCGACGCTCAAGATAGTCCTCGAGTGGCCTGTTCCAACCCCAAAGTGGCCACGCGTGGACTATACATCCCGGGATAGGCGCTCAAGCCCACTCCAGCCGCTGACAACGCGAAATGTTTCCGTCCCCACGCAGCACGCACACCGTACAACCAGCGCGTTTAGCGCCGTCGTCCGGCTGTGGCGTCCCATCGACAATCCAAACCACCCGCTTGATGTTCTCTAAGTCCAAAAGGTTTATCTGGTGGAGCCACAGCTCTACCTGGCCTTCCATGTGTGTGAAGGCCACATGTGCCGACGACGTGACCGGCATCAGCACTAGTTCGTAGTTTTCGGACTCTTTGATCGAGCTGACGATAGACGCGTTGCTCAAACATCCCCTCGCGAGGATTGCTTCCCCATCACATAGCATCTAGCAGGTTTCGCCAAGGATCACTCCCGCCGTGCAACAGCAATATACCGCTCGGACCGAAAGAAAGGTTTCCGTACGTTCCGACGCAAGCATGGCCTCACCGACGATCATGCCAGGTTTGGTGCTTCCCTTTTCAAAATCCGTGGAGAAGTAGCAGCTTTTCTTGATGGGCACCTTGTGTTCTTCAGCTACAGTGACCTTGGCCCCGCTCTTCGACGCCTGGACGCTGGAGAACGTGTGCCGCCCGGCCGTACGGTTGGTCATACCCGCGTCCGGCACGCATGTCGAAGATCGTCGGGTCCTCCCGGATCCGTTGAACCTCTCTGTATAACTTTCCGACGCAGCGTAGGCCAATTCGGCAGGAGAAGATGCATTACCTCGCTCTCAACAGTCGCGACGTCGCCTGCTTGGCTTCTTGTGGCCCGTGACGTGGTCATCCTTCTTCTTGGGACAGTCGTTCTTCAGGTGCCCACACTTGTCGCAGGAGCAGCACACTACAGCCCTCGGATCCCACGGATTCTTGGAAACAGCTGCCGCCAACGCTTGCAGCTTTTCTTCAGTCGTCTTGGACGACCATCGCTGGCGCCCCCGCCGCTGGACAGAGAGCAGCTAGATGATCAGGTGGGCGAGCCCGCGCTTCCTGTCCATGTGTTCCAGGTCCGTCTTGATAATGTTCTGATCGTCCGGAATACAAGCCAGGACTTTAAGCACAACGTGTTCTCGTCCACCTGCTCTCTCAGGACGGAGCTCTCTTAACAGAGACACTTGACGCGCGCCGTGTACTCGATGATGCTGTCATCGCCGCCCTTCTCGATGTAAGTCAGCCTGTGCGTGAGGTGCGGCAGCCTTGTGCAGTCTCGTGCCTATAGGATGTCCTCGAGCGCGTCCCGCACCACCTTGGCAGTACCGATCGCCGTCACAGAGGTGAACCGGTTTTCCGGACCTCTGGATGGTCTCCAGCGCCGACTTAATCATAATGTCCCAGTTGTCCACCGCCACGTTTCTGTTGGCGGCACTCCCGGAATCAGCGAGATCCAGGCAGTACACAGCCTCCAATTTTTAGTCTTCGTCTAGGTCCGCAAAACGGGCGCTGAGAAAACGGCCGCGCCCCGACATGTCGACGAAAGCCAATCCGGTGACCGCAACGCTGACGAAGTGGGAGGCCAAACCCTCCTGACGAACGCCAGAACACACAAGAGCCCAACCAATCTCATACTGCGAGCGCTAGCACGAGAGGCGACAATGGCGCCCAGAGACACTAGGACAATAATCTGTGAAGATATAGGTAATTGCGGAGGTGCGCTGCTTCACGGTAAACAAAATTCGAAGGACTTTTGCGACGGAGCGCGTGATATCCTACAGGCCAACTATTCTTCAGTGCCTCGCTGATACTCGCACTGGCACGGCCAATGCTCCTTCCAGACCACATCCTGCATCTTCGGTGAGCGTGGCCGATGTTAGCCGCCGCAGTCGTCTATGTGTTTATTGCCGACGCCGCTGGAGAGCCTTCCACGGCCGCCGCCGGCCTAGTTGCCTTTGAAGCACACGCGGCGGCCATGATGCCCTTGGCTGCCTCCGTGGCTACTTCTTGGGGGTTTGACGCATCCAGAGAGCCACCTACTCATACCGCCGGTCCAGTCAGACTTAATGCCGACGCGACCGCCGTCGCTCTCTTTGCCTGCGCTGCGGGTGATGACAAAGAGGTTAACGCTGAAGAATAGCTTCCCACGGCTGCCGCCGCCCCTGGAGTCTCTCCAGTTGCAGCGGCGACCGTCGCGCCCTTTTTGGTCGCTGCGAGGTCAGTCTTGGCGACCGATGCCGTAGGATAGTCAGCCAAGGTCGCCGCCGGCCTGGGTGCCTGAATGGACAACGCGGCGTCCGTCGCGCCATTGGTCGTCACCATGATCGCGGTCTTGGCGCTCGACGCCGCAAGCGAGCCGCCCACAGCCGCCACCAGCCCTGGCGCCTCTCTGGCCGACGTTTTGTCGGCTGGATGTGAAAAAGTATTCTCAAGCCGTCCTTCGGAACCGCTCCGACCATCCCCTCGCGCTCCACCTGAGTCTCTCTTTTCCGTCTCGTCTCCTCAGTGGCATCGCCGTTGCCTGAGCATGCTGGAGTTTAAGTTGACGCCAGTTGTTTCCTACCGCATTCCGTGTCTGACGGCAACGAATGTTCGCTGCCAGTTGCTCTGCGACAGACAGAAAAACACCGTCTCTAATTCCTATGCGTCAGCGATGGTAGCCAATGTGGGGGTCCGGTAGACTGTTCCATATGCTTGGAGCTTTCAGTCCAAGTGCAATGCTTAAAAATCTGACACATTCTCCGGTGCATACACGTGAAGGTGATAAGGTAATTCCGCTACCAAGAACTGAATTTCCTGACAAGAAGTGGGGATTTCGGCAGCCGGCAATATTGTCGTAGATATTTCCGGGAGGCCCGTCCCGGCTAAGTAGCATACGGGCAGTTGGTATGTCAGCTTCACTGGCGATCCCACCAGCAAGCGTGCTGTATTTGATGCTGAGGGCGATCGACCGTCCAACTCTTCGTCCCTGGGGCCGGTCTTACGGGAATATGGTCGCCACTATACTCGGGTGTCCGTCAGGACCGTTCACATATCAAGAGTTTGATCGCACATTTGAGTAAGACTTCTGACTGGACCATCTTGAAATCTGGTTCGAGTCACTTCTGAACCACATACAGGTTCCTCGCAAGGATCATCGCGAAATTGTACCACTCTACTGGGTTTGCTCAGGGACGTGCTTGGAATTCTGGTTGTGCCGCGCAGTACACTGCGGCCTTAAACTCTTACTCTCGATCTAAAATTGTTCCTGGCCCGGACGGCCTTGTGATGGCCAGGAGGGAAAGCGGGCTACAAGTCAAGCCCGCACAAATCTTCAACACCGGCGAGGAAACTGTATTCCGTAGTACTTACGGAAGCAGGCTACAAGTCGATCTTCTTGCTCGAGAACGGCTGCTCGTGCGGCAAATCAATGTCTGAAAAGGCGCACTGGTCATAGATCAGCTGAGATCGCTGATTTTTCTATTCTAGGGAGCTGCACTGTGAAGTGTGTAAGTGGCCCGCATTGATCCTCGATTGAGTGACCGGCAGGTCCCATCTTGCAACAAGGAGCACATTCTACAAGAAGGAACGCAACCCCTTTGTGCAGCGCAGCCGCTGAGCTGCGCCCATGTCACGCACGGCAAAACACTGAGACGTAGTCATCCCCGCGCTACAACCTTAATCCTCATCACTGTGGGGGCCGGTACCGGTCAGGAGTCAAACCAGTGCAGCGTATCTTGGTCAGACTTTGTCAGACGTCCATGTCGGGCGCGCACTGATTTGTGCCGCGCGAACGCTTTGTTTGCAGAGGCGAAAGCCTCGCGCGCATCGTCCATACCGTTTGCCAAAGCCAAACGCCAAGGCCTCCCATTCTGCTGCCGTCTTCCATTTTCTGGTGTTATGGGACAGCAAGAGACCTTTCGATGAGGACTGCGTAGCTGCGAACAGCGCCGGAGCGGACCTGGACGCAGGCCTGTAAAGGTCCTGTTGGCGAGACACATCTCAGAACATGTCCTTTCTCGGACGGTGCCCCTCCTCACAGCCTCTGTTGGTCTTCCGTCCGTTCGTGTCTCGACAGTGGTCTGCTCTCCACCAGTACAACCTCTCACGATCGCGCGCCCATCAGAGACCGCCACAACCCCCACACTTACCACCACCGCACACTGCATGTCCGTTGCAAAAAAGCTGCGTTTTCCAGGCCGCTTTCACTAGGTACAATAGCAAACAGAGTGGATTCCCGAAAGAAGTGAAGCCTCTAAGAAGAAATCACGCGTGTGCATCGATCAAAGATCAGCCCGCCCCGTCCTACCGCGGCCGGAGGAGCCCGCCGTCCCAGTACGTCCAGCACCTGCACCATTGCTCTCTAAAGTGCTGACGCCTATGTTCTGTTGGTGTGCATACCGTGAATCCTGTATCATCTCTTGTCGTGGAGGAAAGTTATCGTCGGCAGTTACGCCGGCCAGCGTTTTCTGGTTATTTCATGCCTATTTTGCGGCGACACCCACACAGCGTGTGTCGCCGCAAAGTCGCCAACAAAGAATACTGTCACCATCAGACAAACGCGCCAAAAAAGAACCTGGCCAAGCAAAACGCAGCCACGTTGCGCATTTGTTTGCTCGCCATACTTAATGATCCCCTGGAACTTCAGTGTTTATAATAATTCGCCGTGCCACATTGGTCGATGTATTTCAGGGAGCGCGACGCCCATCGCGAGCTCAGCGGTGCCACGGGTCACAGCGGATCACGCTACAGCGCCGTGCGCCCCAAAACTGTTGAGGCAGCCCCCCAAGCCCGCACTGGTAAGTCGGAGTTACCGCGGACTGCCTGCATAATTCCAGGAGTATTTATGCGGTGATCGGCTTGCTTGTCTGTGCCTTTGACATGCATTGCTGTATGAGGGTGATGTAATTACTTGTACTTGTATTTCGAGGGAAGCTCGTTTTGGAGCTGAGCTCGGGGAGCTTCTCGTGGGCTCCTTGAGGGGCTTCTCGAATTGTGGGCCCTGTCACTGCGTTGGCGGGGGTGTGCCTCCAGGACGTTGAGAGTGGGGCACATGAGGGGGGTAAGAGGCTGCTGGCCTGGCGCCTCAGACCAGTCTCGAGTAAAGCAACGCATCCACCCTCTTACCTCCCGCTTCACAGGTTAAGGGCCCAGTTGTCGCTAGTGGTCATGATCTTTCTGTTCTACGGTCGCGAGAAGGACGACGTTGCGCGGGTTGTGGTGCGTTCCGGCGTTGGTTTGGGCGGGTACAGCCGCTAGCTTCGACAGGGTGGTACCGGTCGGTGCCACGGTCGTCAACATGTCGGACCACGGCCGCTTTGGCGGCCCGCGGCTCGCACAGCTGGACGACGACTACAATGTGTGGGCGGCGAACAAGCGTGCGCAGCTCAAGAAGGAGAAGCTGTGGAAGGCGGTCGTGACGGACCGTCCTGCTTCTGGGTCGGACGACAAGAAGGCCGACCCAGTGTTCGCAGAGTGGGACGCCATGAATGAGGCGGCTCTTGCGACCATCCAGATGTCGGTTCAGCCCGTGCATCTCAACACGGTGACGTCAGTCGACACGGCCAAGGAGTCGTGGGACGCACTCAAGGTCATGTTTGAGGCGCGCGAGAACGCTCAGCTGCTTCGGCTGATGAACGAGCTGAGCTGCTTGAAGAAGGGCGACGACGGGATCATCATCAAGTTCGCGTCGCGCGCCAGTATGATCCGGGACGAGCTGGCCATGTTCGGGAACCCGGTGGACGACAACACGCTCGCGCTGCGTGTCTTGAAGGGGCTCCCGTCCGAGCACGAGATGCTCAGGACGGTCTTGGAGAACAAGGACGTCACGCTGGTCATGTCTGACGTGACAGCGAAGCTGCTTCAGGTTGAGCAGCGGAACCTTGCTGGGGGCTCTTCGAAGCCAGCTAGTGGTGGCAAGTCGCAAGCTTTCACGGTGGCGGCGCCAAATAAGCCTTTTGACAAGAATTCGGTCGTGTGCTACTACTGCGACAAGAAGGGGCACATGAAGCGTGCCTGCTACAAGCGGGAGGCTGACGAGGCCAAGGGCAAGAGCAAGCCCGGTGGCAGCCGCCGTGACGGTGGCCATGGGGGCTGTTTCCAGGCGGGTGCCTCTCTGGCATACACTGCGTTGGCCTGTTCACAAGGCTCCAGCAATTCTCACGGGAGCACAAGCGGGTCTTCGACCTGCGTGCTCGACTCCGGTGCGACCAACCACATGGCCGCCGGGGACAAGGGCTTCACCGTCCAGGCGGCGGGGAGCGGGGCCAAGGTCGCCTTGGCCAATGGAGACGAAGTCCCCATCAAGGGGCACGGCCACGTCTCTATGGACGTTGGCAAGGGAAACACCATGGCGCGCATGGTCCTAGCCGAGGCCATGCTCGTGCCCGACCTGACTAGCAACCTGCTTTCAGTTAGGGCGGTTGACCGCAACAGCGGTGCCGTGGTGTTGGTCGGGGAAGCCTGCTACATCCTCGGCGATGGGGATGACGTTCGTTCGAGCGGAGGGCTCGACAAGGCGTCGGTCGTGGGAAAGGTCAGTGACCAGGAGCAGTATGTGATCAAAGTGACGCCGGCTAAGGCGTCGGCGAACGCGGCGTCCACGCGCATCGCAGGGGAAGCAGAGCTTTGGCTTCGCCGGTTCAACCACTTCGGGATTGAGAACCTCAAGCGGGCGGCCAGGATGGTCGATGGGATGCCGTCGTCGGTGGCCGACGTTGAACATGTGGTCGGCACTTTGTGTGTGCCGTGCGTGGATGGAACGATGGTGCAGATGCCGCATGCACGGTCCTCCACCAAGACCACCAAGTGCGAGTTGGTCCACACCGACGTGGGTGGACCTCTCACGGAGTCACTGAGTGGCTCCATCTACTTCATCACTGCGCGAGAGGAAAGCACTGGTTTCATGACGGCGACGCCCATCAAGACAAAAGGGATGGCGTCGCGAGTGCTTGAGAGGCGCGTCAAGCAGCTTGAGACGTTGACTGGTGTCCACTTCAAGCGCGTCCGTCACGACAGTGCCGAGGAGTACCTCACCAATGACCTGAAGGCATGGTACGAGGACAAAGGCATCACGTCTGAGATGAAGGCGCCGTACAAAGCGCAGCAGAACAGAAAGGCAGAGAGGGTCAACCGCACGCAGATGGAGCGCGTAAGTGCTGCACTGCTTGATGCCCGGGGGAACGCGGAGCTGTGGGCTGAGGCCCTGGCTTCCGTCGTCCATGTCCTTAACCGGTTTCCCAAGGCGGGGCTGGACGTGACGCCGCTGGAAGCGCTGACGGGGCGACGCCCTAACGTGTCGGGCTTCCGCGTCTGGGGGAGCCGCGCTTAGGCGCTCAAGCCCAAGAAGCAGCAGGGCAAGCTGGAGCCGAGGACCGACGTTGGCCGCTTGGTCGGCTACACGGTTGGTAGAAGGGCCTACCGCATCCTCGAGGACCGGACAAACAAAGTCTTCCAGCGTCGCGACGTCCTGATGGAAGAGAAGCCGGCCAAGGCTGACTCTTCTGGCGACGGTTCAAGCGCTGGTCCCCGGTTGACTATGACCGAGGACAGCGACAACATCGGTGGCATGGACGAGTCATTGGACATGCTGGATGCCGAAGGAGATGGCGTGGAAAAGCTTCTTCCCGTCGAAGACTCCGAGAGTGAAGACGACGGCGATCCTGACAGCCTCGCGGACGACAACGACGACGAGGAACGTCTGGGACAGAATGACTCGATGCTTCCGGTCGGTACCTCTACCTCGGATGTTTACTATGCTGCTCCGGGGCCGTGTCGCTCTACACGTAGGCCAGCCCCCAAGGTAACCTGGAGGGAGAAGGACCCGAAGGCGTACCTGGCCACCGGGTCTGAGTCGGCGGCCAAAGATGGCTGCGACTTGACCAAGCCCCCTGCAAACGAGAAAGATGCCCGCGCTCGTCCGGACTGGCGGCTGTGGAAGCAGGCCATCAAAGAAGAAGTGGCGGCGCACAAGAAGCTCGGCACGTGGTCCACGACCAAAGGCAGCAGCAAGCAGCACAAGGCTGTGAAGACACGTTTCGTGTTCCACATTAAGCACGACGCGGAAGGACAGAAGACGCGCTACAAGGTGCGGCTGGTGGCCCAAGGCTTCAACCACGTTCCTGGGCGCGCTTTCGACGAGACGTGGGCGCCTGTACCCAGCACGGCGACGTCACGGGCCCTGTTCGCCGTGGCAGCAGCCGACGTGTGGGAGGTCCACCACGTTGACGTAAAAATAGCCTTCCTCAACGCTCCCATGTACAAAGAGATGTACATCAAGCTCCCTGAAGGTGTCGAGTCGAGGAAGCTTGCGAATGTGCGCCGGCTCAACCTGGCACTGTATGGGACGAAGCAAGCGGGGCGGCTGTGGGGCATTAAGCTCAACGAAGAGCTCGAGCAGATGGGACCTACGCGGTCGACGGTGGACCCGAGACTTAATGATTGGCACCACCCTGTGCACGGGAGCGTCTTCATCCTCGTGTACGTCGACGAGTTGATTGTGGCGCGCGAGCGCTTTGCTGGCGTGGATGCCATCAAGAGTGGCGTCGCGGCCAAGTTCGAAGTGCGCGACATGGGGGGGGTCGAAGACTTTATTGGCATGAAGGTCATGCGCGATAAAAAGACCAAGAAACTCACGCTGAGTAACCCCGGCCACATCATGGCGCTGCTCCAGGCTTTCGGGATGGACAAGTGCACGCGCAACAAGACGGCGATGGCGTCAGGCGTCAAGCTGAGCAAGACGGGGGAGAATCGTCTTCCCGAAGGCAACCGGTACGCGGAGCTGGTCGGCTCTCTTCTCTGCTTGTCGACGACGACGAGGCCGGATACTGCCTTTGCCGTGGGAGCGCTCTCCCGCTTCATGTCCTGCCCTGAGCAAGACCATATGCGCGCTGCCAAGGGTGTGCTGCGCTACCGTCGCGGGACTACTCGCCTTGGTGTGATGTATGGCGGCAATTAAGCTCTACAAGGGTATGTTGACGCAGATTAATCGGGCGATATTGACGGCCGCCGCTCGACAACAGGCTTTATCTTCACGCTCAACGTTACGGAAGCCCGTTTCACGACTTCCGCACGCGTCTTTACGCTTGGGCCCTTTTGTTCCCTGTCCACCAGATGGGGACATTCGAGGTCGCCGCCAACAACTTCGGGCGGCTGCGTCGGGCTTGGCCGGAGGCCGTCTTCCTGTCGCGCCGTACGGCCACGGAGTTGTCGGTGCCCTTTACCCAGGAGGTGGGCATGGAGGACTACCTCGAGGAGCTCATAGAGGCAGCTCGCGAGGCGGAACACGCCGTGGAAGAGAAGTTCGACGCTCGCACATTGGCATTGACTTCCCCCTTTCGGGCGCCGAGTCATACTCCCGCCCATCGGCGCGCTCAAGACGCGGCTCGCATCACGAGCCGCGGGCTGTTTCACACCGCTTCGTGTTCCGGTGTTATCCAGGCGCCCCGTCATTTCGACTTGTCGCGGTGGTTTCCCCGTTACCCCCGCTGGTGGTTAAACCGCGGGGTGTGGATGTAAATGCCGTACGCACTTTAGTACATGGCTCATAAGCTGGTCGATGAGTTCATTGCCGTCTGGCACGTCTTCAACGCGGAGTACTACTACTTCCTCGAGGCCGGGTGGGTACATACCCTGTTAACGGACAAGGTCTTCGCCTGGCTCGATGACAAGGCACTTAAGCGGATGTCCAAGTTGGACCTGCACCGCATGGCCAGTGGGCCGGGGGGCCAGGCGATGCTGGACACGTTCCATAAGATGCACAAGGCCACGGAGGTCTTCCCGTGGACCATTGTGGTCAAGGACGTCATTCGACGTGACACGCAGACGCGTGCGGCGCGTCAAGTGCACGTCCATTTGGACTCGATGGCCGAGTACGGGTTCATGTTGAACCACCCTTGTCGGCACTTTGCGTGTCTTCCCGTTCGTGGCGGGGGGTCGGACAGCGATGGCGATACGCCCGTGGCGGCAGCCCAAGGCAACGCCGGTTTTTTCCACCAAGGGACGCGGGCGGCCGGTGGGCCTTCGCGTCGGGCTGCTTCGCCTAGCCGTCGGTCGCTTTCGCCGGTGCGCGAGACGCGCGTTACCGCCGCGTCCGGTGGGCATGCGCGTCCGGCGCAGGAGGACGTTTGGACTTCGCCGGAGGCGTTTCAGGCGGCGGTGGCCTTGTTTGGCGACGGGCCGAGTCTTCGTATGGACGAGCAGCGCGTGCCTAGTGGCGTCGGGGAGGCCGCTCTGGATTCGGAGTGGAATCGCCGGACGGAGGCGTTGCGCCGGGCCGTGCGTGACGCCCATGGCTATGTCCTTGAGGACGCCATGCCGGTGTTGTCTTGGGCCATGAGCGTGGCGGCCGACTCGGCGGCTGCCTTCGACCTGTTCACCCAGGAGGTCGAACGTCTGCGCCAAGTGGCGGCGGTGCCTCCCTCGCCTGTGCGTTTCGACGCGGGCGACATC
>Ga0209186_1000474_pt1 | contig 32796 bp, 33 predicted proteins | sample SidtaG_FD_187426 | JGI IMG/M metagenome (GOLD analysis project Ga0209186, IMG submission 187426) | Marine algal microbial communities from Sidmouth, United Kingdom - Sidmouth_Male2 metaG (SPAdes) (version 2) | ecosystem: Host-associated > Algae > Red algae > Unclassified | place: Sidmouth...
GTCGTGAAGATCCACTTCAATCCCGCGAGAACAGCGGGCACCTCGTCCCTGCTCCGTGTAGGGATCTGGACTTCGCCGATCGGCGTCTGACCAAGGGAGAGCTGGGGATCGAATCGCTTGCGCATGAAGGACAGGTTCGCGGCGAATCTTGGAACCGCAAGCGGACCTAAAATATCGCGTCCCCAGTAAACAAGCGCTACCTTTTGCGAGAATCCAGCTGGACGAGGGGAACATTCGAGCGAACTGGGCGGAGTAATCCGTTCATTTCCAGTAGGTTGCGAATTTCCGCTCAGGCACTAGCTAGCGCCTGAAAGAGCCGTTGTCTGGATATCTCCGGCGAAGCCGCATTTTCCTCGACCAAACTTTTCCTAGATTCGCGCCTTGCTGTTTTCATACACGACCTAATAGCGCCCATGTCTAAGCGACAGCTCTATTTTGAACTTCCCAGAGCGGGCAGGGCAGGACGCGGGAGCAATGAGCGAGCGTTATTCGAGAAGGAAGCTGGACTCTAGCGCCCTAGCGACCGCTCCCGCGCTGTCCAAACTGGAAACAAGGAACGTCACGACGACTAGTCAATCAGGCTGTCAATGCGACGGCCCATGTCGATATCTAGGTTGGTTACCCCACCTTTACTATGGGTAGAAAGCGAGATCGTCACACGGCACCACGACAGCGTAAGATCAGGATGGTGATTCGCCTCTTCCGCCAATTCGGCGACCTCGTTGACAAATTCGACGCCGGACATGTAGTCCTCAAACTCGACCTCTCGTTGGATCGCCTTGTCTACACTATCCCAGTCGGGAACACGTTTCAGGGCATCGGGAATATCGTCTTCGGGGATCAACTGAGCCATAGTGGTTAAATGGGTGCGCACTGAAATATTCAGTGGGTGGAAGAAAGGCAAGTCTGTTTTTAAAGTTCCCAACCGCCGCCCAATGTCTCGCCGCAGAAAGCGATTTCCAGCGGATTATCGGACTTATCGGACTTATCGGACTCAGCCTAAATGGGAAGCGGGTAATTTTCGATCGGTGGTATCCCTTCGCAGCACCCAAACGACATCAACCACGAGCAGTCACAGCTCACTAGAGATCAGCGTAGCGCTCAAAAAACGTGCCTAGGTAAGTAGGGCGGTTGGACTGCGCTTGCCCCAACCCTTTCTTTTGCCGTATCTTCGAGTTCGAGGTTGGGATCACCTAGAATAAAGGGAGCAGTGTTGACTAGAAGACATGCCAGCACAAGGAGCTCCAGCAACCTCCCCCATGTGTAAAACATTGACAGCTGACAACAAACCATCCTATGACAAGAGCGGCAAACGCTTCGGGACCGACCTTACGGAATTGATGAGCCAACCGTTAACCTTAATGGCTCCGGCCTTTGATAATTTAATTATTTGTATTTACATTGTAGCCCGCGCGCGTAATATGAATGGTAACCCCTAAAATCGATGACAAATCAAAGAACAGACCTACCCAACGGCTCCTGCCGCGGCATCGCCCTAGTGGTAACTATTCTGCTTCTCGCTCTGGCCACGTTGCTAGTCTTGGCCATTCTCAGTCTATCGCGTTCTGAGGTCCGCTCGGCTTATACCTACACCCGCAATCTCGAAGCCCGAAATCTAGCCGACACGGCGATCAGCCTATCGATCGGCCAGATCCGTAGCGCCGTAGGCCGGACCGGCGAAGCCTGGACCAGCCAACCGGGAGCCCTGCGCAAGTTCGACTCCAGCGGAGATTTCCTCGCCGGCTACAAGCTTTACTCCGACGACGACATGATTGTCGATACCGAGCTCGCACTCGTCGGCGATGGTCCTAATGCGATCTGGGACACGCTACCTGACGTCTGGGTCGATATGAACGAGCCAGCCCTCCGCGACAGCGATGCGCATTTTCCGATTCTAGACCCGCGGGCGTTTGGAATTGTCGAAGGGTTTAGCATCGACAGTGGCAGTCTTGTCGCCGGCATTGTCTCCGCCACCGATAGTTCAGCCAGGCTCCCGATGCCGGTCCAGTGGCTCTACGTCCTTCAAGACGGCACCGTGGGCCACCTCGACACCGCCGTAGCGGGCAATCCTTTCACGGCTAGGGATGCCGCCGGCGCCGCCGTCGTTCCCGATGCCAGCAATCCGATCGTCGGACGAATAGCGTTCTGGGGAGACGACGAAACTTGCAAGGTCAACGTCAACACGGCCTCCGAGCCCACTCCCTGGAACGTGCCTTACGCGTCGGCAACCGAGGATTGGGACTACGCCGACAAGCAACCTGCCCAGAACGAGTGGCAACGCTACCCCGGCCATCCAGCAACCACCGCCCTCGGTTCGGTTCTCTTCGGCAACAAATACCAGCCCACCGGCACTGGGCCGAAACCCTACCTTCAAGATGGCCTACTCCCCTACAGCCTCCGTGATGCCATTTACAGTATCACCCCACGAATCCAAAGCGGCGGCTCAGACTCCGGTCGGGTGACTTCCCAGCCAGACGATCTTTCCCGGGTTATCGACGTCTCCCAGGAACGAGATCGCCTCTACTCCAGCCTCGACGAAGTCCTATTCGCCGCCCAGTCCAGCGGAGGTGGAGTTAGAGAGTTTGCCAAGGATGACGGAGGAAACCCGATCCCAGGCCTTCAGGACAGCCTAGTCCGTTCGCGTTTTTTCCTGACCGCCCATAGCCGGGCGCCAGAGCTGAACCTCTGGAATCTCCCCCGCATGGCAATCTGGCCAGTCGATGCCAAAGAGCGCCCAAACAGATACGAAACCGGTTTTGACTCGCTAATCGCCTTCTGCGCCAACACGAAAGCCCCTAGCGGCAGCTACGAGTATCTATTTCGCCGTAACAACGAAGACCGTGTCGATGTTGACCTACCAAGCCCGAACTCCGTCTCCACCGGTAACCTTAGCGGCTCGACCCAACGCAACGCCCAGCTGTATCGATACGTTCAGACCCTAATGGGCTCTGCCACCCCTGGCTACGGTTCAACGCTAGCAGCCAAGTTCGGCATCGATACCGATCAAGTGATCACCCAGGTATTCGACTACATCCGCTCCACCAACCTCTATGACGACAACCACATCTATGATGACAACGACAACCGCGTTGATATCTTCATCCAAAATCAAGCAGACGCCGATTTAGGATCGCAGACTCAATTCACCAACGCCCGGTCCAACAATTCCACTGGTATCCACCGTGGCCACGGCCAAGTAGCCCCCCTTCGAGTTCTCGTCGATGGCAAAGAGACCAAGGGGTTCGGTCGCTTCTACTCCATTTCAGAAGCCGCCCTGCACTTCATCTGTTCCGCAGATGGGCACTCCGATGGAGCCACCGGAGGGCAGTTCGGCGGTGGCAAAGGAGGCACGATCACCTCAGGAAACATCAATTCCTCCGACGAAAGTCCCGTCGACCATGCCGGGGACATGTGGTGGTCGAACTTCCCCCCTCTCACGGACAGAGACCCGACAACGAACGGAGGAACGAGCCTGCCACCCAATCCGAATCAGGGCAATGCGAGGATCTACGACCCCGTAAATGGCATCGCAGGAACCGATATCAACCACCCTGGGTATGATCCGGAGAACTGGAACTGGGCCCTGCCCATGAATACTCCCCTGAAGAAGGACGAGAAGATGGTGCAGATGATGTTTTTCCTCGAGTGGTTCTCGCCTTCCCAGGGCTGGACTCCGATCTCGGGAGACTTTATCGTCGAAGTCGATGGTCTCGACAGCTTCAGGCTTGATGCTGAGGACCTCTGCCTACCACAAAGGGATATCGCCTACAATAGCCGGCCGCTGGGCTCAAGTTGGAATGAACGCAACTGGGGGGGATCCTCCGGCTACCGAGGCTTTCTCGCTGATCGGTGGTGTGACCTAGATAGCGATGGTCGCCGTGACCCCAATGGCAGTGCCTTGCTCGACGACTACGAAACTACTAATACTAGCGACTGGGCGCGAGAGAGACGCTACCCATTTGTCTCCGTTCCAGTCAAGGTGACCGACAATGGAACAATGGAATTTGTAGGAGGGGACGTGACTATCCGCCTCTACTCAAGAACCCAAGACCCTGCGAACTTTGACACAACCGGAGCCGGCGATGCCAGTAAGTATCTGATTCAAACCATCGAGCTGGAATTCGGAAATGAAGATTTCCCAATCCCAGAACTGGTCGTCCATGGCACCCGAGAGAGCTTCAACTCCAGCGGAAGAATCAACGCCCAGGGAACCGATCCCCACTTCTGGTGGACCTTTAACAAACATGGCTCCATGCGGGGGGAAGATGGCGCGCAAGGTGCACAAGCCGACGATAGCCGCTGGGGTAAGGGCAATCGCTCGAGTAGAACGAACCAGTACAACTGGGAATCATCTGGTCGTATTTCCGAAGTCGGCGGTCAACCTCTCCAACCATATAGAAGAGATTTTGATGGTGAACGTCCCCAATTCCGGAGCGGATCTCTTCTCCGCCGAGAAGATGTCATCCGCACACTCATTCCAAAACACGGAGACTTTCGATTAATTGCCGGAGAATCCATGGTTGATGACTCCGTCTTCGTTCCTCACCCATCCTATTCCATGGCGCCAGCCTACGACTCTAGCGACCCCACGGGGCGGATGCAACACAACCTAATCGTCAGCGGCGGCTCCACAGACTCGTTCGGATTCAGTAACAAGGTGCCTTCCGATCAACTGACAAATGTCGCGTATACTGCGACGGATAACAACTACCCAAACAACCGGGCTCCATCCAACTTTCTTCCAGATTTTCCAGAAACAGCGGACCCGACCATTGTGCGCCGCTCGCGAGATTTCGACAACGGCATCTCAGTCACCTTCGATGGCCCCTACATCAACAAGCCCGATGAAGGTAATTCACGCAACGCCAGAAACGGAGACGTCCCCTACTTCCAGCAAAACTGGAGTCAGAGCTCCGCTTCCGCGACCTACTTCTCCCCCAACCGCCAAATCCCGTCGCCTGGCATGTTTGGATCTTTGCCTACTGGTCTGAAACAAGGATTGCCCTGGCAGACGTTGCTGTTTCGCCGAGACTCCAGCCACCCCAGCTACTGCCCACCGCTATCTCAAGCCCCCGACTATCTGCTGATGGACCTCTTCTGGATGCCCGTCGTCGAACCCTATGCCATTAGCGAGCCGTTTTCGACAGCTGGCAAGATTAACCTCAACTACGACATCCTACCGTTCCGCAACTACATCAAACGCTCCACTGGTATCCATGCTGTTATGAAAGGCGAGCGTATGCTCTGCATACCTGACACCTATCAAAGAAGTGGTGGAGTAACCAGAAGTTCAGGCCCCGACTACAAACGAATGATTGGCCCATCACCCATTGTTGGGGAGATGCGCAAGCCAATCGATGTCAATGAAACGCTAAAACAGTTCGACGCCATGTTCAATGCAGGCGCGGTCTTCCGTTCAGCAGCGCAGATCTGCGATGTCCACCTAGTTCCCGACGGGGTCACCCTACCCAGCAATATGACGACGTTGAGTCAAGGCGACGCCGCCATGGATTCCTTCTGGGACACGCACCGCCTGACCGGAGAGAACTCCCGCGAACGTCCGTATACCAATATTTACGGGCGGCTGACCACGAAGTCGAACACCTACCGGATTCATGTCATCGCCCAGTCGCTCAAAAAGAAGCCGACCGGCGCCCAAAACACCTTCGACTCGGCAGCTGGTGACAATGTCTTATCGGAATACCGTGGTTCGTCGCTCCTCGAGCGCTTCCTCGACCCAGAGGAAGTCGGTATCCCCGACTATGCAGCAGACCCCACGACGATCGGCACCCAGTCACTCGACCGCTTCTATCGCTTCCGAGTCATCAACCAAAAACGCTTCGCCCCCTAAGCCTGTGAACAATTCTAAGCTTCAGCGAAGTGTTCTAAGACGAGCCTTCACCCTAATCGAAACAGTCCTCGCCCTGGGCATCATCAGCACGGGTATGCTCCTCCTATTCGCTCTCGTGCCGACCGCCCTCACGACTATGGGAGACAGCGCGAAAAAGAGTGTCGAACGTCGGATCGCTAATAACATCATCGGCGAACTCATGCTCAACCAGTGGGGCGTGCTCTACAGTTTCGATGGGCAAATGCGCTATTTCGACAGCCAAGGCCTCGAACTCGACATGGCGGGAAGCCCGACCCCTGTCCCGGTCTTCAGCGTCCACGTGGTCGTCAGCCCCCGCGATGTCCGGACCGACCACGACGGCTCCTTGGTCGATCTGCGGACCAACAAGATCTCCGGCTGGACTCCGCCATACCTGTTTCCCGAAGACCCCACACTTAGTGAAATCAAGACCGTCGATCTGAATCTCCGCCGCATCGTCGTGGAAATCACTGCAGTTCCTGGCGTGCAAACCGCCATTTTCTTTACACCGGCGAACGCCGATCTGTATCGGACCTACGCCAGCGTCGTGGCGAACATGACGGATTCCGACACCCCCTTCGGCCCCTAGGAACCGATGATGAAGATGAGCCCCCAAGAACCCAACGATTTATCTGCGAAATGGTACCGCCAGAGCGGTTTTACCCTTCTCGAGCTACTCGTATCGACCGCCATTCTCGGCATCATTGTCACCCTCGTCGTCGGCGTCATCGCCTCAACTCAGGATGCTTGGATCAAGTCGAAGTCGCGGGTCGACCAATTCCGTGACGCCCGTCTAGCCTTCGAACTGATTACCAGAAACCTCGCACAGGCCGACCTGAACACCTACTACGATTACGGACAGACCTATTACGCCGAGGATACCAATGTCCGAACCGCGCCGGCTTCCTATACCCGAGAATCGGAACTCCAGTTTCTCACCGGACGGACTGCGACGCTCCTCAATGCCCTGCCCGGCGTCACCCCGGTGACCCACATGGCGTTGTTCTACGCGCCACTGGGTTACGTCCAGGACAATACTCTGCGACCGCTGAACGCCCTACTCAATGCACGCGGCTACTACGTGGCATGGGGCGACGACGCCGCTCTGCGCCCCCAGTTCCTCGGTGGAGCCACTCCACTGCCCAACTTTCCGCTGAAACACCGCTTCCGCCTCATGGAGTATATCCCTCCCAGCGAGCAAATCGGAGTCTACGACGTCGCAGCACCGGGAAAAGCTCCAGACATCGCCTGGTTCAACACCCCGGACTTCGCCGCCAACTCCCGACCCGTGGCGGACAATATTGTCGCCCTCATTCTTTCCCCCCGGGAAACGCCCGACACGGCCGCGTTCAGTAGCCTCAATCAGTCCAGATCCAGCCACATCTCGCCCGAGTATCACTACGACTCCACACAGGCCACCAACGATGGCAGCTCGCTCGTCACTTCCAACCTACTACCGCCTCTGGTCATGGTCACACTGGTGGCCATCGACGAGGCCTCCGCACGGAGAATGGAGGCGACCAACGGAGGAATTACCACCATTCCTAGTCTAGTCGATGACGTTCTGTGGTTTCGCTCTGTCGATTCGTACGAGACCGATCTGAGTAGCCTAACCGACCAATTGCAGGCCCAAAACCTCAACTATCGGGTCTTCTCCGCCACCGTGCCGATCCGCTCCGCGAAATGGAGCCCTTAAAATCCAGTATTGCCACCATGCGCACCCTCACCCGAAATTCCAAGCCTCACGGTTTCACTCTGATCGAGCTGATCACGGTGATCGCGGTCATGGCAGTCCTTTTTGGCCTCGTTGCCCCGAGTGTCAGTGATACCATCCAGGCATCGACTCTCACAACCGTCGGCGACAACATCCTTAACGAAATCGTCGCGGCTCAGCAGATCGCCGTCTCAGAAAACCGGGTCATCGATGTCCGCTTCCTACGCTTCACGGATCCGGATTCCACCCTGGCCACAACAGCCATTGTCCGAGCCCTACTGGTCACCGGCACAGAGGATAACCCCGCAGGTAGCGCTGGTGCCACGATCGTCAAAGTGATCCGCCCGCCGATTCGCTTTCCGTCGCCGATTGTCGCCGCCGACGGTGCCGGAATCTCCACGCTCACCGACGCCGCCGAACCGAACATCGGAACCGGCACCTCGACTTCCGGCTCGGATGTAGATCCCTCGGCTGACCCCCCCAATCTATTCTCGGAGTCCTCCTACTCCTACACCTATCTAAGGTTCTACCCCGACGGCAGCACGGGCCTTCCAATTAAATCCGGTACCGCACCACTTACCGACACCTGGCATCTGACCCTTGTCAACGAGGTCGATACCGTTGTCACCGGTGGAGCACTGCCGTCGAACTTCTACACCATCGTGCTCGATGCCGTCACCGGCCGGGCCACAAGGTTCCGCCCGTAGCAAGACCTAGGCCAGTGTGCCTTTGAATGGTGCTCGAAGTCCGACGCGGTTTTTCGAACCCTCGCCCGAGCTGAGAGCTGATTGGCTCTAGTTAGAGTTAGTGTGTCTTGGTCGTAAATAGGGTCTCGGCACCCGTTGAGCGGCCCGAGCTTGCTGGACGTCGCGTGGGGAGACCTTTACTACATACATAGTTCCCCAAATTAACGCCACTCGGCCTTAGCTGGATATTCTAGGCTCCACCTCATCGGCGTCATCGTCTTTAAAATCGTTCGGGTCCGTCTTGGGACGACGGCCAACCCGCTGGCACCAGTCCGAATACTCGACAACCTCCATACGATGGTCGTGGTGCTCAAGAATCATCGTCATTGATTCCACCCAGTCGCCGGAATTGAGGTAGTGAATCTCCTCCAAGTGCTTGTCGGCAGCAGTATGAATATGACCACAGATCACCCCGTCACACTTCTCTTGCCGGGCGAACTCCATCAATTTCTCTTCGAAATCACCGACAAAGCTGACTGCGGATTTCACCTTCGACTTGATCAACTTGCTGAGGGAGAACGGCGGGAGCCCACGCCACCTCCGCCACTTCGCATGGACCCGGTTGAATCGTAACAGTGCGTTGTAGCCAACCGAACCCAGCATGGCAATCCACTTGTGGTTGGTAGTCACCGCATCGAAACCGTCCCCGTGAACCACCAGATAGCGACGATCCGGGGTCTCGTGGACGTAGTCGTTGATGATCTCAAGCGAGCCGAAGGCCATGGGCAGAAACTTCCACAGGATGTCATCGTGATTCCCCCGGAGGTAGGTCACCTTAACCTTCTCATCCTCGAGCTTTTTCAGGATGCAGCGAATGAAGTAGGTATGAGCTGCGGACCACTTACTCCCCTGACGTCCGAGTGCCCAGCCATCGATAATGTCTCCATTGAGGACCAGATGATCACAGATCGTGTTGCGAACCACATGGGTGACCTCGGCGACCTTCGAGTCCGGTGTGCCTAGGTGAATATCTGATAGGAAGAGCGTTTTCACAACAATCCGCCCCTTCGTAGCTCCCTTCGACTTCCGCTGTATCTGATCCTTGGCTTCGGGCATCGTAGTCTCTGTAGCTCAACTATAGATCCAATCGGACCGGCTGTTTTGTCAGGATCAGCAAGTTAATTCTAGTGCTTCCGCCCTGAGAAAATAGCCTTGCCTAGTGACAAATACGGCACTGGTAAGGCGATGGAAGTCCGTTGTCCAGTTAGCAATCACAAGGACAGCAGCTACACAACCAGAACAGGGACAGTACCCCTCCCGCCATCGCTGCTCTTATTTTTTCGACGGCGCTTGCTCCTAGCATCGCTAGAGAAATGGAGTCCGGTTGGCCGCCGTTGCTAGGCTCGAAAGACTCGAGGCTGTCGAAGTGGGCGACATCGCAGCCTCGCAGAACACGCCCCGCTGGCCGCCCCCCTACGACTACGAGTTCCCGCTCCGACGTAATCCAAAGCTCCGGCAAGCCGGGAGCACTCCATAACATAGCCGCCCCACTACCCCATGTTTGGAGTGCTGGCGCTTGCGCGCTTGCGACCGCTTTGGATGACGCAGACTCGGGAACACGCCCTGCTGGCCGGCCCCCCTACGACTACGTGTTCCCGCTCCGACGTAATCCAAAGCTCCGGCAAGCCGGAAGCACTCCATGACATAGCAGCCCCACTACCCCAGTTTGGAGTGCTGGCGCTTGCGACCGCTTTGGATGACGCAGGCTCGGGAACACGCCCTGCTGGCCGCCCTTACGACTACGTGTTCCCGCTCCGACGCGATCCAAAGCTCCGGCAAGCCGAAGCACTCCATAACATAGCCGCCCCACTACCCAAGTTTGGAGTGCTGGCGCTTGCGCGCTTGCGACCGCTTTGGATGACGCAGGCTCGGGAACACGCCCTGCTGGCCGGCCCCCCTACGACTACGTGTTCCCGCTCCGACGCAATCCAAAGCTCCGGCAAGCCGGAAGCACTCCATGACATAGCAGCCCCACTACCCAAGTTTGGAGTGCTGGCGCTTGCGCGCTTGCGACCGCTTTGGATGACGCAGGCTTGGGAACACGCCCTGCTGGCCGCCCCTACGACTACGTGTTCCCGCTCCGACGCGATCCAAAGCTCCGCCAAGTCGGAAGCACTCCAAACATAGCCGCCCCGCCAGCCAAGTTTGGAGTGCTGGCGCTTGCGACCACTTTGGATGGCGCAGGCTCGGGAACACGCCCTGCTGGCCGGCCCCCCTACGACTACGTGTTCCCGCTCCGACGCAATCCAAAGCTCCGGCAAGCCGGAAGCACTCCATAACATAGCAGCCCCACTACCCAAGTTTGGAGTGCTGGCGCTTGCGCGCTTGCGACCGCTTTGGATGACGCAGGCTCGGGAACACGCCCTTCTGGCCGACCCCCCTACGACTACGTGTTCCCGCTCCGACGCAATCCAAAGCTCCGGCAAGCCGGAAGCACTCCATAACATAGCCGCCCCACTACCCAAGTTTGGAGTGCTGGCGCTCGCGCGCTTGCGACCGCTTTGGATGACGCAGGCTCGGGAACACGCCCTGCTGGCCGGCCCTACGATCCCGCTCCACTTCACAGGCGTAGATAGGCGAGCCCACAAAAAAAAGGGCGCTCCAGAGAGCGCCCTTCAAAAAACTGTTGGGGGGAAACCTAGGCTTCCTGATTGGCCTGGACGTATTTAACGACGTCGCCAACGCTGACAAGCTTCTCAGCTTCTTCGTCAGGGACTTCGATATCGAACTCCTCTTCGAAGGCCATGACGAGTTCGACGGTGTCGAGAGAGTCCGCTCCCAAGTCTTCGATGAACTTCGCGTCGATAACGACTTGCTCTTCGTTCACGCTGAGTTGCTCAACGATGATGCTTCTTACCTTGTCTTCGATCTCGGCCATGGGTCTTGAAATAGTGATTAACGTTGGCTTGATTTAGCGGGGCTGGTCCCGGGAAGCAACCCGTTTTTTTCCAAGGAAAAGACTCTCAGATAGACAGCCGCCTAGACTTCGGCAGAATCCGAGGACTCTTTGTCGTCGTCTTCTTCTTCGACAACCGACTCAATGAGGTCACCTTCGAAGTTCTCCAGCACCCGATCCAGAATTTTGGCCGCGCCATCGTATTTAAGATCGTCGATGGGCACGCGACCGCTTCCGGACTCGCCCTTGTAACGTAGATAGGCCAACCCTTTATTGTCCCACTTCCGCTTGTCGACCTCAGTGATATCGCTGAAGAGAATCTTCTCACCTTTATCTGTTGTATAGGACTCGGAATCCGAGCGGATGCTCTTCTTCAAATTTGCCAGCAGATAGACAAGAAGGCCGAGAGCAAGAACTCCGCAACCGGCCGACCACTTAAACTGACCTTTGATGTCATGGGGAGGATGGCCCTTCGGCTTCTTCTCTGCCCAACCGTTCTCGGCCGCGTAGGTACTCCATTTTTTCGGCTCACCGCTCTCCTTCAGGAAACCAGTCCAGCCCTGGCCATCAGCGATGACTTTCCACTCGTCGATCGACTTGCCTTCTTCGCCGGTAGCCTTGTCGAATTCGGGAAGCATTCCATCGACGAAATCGTCGTAGATCGCCTTGATTTCATTGTCCTTGGGCCACTTGATCGCGCCGTCGTAAAGGAACCAAAGGGCAAAGGCTGTGAACAGAGTGACCATCAAGGCCATCCGTTTCCAGAACCAAGGGGTGATTTTACAATGAAGATCCGAATTACTCATGGAATAGGGCCAAAAGGCTGAAAGGCTTTTTTACAGTTACGCGTAACTATCGTCAATCGAACTTAGTTTGGCAACCTTAGATATTTATAATTAATTAGGTATTTTTGGACTTTTTCCAGGCTCGAGCCGCCAGAACCAACTTTCGACGCAGACTGGTCGATGCCCGCTTGGCGAGAACATCGTAGTCGTTCTTTTCGATCTCCGACAGGATCTCGGCGTAAACGGTGCGCATGAGCCAGACAGTGAACTGGGAGCCGTCGGTAGCTAGCAGCGGGATGCCCGCCTCGGACCGATCGTAGTAGTCCCGTGCCCTGGATATCTGAAACTTCATCAAATTTTGGAACGACTTGTCGATCTCTCCGCTCTCTAGGTCGGCCTTGGAAAGCCCGAATTTTTTCAACTCCTCAGCCGGAATATAGACCCGCCCCATGCCCAGATCCTCACCGATATCCCGGGAAATGTTGGTCAGCTGCATGGCGATGCCCAGCTCAATGGCGTGAGCCTTGCCCGCCTCATCCTCGAGCCCAAGGATCGGGCACATGATCAAACCGACGGTGCTGGCGACATGGTAGCAATAGCGCTCCAGCTCTTCCCAAGTCTGCAGTTCGACCGTTCCCTGGTCACTAGCGACTCCTTCGATCAGCTCAAGGAACGGCTTTTTCTCCAAGCCGTAGGTCTTGATGGCATGGCAGAGCGCCAGCCCGAAGGGTTCCTTGCTGACTCCGTCCCGGCAACGATCGAACTCCTGCGACAGCTCTTCGAGTGCTGCGGGAATCAGGCTCGGGTCTTCGGACTCGTCGACGAGATCATCCGCATGACGGCAAAACGCATAGACTGCGTAGGCCGCAGCACGCTTCTCTCGCGGCAGTGCTACGGACGAAAAGTAGAAGCTCTTCGCGTGATGCCGCGTGGTCTTGTGGCAATGCGAACGACTTTCCTCGAACCCGAACTCAGAGGGGAGTTCGACTTCCGGAGTGATTCTGCCTTCGGGTTCAGCGGACACGCGGCCAGACTCGCTCTCGTGAGTAGATATCGCCAGTAGATTCTGGGCGAGGAAACCGCTCTTGCCTCACAGACGCGGTAAGCGGAGCACCCGCACTTAGTCGATCGGAACTTCCATCGGCTTCGGGTCGGGAGCTGCGATGTCCTTGATCGTAGCGTGAAAGCCGTAGAGAAACTCGGTCTCGCCGGAGTAGGTCAAGGCCACCTTGCATGTCCAATCGATATCGAAGTTGTCGCTGTCCAGTCGATTTGTTAGAGTGATACGATGATCCGCGACGCTGTCGTGGCCGAGAATGTAGCTCTGGAAGATCAAGTCCTCTGGTTCCCAACCTTCCTCGAGTGGCAGAGGATCGACCGCGAAGGTCCGTCCGTCGAGATCCTCGGCGTCGTAGTCATCGAGGGGGCCTACGCAGAAACCGTCCTCGGAGTTCAGCAGGCTCCGGTCGAATTTCTCCCAAGCCTCAGGCTGTTCCCAAGAAGACGACGAGGCTGCCCCCAACGATACGGGCTTGCTCGCCTCCTCGACATTGTAGTTCTCCGTCTCCAACCGAAACAGAAACCAGACATCCCCCTCGAACGTCTCGGCCGTCCAGTTGAAGGTCTTCACTGCATGTCCATCATCTGCCCAGGGATTACCCGGAAACCACACTCTGCTGTCGCTCATCTTTCGTCTGGACCGAAGGTAGCCGGAGTCGGGGCAGACGCAATTGCCAGGTGGAGGAAGAACGAGCCCGATAGACGGCGATCGGCGATCGAAAGACATCCCCTCTTCCGATTCCATTCCCAGAGCTTCATGATCGAACTCGAATCCTCAGTTTCTTCCGACACACCCCACCGCCCCTGCCCCGCTGCGGTCGCCATGGCCTGGATCAATGGGGGCGGCTCCCTAATCGGGATCTACGGAGTCGTCATGAGTTGCGTTCTTCTTCCTGTTGGTTCTTCCCATCTGGATCTTCACCGGGGCGGTATAGCTGTGGCGAAATGTATGGGCCGTTACCTTCTTCTCGATCCCCGCCTTCTTGAGCGACTCCTTCAGCCAACTGCTCACATTAGAAGACCGGATCTGGTGGCGACCTTCAACCCCGCCCGCCCGTGGGTTCTCGGCCTCCGCCCCTAGGATGGCGGCTGGGTGGCTTCCACGGGAGAACAGCGCGCGACAGATCACTTTCGGATCTCTGGATCCACCGAACTACTAAGCGGTTCTGGAAATGTTTCGATTCGCTTCCAAGGTCGATTCGGGAGCTCGCGCGCGGGAAAATTTCCGACTTCTACTGCAAGACAGGAAGACAGGCGGCGTCCGTCTTTGCACTTCAAGACTTCAAGATGGTTGGAGATTTCTGGTCTGCTAGAGTGGGAAGAGACTAGCGAGCGTTGGCTGTTGAGAGTGAGGAGAGGAGCCCAGTAGAGAAAGCGGATGGCGATTGCCCGACCATCGACAGCCTTCTATTCCTCCGGAGCTACTTGCGGTGCAGGACTGGCGGCACTGCTGCGGGTGGCCGATTGCTCAGCTGGATCGGGGCCGCGTAGCCAAGATGGTGGATCGACCGTGCCTGCGTTGATTAAAAAACCCAGCACTGCGGCAGTCAGAACAACGAGGATGGCGGAGATCAGGCTGATCAACGCCCACTTCCAAAACTTTTCCATGCGAATGCCATGGAGGTGCCAAGCTCGTAGCTCACCAGTCGATCCAGCGGTGTCGAGACAAGACGCCGCCTTGAGCAAATGGATGCCAAGCAACATCGGAATCCAGCAGAGCGGGATGAGCAGAAGGCTGATCAGCATCGCCCCCGCAAGACCGAAGAACAGCACGGCCACAGCTTTGAGGAAGGGAGGTTTCACTCGACCAGCCGCCACCATAGCGGTGACCTCTTGTCTGCCCAGCTCCGCTACCGTTCCTTGGGTCGCACCGGGCTGGAAGAGCTCGGGCCGAATCTCGCCGCAGCTAATCCAGGAATCACGGCCTTTGTGCCAGATCAGGGACCGTGACTGGACTTCTCCGGCACCGACGAGCACAGGCAGATCAGACTCGGTGAAGGCAACGCGATCACCGTCAGGATTGAGGTAGTACCACTTGGACATCGGGACGGCAAATCTTGCCCATCCAGCCCAGTTGTCAAAGACGGCAGGACGCGAAATTTGTTGCTACAAGGCACAGGCCTCTCCACACTACGTGACTCCCCCTATAGCTCCGTTTCTATCGGAGCCCCAAGTCCCATGAAGATTCGCAAAATCAGGTGCCCCCACTGCGAGGAGGTTGTCGAACTCGACTTCGACGTCGGCCTTAAACAGGAATGCCCCGAGTGCGAGGTCGAAATCCTTATCAGTGGCAGTAAGACCACGGTCCGCCGCCGTCGGTCGGGGGTGCGCATCGGCGCCTCGGTTCACGGGACTGCCCTTAGAGAGAATGAGGATGGTCCTGAGGAGAAGCCGAAGGGACGGAAAGAGAGATCCAAGAGTAAGCAGAAAAGCAAACGCACTGAGACCAAAGTCCAGTCTGCGGAGGAAGACTGGGACGAGGAAGAAGAGTTCAATGATCTTGAGCAGGATTCCGAAGGCCGCAAATCGTCCTCTAGGCGAAAGCGCTCCAACACGCCGATCGTAGGCGGTCTTTTGGGTATTCTCACGCTCTTGGTTATTTTCCTTGGTGCCCGCTACCTGCAACGTCAGAGTTCGGTCGAGACAACGACCACAACGAAGTCGACTATTGCTAGGCAGGAGACCAAGCGCAAGAACTTCTCGATGGACCAACTTCGGGCGCCTCTGGATCGGAGTCCTTTGGCTAATCTCAAGGGGAGCCGTTCCAACAAGTTAGGAGGTTGGGGCGACGACGGCAAAGAATCCGTCCGTCCTGATGAAGATTCCCGGCTAACCGCCGAGCAAGTAGCCATTGGAATCCCAAAGGCGCCAAGCGATCGTAGCCAGCTCGCACGCGAGGTACTCATCCGCTACCTAGAAGCCTCGTCCTTGGATGAACGCCTCCCTCTAATTCGCAACCTTTCGGCGGTGTCGGGCACGATCTCAGACTACTACAAAACCGAAGACTCTGGACCCATAGCCTACAGCGACGTCGGCCTGATCGGCGTCGAAGGCGCGGATCTTCGGTTCATCGGACTCACCGTCAAATTCAGCGGAGGTGTCACGAAGATGGTTGGAATGGAGTATACCGCAGACGGCTACAAAGTCGACTGGCCGAGCTTTGTCATCTACTCGGAGATGGACTGGGATGAGTTCATGGAGACCAAGCCCAAGCTCGACCGTCGATTCCGTGTCCTCGCCAAAAAGAGCGACTACTTCAACTACGGCTTCAACGCTGACGAATATCAGTGCTACGAGATGACGATTCCATACGCCTACGGGCCGTCGATCTACGGATATGTCCGCCTTGGGTCGTCGGTCCACCGCGAACTCGAAAAGCTCAGTGCCGTTGCCCCCGGACAAAAGATTCCGTTGGTCGTCGATTTAGCTTTTCCCAGCTCTCCTAAGACCAACAACATGGTCTTGATCAAGCGACTTGTTTCCAGTGGTTGGATGATCCGCGCCGCCGGGAGCGACACGATCGATCGCGTGTTGAAAGGCGATCTCTAAGGGCAAAAATCTGCATGCCGGGCGGCCGCAACCATGGTTTCTTTTTCCATGGCCAATCAGTGCATCCCCGCCGCATCCCGCGATCAGGTTCTGTCTAACCTCAAGGGTGCCAACCACGCCTTCCAAGAACTCTACCCAGGGGACCGCTTCGAGCGGCAACCGGTCCACACCGTCTACGGCGGTGCGCACCTGTTCTCTGCGAAAATCGCGGACAAGATGCGCTCAGCTTCGCTTGCCCAGCTGAATACTTACGCTCCCAACGAAGCCTCCTTTTCCGAGGCCTTCGATCTCGATAACCAGGTCGCTTCTGCGGTCTACGGCAAGGTCTTGAAGAAACTCGATCGGGAGGCACTGGAGGACTTCCGCATCGATTTCGAGGATGGCTTCGGCAATCGCACCGACGACGAAGAAGACGCGGCCGCCATCACTGCGGCTACTGAGTGCGCCCGGGGAATGGAACAAGAAACGCTCCCGCCATTCATCGGCATCCGAATCAAGCCGTTCACAGAGGATCTCAAGGAACGGGGTATCCGCACCCTCGATCTGTTTCTTGGCACACTCCTCGACTGTTCGGGGGGAACTCTTCCCGACAACTTCGTCGTAATGCTCCCCAAGGTGACGATTCCCGAGCAAGTCGCCGCCTTGGCAGACCTATTCGATGCCATCGAAACCGCAACCAAGCTCCCCAAGGACTCGCTCCGCATGGAGATGATGGTCGAGACTACCCAGTCGATCATGGCCTCGGACGGGACCAATCCACTTCGACGCCTAGTCATCGCAAGCCGGGGACGACTCAAGGCCTGCCACTTCGGAACCTACGACTACACTGCCAGTTGCAACATCACTGCGCGCTACCAGACAATGGCGCACCCAGCCTGCGATTTCGCCCACCACATGACTCGGGTCGCGCTCGGGCAGACCGGGATCTTCCTCTCCGACGGCGCAACCAACGTCATGCCGATCGGCCCACACGGAGGAAGTCCAGACGAGCTCACAGCCGAGCAGTTTGCGGAAAATTCCGCCGTCGTGCGTGCTTCTTGGAAGCAGGCATACGACCATATTCGCCACTCACTCTACAACGGCTTCTACCAAGGCTGGGACCTCCACCCGGCCCAGCTTCCGGCCCGCTACGCCGCCGTGTTTTCCTTCTTCCTCGAAAGCCACGACGACGCGGCCAATCGGCTCAGCCAGTTCGTTGATAAGGCCGCCAGGGCCACTCTGCTCGGCGACACCTTCGATGATGCCGCCACCGGTCAGGGGCTCTTGAACTTCTTCCTCCAAGCGATGAACTGCGGCGCGATCACCGAGGAAGAAGCCACCCTCGCCTCCGGGCTGTCGGTAGAGGAAATCCAGTCCCGTTCCTTTCTGAAGATCCTTCGGGGAAGGCGAAGTTAAGCCTAGTAATGGTAATGTAATGAGATCGTAGCTCTACCTGGCGCATCAGGTGGGGATTGCTGTCGCCAGCGATTCGGGGGCGCTTGCGGTGGGGTGGGCGCTACGGATGGCGACGGAGCGACCATCCCTACCTGGCGTATCATGTAGGATAGAAGCACTCCGTTTTTTCCTTAGTAAGGCAACCAGACCGAGGGCACAGTTCTAAGTGCCCCACCCCTCTACCCCAATCATCAGTGTCATTCTCCCCTACCGAGACGCTGAAGCCACCATCGAAGCCGCCGTTTCCAGCCTGTTGGCACAGACCCTCTGCGACATCGAAATCCTCGCGGTCGACGATCGCTCGTCCGATGGCGGTCCAGCCTTAGTCGAACGAATCGCCCGCGCCGACCCACGGGTCCGCCCAATCTGTTCGGACGCTCCCCACGGAGTGGTGGCCGCAGTTAACTCTGCCTGGGGCTTGTGCAAAGCGGAGTTCATCGCCCGAATGGACGCCGACGATGTCTCGTTACCGTCCCGGCTGGAGAAGCAACTGGCTCTTCTCCACAGCCGCCCGGAACTCTCGGGTGCTAGTTGCCAAGTCGCTGTCCCCGGTGCCCGCGAAGGGTTTCAGCGATATCTCGACTGGTCCAATGGCCTGACGGAACCCGAGGACATCCTGCGCGAGCGGTTCGTCGAATGTCCGGTGGTCAATCCGACCATGTTGGTGCGTAAGGAAGCCGTCGAGCAAGTCGGTGGTCACCTGGATTCCGAATGGGCCGAGGACTACGATCTCTGGCTTCGGTTCCTCGCCGCCGGCCACAAGATCGCCAAAGTCTCCGACCGAGCACTGTATGTCTGGAGTGACGATCAGGCCGATCGGCTCACCCGATCAGACGAACGCTACTCAGAGACAAACTTCCTCCGCGCCAGAGCCCACTACCTTGCCCAACTCCCAGATGCCGGACGCGGATTCGCACTGTGCGGTGCTGGTCCCATTGGAAAACGTCTTGCCCGGTTCCTTACCGATGAAGGTGCCCGCGTTGATCGGTTTTATGACGTGAACCAAAAGCGGGTCGGAGAGGCAATCCACGGCATCCCCGTGGAACCAGGCAGTCCCCTTCCCGGCCCGGAATCAAAGCCGGACCCGAAAGACATTCCCCTGTTGTTGTCCTGTGTTGGCTCGCCAGGCGGAAGAGATCGCGTTCGGGCACTCGCCAAGGATGCTGGTTACACCGAAGGATCGGACTTCTACTGTTGTGGCTAAGCGATTAGTGAACCGAATGCCGATGGAACAACCAGCTTTCGGTCAGAAGTAACAGCACGACAAGGCCGAGCACCCATGGCGTCAGCTCCCCTTGTAGAAACCTGCGGACGCCGGTGGGCTCGGACAACTTCGCTCCGGACTCGCCATCGATTGCTGCCATTCCAGACAGTGAGGTCTCGTGACGGGACAGGAGTAGGCTTCCTCCGCTACTGCCATCGGCACGTGTCCACAGGCCTTGTCGGTCCAGTTCGATAGCCGCCCCGCCACTACTCGCACCACCGGGAATAAGACCGCCTTTCTCGGGACGGAGATCTTCCCAGCGGAGTTCGCCGCCATCATCGCCAGTGTCGAGATAACTCCCGGTAGCCAGTGTCGGTGATTCGCGGTAACTGTCGGTAGCTTCCGCACACCAGAACAAGGCATTGCCAAGGAGTAGAGGAAAGTCGGCCATCAGCGGAAGCTGGGCCGATTGACGAGGTGAGAAGCCGAGCAGCACCAGACGCTGTCCTTCACTCTCTCCAGCGGCGAGCAACGGAGTATCGCCAGCGAACCAAAGCGGCTGCAACGAGCCGTATGTGTCTAAAACGCAGGTCTGGGTCACGGCGATCCGGCTACTCGAAATCCGGTAGAGCACCGGATGCCCAGCGTCCGCCACCCGAATATCCTCACGAGGCAGCCCCGCACTGAGCCGCCGACTTGTCACCGGACCGAGACTTGCCGGTGGATCGATGACGATGGCCGCGCCTTCCGTCGGCCACTGGTCTGGAAGCCAACCATCGAATAGATAGACATCCCCAGGGATTTCCGGCGGCCAGTTCTCCGCCCCACCGGACCAGATTTCGATCTGACCTTCCTCGGCAATCGCCTGCAGTCCCAGCTGCAAAAACGGGTCCCGCTTAGCCTTGTCGGCCGAGAACCAATTGACCACCAGCGGCCGGGCTTCGGGCAAGCGAGCGACGGCACGGTTGTCGAGGGCAAGCACGTCGGTCTCGGCCTGGATCGAGATCTGCATCATCTGTCCGCGAGCGCCTTCGACCCGTTGGTAGAATCCGGTCTGGCCACCGGGCTCGAGATCGATTCTGGGCACTCCAGCCAACACTCCACCGACCTCGACATCGAGCGAGATCTCGGTCGCTTCCTTCAGCCCCTCGCTGGCGGAGACCTCAATGAACGCTTCGAAGCGCCCCGGCTCCAACGGCACCGGCCGAATTTGGAATCCCGTGATACCGAAGTTTGCCACCGACTCACCACCACCGACTGGAAACTGCCGGACACCAGCCACCACTTCGTCCCCCTCCTCTGGCATCGGAATCTGATCACTCGCCCACCAGATCTCGGCCGGGCCTTCGAGTTCAGCGATTCTTCTGGCAAGAGCGAGGGCGGCTTGGGGATCGTCTGGCACCGGACGGACTTCCAAGGCCTCGAGCGCCCGGTCGATCTCGCGCCGGTTGGTAGTCCGCGGCACCAGCACTTCGGGGCGGGTGTCGTAGGCGACCAAGGCGATCGGCACCCCGGTAGGAACCAGACTGAGCTTCATACGGAGAAGGTCCCGCGCGCGGTCGAGTCGGTCTTGTCCCCCCGACGAATCGACCGCCGCCATCGAAGCCGATCGGTCGACTAGCAGGACCACGCCCTTGGCCTCCCCAGCCGTCGGGGCGAACAGCAACCGCCCCAGCGCCAGCACCGCGAGGGCGAGCAAGGCGAGAGTCAGAAGCAGAGAAACGAGCCTCTTCAGCTTCCGCAACCAAGCCGACTCCTGATGCTCACGGGCGATCTCCTTGAAGAAGATCAACGTGCTCACATCCACCGTCCGCGACTTGCGCCGAAACAAGTAGAGGAGGATGGGCAGGATGGCCAGAAGACCGAGCCAAAGGGCCGATGGATGGAGGAATTGGATAGCCACTAGTGGACCACCAAATCACCGGAATTGCACGAAAAGTGTTCCGAAGTGAGAGGTCTTTAGTCCTGTAAGATTCCCTTGCCCGATCTCGAATTTCCGGGAATCCTGCCCCTTGAACGACGAGGTGAAACAGATCCTGAGCGCGGCCTACCAGAGTTCCTACCGGACGATGCGGGTCGCCTTGCTCGCGTGCGAGACCACCGAGGATCGGCTGGCCACGTATGCCGCCCAGATGACCGAACTCGACGGCACGATCAACGGCTTCACCCAGATCACCGAGACCAAGGTCGCCTGTGCGAAGGGCTGCGCTTTTTGCTGTTCTCTGCAGATCGACGTTCGCGCGCACGAAACGCTACTGATCGCCCGCCACCTGCAGCGGAGTTGGGAGGCTGACAAGCTCGAGACTCTCACCGATCGCCTCCGAAACCAGAAGCCAGGTCAGCCTTGTTCTCTACTCGACTGGGAGTCTCTCTGCTCGATCTACCAATACCGTCCCGCCGCCTGCCGCCGCTACCTCTCGGTCTCGGTCGAAGCCTGCGAGGAGCTGTCACGCAAGGGCGAGACGTTCCGCGAACTCGAGCCCGCCATGGTGGCGGAAGGCGGTCGCCACGCTGCGATGGGAATGCACAACGCCTACCTACGCGAAGGCTACGACGGCTTTTCCTACGATCTGGCTCGGTCGCTGGTCGAGGCCTTGGACGACCATTCCAGCTTCGACCGTTGGGAGGCCCACGAGAAGGTCTTCTCCAAGGCTGCGGAGTCCGAGGTGCCGGAAGGGTTCTCGCAGGCCGATGCGATCGCGAAGTTGCGTGAGCGGTTGGTGGCGGAAGACGCGTAAATTACCGTCGCCGGCCCGACTCTGACCGCCGGTGGCGCGGTGATCGACTACCGGTTCGAGAAACTGTGACAAGGAATCTCCCTTGCGATACCGGCCATCCGCCGTTTTGTATGCGCCCTATGGCGGATCAAGATCTCGACGTACGCTACGTCGCCAACCTCGCACGAATCGACATCACTGAGGAAGAGGCCCAGCGCTTTGGCGAGCAGCTCGAAGGCATCCTCACGTATGTGAAGCAGCTGGAGTCGCTCGACTTGGACGACATCGAACCGACCGCCCATGCCGCGGATGTGCATAGCGTCATGCGTGAAGACGAAGCCCACGACAAGAGCTTCACCCAAGAGCAGTCCTTGTCCAACGCACCCCGCTCCGCCGCCGGCCAGTTCGTCATGCCGAAGGTCATCGAAGAGGCCTAATCCACCGATTCTCCCCCAGCCCACTTTCTATTTTCCAAGCCGATGTCAGTTGCCGACCTCACTCTAAAGGAACTCCAGACCCGACTCCGTGCCGGCGAACTCTCGCCCCGCGAAGCGGTCGAGGATCTGGCCGAGACCGCCCCCGCTCGCGATGCCGAAGTGCAGGGCTACAGCTGGTTCGATGCCGAGTCCGCTCTCGCCGCCGCGGACATTGCCGACGTCTCGCTGCCGCTCGGCGGCCTGCCAATTGCGATCAAGGACAACATCAACGTACTCGGTCAACCGCTGACCTGCGGTTCCCAGATGCTTGCGGGAAAGTTCACCTCGCCTTACGACGCGACCTCGATCACCAAGCTCCGCGCCGCAGGTGCCATTCCGATGGGCCGCACCAATCTCGACGAGTTCGCCATGGGTTCGTCGACCGAGAATTCCTCGCTCCATCCGACCAAGAACCCGTGGGACCTCGACCGCATTCCCGGTGGTTCCAGTGGTGGCTCGGCCGCAGTCGTCGCCGGGCGTTCCGCTCTCGCCGCTCTCGGCTCCGACACTGGTGGCTCGATCCGCCAGCCGGCATCGCTCTGTGGCTGCGTCGGGCTCAAGCCGACCTACGGACGGGTTTCCCGCTACGGCTTGGTCGCCTTCGCCTCCTCTCTCGACCAGATCGGCCCGCTGGCTCGCACCACCGAAGACGCCGCTATGCTCCTCAGTGCTCTCGCCGGATCAGACAAGGCCGACTCCACATGCCTCGACCAGCCCGATATCGACTTCACCGCCGACTTGGGCAAGGACATCAAGGGACTGCGCGTTGGGCTGCCGAAAGAATACTCCGTCGACGGCAAGGACCCAGCGGTGAAGAGCGCCGTCGATACCGCCGTTAAGCAGCTCGAATCGCTCGGCGCCGAGATCGTCGAGGTCTCCCTACCGCACACCGAGTACGCCATCGCGACCTACTACATCATCGCCACCGCCGAGGCATCGTCCAACCTCGCCCGCTTCGACGGCGTCCGCTACGGCCACCGCACCGAGGACCCGAAGGACCTACTCGAGAGCTACAGCAAATCGCGCGCCGAAGGCTTCGGCAACGAAGTCAAACGCCGCATCATTCTAGGCACCTACGTCTTGAGCTCCGGCTACTACGACGCCTACTACCTAAAGGCTCAGAAGGTCCGCACCCTGATCCGGCGCGACTTCGAGGCCGCCTTCGAGAAGTGCGACGTCATCGCCTCCGCCACCTCCCCCACCCCGGCCTTTCCCATGGGCGAGAAGAAAGGCGACCCGCTTCAGATGTACCTCGCCGACATCTTCACCATCTCCGCCAACCTCGCCGGCATCCCAGGAATCAGTCTCCCCTGCGGCTTCGCAGAGTCCGATGGCAAGCAGCTCCCCGTCGGTCTTCAACTCCAAGGCAAAGCCATGGACGAGTCCACCCTGCTACGCATCGCCCACGCCTACGAGCAATCGACGGATTGGCACAAGGCGACGCCGCCTGTAGCTGTGTAAGGGATAGCAATGAAAACGACTACTCTCTACCGCCCGACTGGTCAGTCGGAATTGCCAGAGATCATCGCCTGCCCGCCCGGATAGCGCCCCCGGACGGCGCGGAGCGTCCGTCCCTGCCCGCCGTAGTCACCCTCCATGGGTGCCGAATCTCCACGGGGCTGTATGCCACGTTGCTCGCCGCCCTGGACAAAGACTAGCAGCTCCAGATTTTCCGTGTTCCTTGTATCTTTCCTGATTCCTGAGCTACCCTGCCCGATGATCGACGACCCTGAGTTCATTCCTCGCGAGCGAGAGATCTCTCTCTGCCCCTGCAAAAGCCGGAAGGCCTATGAAGACTGCTGTCTGCTGTTCCACTACGGACGAGCACAGCCAAAGACCGCCGAGGCGCTGATGCGTGCACGGTATAGCGCCTACTTCTTCCGCAGGGTCGATTACCTTGTCGAGACCACCCATCCCGACACCCGGGCGCCCACTCTTCGCGCAGATCTCGAGGGAGGCATCTACCGCCCGAACTGGAGCAACCTGACGATCGTCAACACGTCCCGAGGTGGAGAAAAAGACCGCAAGGGAATGGTCGAGTTCGTCGCCACCTACTACGTCGATGACGAGCCCAACGAGCTTCACGAGCGATCCAAATTCAAGAAGTATAAAGGGATGTGGAAATACCTAGATCTCGACGAGAGCTAATAGAGGTCCGCCCCCCCCTCCTCCCCCGTGCCGGACCGCGAGCGTCTCGCTCGCCCTCGGAGCAAAGCGACGAGGCAACCGCGTCCGAGCGTATCTCCCCCGATCTGCAGCTCCCCCCTCTGCCGGACCGCGAGCGTCTCGCTCGCCCTCGGAGCAAAGCGACGAGGCACCGCGCCCCAGCAAAACATCAAAAACTCCCATCAGCCCCCACTACCCGACCGCCGACATCCCCTGCCTCTCCATCCCGAGCACTACTCCACTCCCAGTCCTCAGCCCGCTCGACCAACCGCGCCTTCACCGGGTTCTGATGAAGGTAAGTCACTACGTCCCGGTAGTGATCCACATCCCGCACACATCGATCATAGTAGTCCCGCGCCCACAATACCCCCGACCGACCAAATCTGCGGTTGGCCGTCTGTGAAGTAAACCCCTTCCACCCAGCCACCAAATCCCCCAATGGCCACCCCTCCAGTTGCTCGATCACACAGTGCACATGGTTCGGCATGATCACCCAGGAAAGCAGCCGATACCGGTCCCCATCATAAAATCCCAGACTTCCTCGTACGAGTTCCGCATACTCCCGCCGCCCCAAAAGACAAGCTCCATAACCCACGTCCAAACACCCCTCGACTTCTCGATACTGCTTTACGTAATCGGGTTGCTCCAACAAATGCTGTTTCGACTGAGGCAACGAATCAGCCAACCGAAACGTCAGACTCTGGATCGTCCCAGCATGATCAAAGTGCGGTAAATACCCACGAGAATGCCACTCCTTATGCCCCCCACCCATCCACAAACCCTATTCCAAATAACACCCAACTACCACCATATCCTCGCATATTTGAAGTGCCGCCCCAAGTGCAGCGTCTACTGCGAGGCGGCCGGGGGAGTACACGCTCGCGGGATGATGCCTGCTGGAGCGGGATTGCCTCGTCGCTATGCCCCGAGGGCGAGCGAGACGCTCGCGGTCCGGCAGTTTGGAGCGGCACTTCAGGAAGCGTCACTACCAGAACGCGGTCAGTGCCCAGGATCTCCAGGCTCCGGTCATCCGCATTGCCCCAAACCGTCAGTTCGACTTGCTCCGGAGCGTATGCCGTAGCAATGGAAGGCATGCCCGATTCGTTCGCCCTGCTCGAAACCTCGCCAGGCACCGTTGTGCTCGGGCATGGTCCGTTCGAGCAGCACGCTGAGGCACCGGAAAGTGGGACGGCATTTTACGTCGATGACTTCGGACTTTCTTCAAGCCTGCCGTGGTACGTGCCGGCGGAAGTCGAGGTACTGACTCCGGACACGCCCTGGCCATTCGAAGGCCGATCCAGCGAGGTTGCGTGGAGCGAGCCCGACGCTGGTGGCTTCCGCACAGTCTTCGCCGAGGTCGCCGAGGCCATCGGCTCCCTAGGCGTGCTGAAGATGGTGCCGGTGTTACCCCAGCGCGGAGTGCTGATCTCGGGTGATCATCGTTCATTTCTAGCCGGACTGGAGCAAGGCAGGGAATGGCAGTGGCGCTATGGATTCGGGGATGGCGAGCGCGGTTTCTGCGGAGTCACTCCCGAGCTTTTGTTCCGCATGGACGGCGATCGGCTGGAGACCATGGCGTTGGCTGGAACTTCCGAACTCGCGGACGAGGCAGCCTTTCTCCACGATGCCAAGGAGATCCGCGAGCACGAGCTGGTCGCCTCCTACTTGGAAGAAATTCTCGAGGATCTCGGCAAGCTCGAGCGTGAGCCGCGTGGCATCATGCGGCTCGGTGGCATGACTCATTTCCGCACCTCGTTGCGGGTCCAGCTTCGTCGTGAGATGGACATCCGTGAACTGATCCGCACGCTTCACCCGACGCCAGCGGTGGGCTGTCTGCCGAGGCAAGCCGACGTTACTGCCAAGCTCGCCGAGCTCCGACATCGTGCCGGTTGCCCACAGGCGTTCGGTGCTCCGTTTGGCTTACTTCACGAGGGCTCGTTTCATGCCGTCATCGCCATCCGCGGGCTTTTCTGGGATGGGGACAAGGTCGACCTTCCTGCCGGTTGCGGCCTGATTGCCGAGAGCCAGCACGACAGCGAGTGGGCCGAACTGGCGCTGAAGCGCGACGCCGTGCGGCGGATCTTCGGGCTCGGGGCGTAGAAAGGGGCACGCGGTCTCGTCGCTTTGCTCCGAGGGCGAGCGAGACGCTCGCGGTCCGGCAAGGGTGACAGGCCGACGGGCGAGGCTAGGCCTCGAGTAGCCGATTGATTGACGACTTGGCGGCGAATAACTAGACTTATCGTGTGGCGAAACAACGGAAGTTTTCGATTGGGTTAATTGGGGGCGCTCCTGTTCGTCTCAGTTCTCCTCACTCTCTCGCTCCCCTTCTATGGACGACTGACCCCACGGGCGCGCCAGACCATGGCGGTGTCGAATCTCAAGCAGGTGGCACTGGCCATCAAAATCTACGGCCTAGAGAACGACGACCGGGCCCCGGCAGCACTAGAAGAACTCAGGGCTGGAGACTATCTGGATTCAAGAATCTTCGACCGGGCGCACGCCACCGATCCAAAGAACGGACCGATCGGGGCGGTCGAATACCTTCTCGATGGCGGCGAGATTCTCTCCTCTCTGGCGGCAGATACCCCACCCCGAATCGTCCTCCGGCGCAGGTTTGACAAGAAGGTCGTCATCGAGGTTCGGGCGGACTGCAGTGCTTCGGTGGTGAAGCGACATGCTCCATGAACCGAGTCTCAAAAGTTTTAGTACGAATGCCACTAAGCCATATCGCCACGGGTGACACAATTGACCTGAGGCCGAAGGGTGTGTATAATCACAGTATGAGTGTCGATGCTATCGAGGAAGCCGTAGAGCAACTAACTCTGGACGAACTTGCCCAGTTCCGGGCATGGTTTGAGCAGTTTGACGCCGACCAGTGGGACGCCAAGATCGCGGACGACGCCAAATCTGGGAAGCTAGATCATCTGGCAGATGAAGCTCTGGCTGACTTTAAGGCGGGTCGAACGAGAACTCTATGAACCACCTCACTACTCCGAGGTTTTGGAAATGCTACGACGCTCTTCCACAGCAGGTTCGAGATTTGGCGGATAAAAACTACGCTCTGCTGAAGGAAAATCCGAAACATCCTTCGTTACACTTCAAGAAGATCGGCAACAAATGGTCTGCGAGAGTCGGGATCGGCTATCGGGCGCTGGCTGTTGAGAATGAATCCGATGTGATCTGGTACTGGATCGGGAGTCATGCCGAATACGACCGCTTGATCGCCTGAGGAGCCTTTTCGGTTTTCGGACCTCGGCAGAGTAGATCTCTACCCCTTCACCCCAGCCGCCGCTTCCAGCGACTTCCAGATCAGCTCCTTGGTCTTCAAGGCACCGTCGATGGGGTCGATGTCGTGGCCTTCGAATTCGATCGATACTACGCCGGAGTAGCCGGAGTCGTGGACGATCTTGAGCATACGGGCGAAGTCGGTGTTGGACTCGGTTCCGTCTTCCTTGAAATTCAGTGCCTTGGCGCAGACGGCGACAGCATGAGGCAGGGTCTTCTCGACTGCGGCGTAGCGGTCGTAGTCGCCGAAGTTATTGAAGTCGGGAAGCAGACCGGCGTTCGGGTGGTCGAGCCGTTTCATGGCGGCCAGAAGCCAATCGGGGTCCTGGGAATTGCCGCCGTGAGGTTCGATGACCGCCTTGACCCCGGAGCCCTTCGCGTAGTCGCACAGGGCACCTAAGCCGTCGGCCATATTCTTCAGGTTCTCCTCCCGATCCCCGCCCGACCGGCAGTTGACCCGGATCGCCTTGCACCCGAGCTGCGCCGCGCAATCGATCCAGCCCTTGTGCTCTTCGACCGAACGCAGGCGCTCAGCGGCGTCGGTGGCATCGAGCTGATCGCCGATATCGACAAGGATCAGAACATTGGTCATCCCCTCGCCTGTCGAGCGTTTCGCTAGCTCGCCAACGTAGGCCTTGTCGGTATTCTTATCGCCGAACGGGCGGCTCCAGTATTCGATGTGATCGATGCCCAGCTTGTCCTTGGCCAAGGCTGGGTAGTCGAGGTGATCCAGCTTCCCGCTCTTAATCCAGCGGTGGAAGGTGTACTCCTGAATACCGATCTGGAAACGCTTCCGAAGCGCATCCGCTCCGTCTTGGGCAAAGACCGAACCGAATGGCAGGGTGGCGAGTGGAGCGGTGGCGGTCTGGAGAAAGCGGCGGCGGCTAGTCATAGCAAAATCCTACTCTAAGGTCACGGCCGGTGTCATCCGTAATCGACACGGGCGATCTAACGGGTCGGTGGAACCATCCAGACTGGTGACCTCGCGCTCCGGCCAAAACGCCTGCCGAGCCTCCTCCAGGCCGCCCTTCTCACGCCACGAATGGCAGGCGAAGCAGTCTCGACTCATCAGCTGAAAGTCCATCGCCTCATCGGCCTGCACCGTCTCCGACTGCGGATCTTGACGAATCCGCTCAAGCGCATGACCGATCGCCTGGGTCTGAAGCTCCGACAGCCCCCAGTGAACATCGCCTTGAACCGCCTCCTCTGCTAAGCAGCCCTGATCCATGGCACGCAACTCGATCAGCGGCGCCGCCATCGGCATCGGCTTGGCAGTATCCACTTCCGCACCTGTGTGACACGAGGCACAGCCACGCTCGGAGAACAAGGCACGCCCCTTGTCAGAAAGACTCGGGTCGTAGCTACCGGAGACCAAGGCCAGCTCCATCGGGCTCCGACCGGAGTCTTGATCGCCTCGGAGATAGGCTGCGATGTGCGCCGCCTCGTCCTCAGAAAGCCCGAAGTCCGGATTGCGCTCCCCCGCATGCAGACTGCCCGGCTTGCGAAGCGCCATGGCCAGCGCCGACGGCGAATACCGCTCCGCCTTGGTCAGGGCCGACGACGGCACGTTCGGTTTCTCCCAGCCCTCGGCTAGCTCGGGCGCGTGGCAGGCGACACAGCCGACGGAATGGAACAAGGCTTGCCCGGTTTGAGGATCCCCGACCGCATCGACTTCGGCATCGGCAATCGGGCTCCGCAACCCCAGCAAGAACGACGCCAGCGCATCGATGTCCTCTTCGTTCCGGTCCGGGTGGGCGAACAACGACGGCATCCGCGCGCCCCGTCGCAAGCTAGCAGGGTGCCGAATTGCCAACCACAGATCCTCGAACTTCAAGCGACCTCCGGCTTCCGACAGATCAGTCCCCTTCCGCCCCGACAACTGCCCAGCCCAAGCCTCAGGCGGCTGATGGCAGGCGACGCAGTTGAGCTCGTTCACAAGCAATAGCCCACCGGTGGCCAGATATTCCGATGGATCTCCTTCGGCAAAAAACCTCTCGAACCCTACGACCAACGGGTGCTTAATCGGCGGTGCCCCGTCAGGATGAGCGCCCGATGGAAGGCACCCAAGAACCAAAATCCCGCCCGTTGCTAGTAGCCATTTCCGCACCCTGCGATCCTCGCTGGGCGAGAGCAGCAAATCAAGCGCTCCGAAACACCAAAAACCCCTTGCGCGACTGACACTGATCTCCTAGTATCTCGATCCCCATCGGTGGGGTAAATTAGGCTCGATAGCTCAGTTGGTAGAGCAGCGGATTGAAAATCCGCGTGTCGGCGGTTCGAATCCGCCTCGAGCCGCCTTTCAGCCCTGACTTCTTTCTGGAGGTCAGGGCTTTTTTCTGCCGCGGATTCTGGCCTCGGTTGAGCTTGCTTCCGATCGCGCCTCGCCTCAGTCTGTGGACGTGAGAATTGCTACCGCCACCTCCCTTCTGCTCGCTACCGCCGCATGGGGAACTGCTTGGGCCCAAGACGCATCGACGTGGCTCGATTGGCGCGGCCCGACGGCGGACGGCATTGCCCCGGCATCAGCCAAGCCGCCGACCGAATGGGATGTCGAATCCGGAAAGAACATCCTCTGGTCAATGCCCCTCCATGGCCAGGGTCACTCGTCTCCGATCGTCGTCGATGGCCAGGTCTGGATCACCGCCGCCACCGACGATGGCAAGGAACAGAGCGTCATCGTCGCCGACCTCGAAACTGGCGAATCGCTACTCGACGAGGTCTTGTTCAAGAACGAGAAGCCCGACCCACTTAGCAATTCCGTCAACAACTACGCCGCGCCGTCTTGCACCGCAGAGCTCGGTCGCGTCTACGTCCACTTCGGAAGCTACGGCACGGCTTGCTACGACACCTCCACCCGCGAGGTGCTCTGGGAACGCCGCGACCTGCCGTGCAACCACTGGCGCGGACCAGCCTCGTCACCAGTGCTTTACAAGGACCTGCTCATCCTCACCTTCGACGGCGCGGATCTCCAGTACCTCACCGCCTTGGACAAAGCCACCGGCAAGGAAGTCTGGAAAACCGAGCGGTCTACCCCATGGGATGATCTTGATAAGGATGGCAAGCCCATGGCTGACGGCGACTTCCGCAAATCCTTCAGCACCCCGATCATCCGCCAGATCGACGGCCGCGACGTGCTGCTCTCGACTGCCTCGAAGTGCTTCTTCGGCTACGACCCCGCTACCGGAACCGAGCTCTGGCAGCGCTTCCACAGCGCCGGTCACACCGGCAGCCCCCGACCTCTCTACCATGAGGGCATCGCCTATATGAACACCGGATTCGGCAAGGCTCAGCTGCACGCCATCCGCGTCGATGGCTCGCCATCCGGTGCGCTCGCCGATGACCGACTCCTCTGGGAACGCCGAAAGAACGTGCCCAACCGCGCCACGCCCGTGCTCGTCGGGGACCGCCTCTACTCGGCCGACGATGGTGGCATCGCTTCCTGCGCCGATCTGGCAACAGGAGATGCGCTCTGGCGCGAACGTCTGGAAGGCGGCTACTCCGGCTCGCCAGTCTTCGCCGGCGGCCTACTCTACTTCACCAGCGACCAAGGCCTTACCACCGTAATCCGCCCCGGCGACCAGTTCGACCTAGTCGGGGAAAACCACCTCGAGACCGATCCTCCCCACAACTGCGGTGCCTCGGCCGCAGTCATCGGGAACACCCTAGTCCTGCGCAGCGGCGGTGCCCTTTACCGCATCGGCGAATAGCCCGATTCTCCTCGCCTCGCCCAGCCTCCAGCCCCAAAGGTCGCCCGGTGATACCAGCGATCTCCGAGGCCCCATTCCCCTCATTCGTCGCAGCCGCTTCCCTTGCCCTCCTCATCACCTCCTGTTCGGACAAAACGGACGTAGAGGAGCCAAGCCCAACCACGGTTGACGCCTCGACCACAGTGGTGACTTCGGCCTTGTCGGAACTCCTCGAGCGGAGCTCTTTCGCTCTTTCGAGGCCGGTGGTTCAACATCATTTAACAGAGTCGCCGACCTCAGCCCACTCGAAGGAGCACCACTGAAGATGGTCTGGCCATCGGCTTCCCGATCACCCAAATCGCCCCCTTGGCCAAGTCCCCCACCGTCAGCCTGACCTTGCATCAGACGAAACTCACCGCCCTCTCTCTTGTCCGAACCAAGCGCCAGAGACTGCACATAGGCGGAACCCTAGTTACCGATCTCAGGCGTCCCGCTGACCCGCCTCGTCTTCACTTTGCCGCTTATCGAGAAGACGAAAAGGGCATCGATGTCGCCCGCGCCATCCCCACGATGCGAGAAATCGGCCACAAGTTCGACCACAGCGGCTAGAAGTTGGTGGCTCTGAACCGGTTCTGGCCAGCCTTTGACGCAATGATCGTCATAAGAAAACAGGCGACTCAGCCGACAGCAACACCATCTGAGTAAATCAGATTTTTTAGAATTCCGGAACTACTCGGTAGATCTCACAAGTTCCTACTCCGCCACCCAAGTTTGGAGTGCTGGCGCTGGCGACCGCTTTGGATGACGCATCCTCGGAAACACGCCCGCCCGGCCGACTTGCCTTGTTCCCGCCCCGACGCAATCCAAAGCGTCAGCAAGTCGAAAGCACTCCAAAACACAGCCGGCTCGCCACCCAAGTTTGGAGTGCTGGCGCTTGCGACCGCTTTGGATAACGCACGCTCGGGAACACGCTCCCCCAGCCCCCCAACGTGTTCCCGCTCCGGCGCGATCCAAAGCTCCGCCAAGTCGGAAGCACTCCAAAACACAGCCGCCCCATCACCCAAGTTTGGAGTGCTGGCGCTTGCGCTGAGCTTTACCCACAAGTCAATTATTATGACTTGTACAATTTTTATACTGTGAATAGTAAAGGGGATGAAAAATCCACCAGAGTCACCTTCGCGATCCACGTCCGAGCCTTCTTCACTCGCAA